>Ga0209465_10000195_pt1 | contig 29506 bp, 24 predicted proteins | sample PanSoiPlot1MoBio_FD_188321 | JGI IMG/M metagenome (GOLD analysis project Ga0209465, IMG submission 188321) | Tropical forest soil microbial communities from Panama analyzed to predict greenhouse gas emissions - Panama Soil Plot 1 MoBio (SPAdes)... | ecosystem: Environmental > Terrestrial > Soil...
CCTGTATGCCCATCAGATTGATTTCTTTCTCAAACAGCCATCGTGCATCATATTCGCGGAACCCGGTGGCCCTCACCATAGGCGCGGATTCGTAAGCGTATGTGTTGGGAGACAGGGCTGGCTTCGGGACAGGGAACATCTCGTACCTCAGGCAGAAATAGCTGGCGCACAGCACATATCTTACACGGCGCTCTCCGCAAAGACTTGGAGGTCTCATGCGCGCCGATTATCTCTTGGCCGCGGGCGTGCCTCCTTGCCGGCTCACCGAGGCCGCAAAGTCATTGCTCCAACACAGGCCTACAGGAATGGCCCTGCCAGTGCTTGGGGAACGACCCACGGAGCAGATTTTCCCGGCTTGGTCAGGCAACACCACGGCGGCGAGATTACGCGAGGTCGAGCCGATAGTTCCGTCCGGATGCCCGATGCGCAGTGACCGTCGTGATTCCAGACGGAATCTTGTTGACTAATGATACTTGACGCTACTGCCCCCGCGGCTTTGCGCGCCGCGTCGCCGGCGCCGAAGCCGGATCGTCGGGCCAGGGATGGCGCGGATAGCGGCCGCGCATTTCCGATTTTATTGCGGCGTAGCTGCCATGCCAGAAATTCGGCAGGTCGCGCGTCACCTGCACCGGGCGGTGAGCCGGCGACAGCAACTCAATGACGAGCGGCACGCGGCCCCCTGCAATTGCAGGGTGTCGATCGAGCCCGAACAACTCCTGCACCCGAATTGCGAGCTTCGGACCTTCCTCCGCTGCATAGTCGATCGGCACCCGCGATCCTGACGGCGCGTCGAAATGGGTCGGCGCTTCGGCCTCCAGCCGTCGCCGCAGGTTGTACGGCAGCAAATTGTGAAGCGCCTCGTCCAGCTCCGATGCTGTGAGCCCATCAAGCGCCGTCTGGCCGGTCAATAGCGGCGCGAGCCAGGCCTCGGCCGTTGCCGCAAGAACGGCGTCGGACAGGTCCGGCCACTCCACCCCCTCGGCGCGGCGCAGAAACAGGACGCGATCGCGCCATTGCCGTAGTGCTTTCGTCCACGGCAATCGGGCGAGCCCCGCTTTGACGATGGCGTCGACGAGCAGTTTTGCGGTCATATCGTTTGCTGCGACGGGGAGCGGCTGGTCGCTCAGCACAATGGCGCCGATACGGCGCGACCTGCGGGCCCGCAATGTCAACGTTTTCGTATCGCAGGTCACCTCCTCGGTGGTTTCAACGCGATCGGCAAAACGTGCTTCGATGTCGGCCAAGTCGAGAACAGTCGCCAGCATCGTCCGGCTTTGCGCAGCGCTGCCGATCAGTTCGGCGACGGCCAGAAACGTTTCTCGCGCCAGCGGCGATGCTGGATCCACATAAGCACCGCGGCCATTGGCCAACAGAAACGCCCCTGTGGCGGCGCCGCGATTCTTGGCGATGCGCTCCGGATAGGCGAGCGCCAGGATGGCGCCGAGGGATAAGGTTCCTTCTCTAGGCCGAGCCACTGCGGCTCCCTCCCCCCTTGTGGGGGAGGGTCGGGGTGGGGGGTCGGGGTATTGTGGCAAAGCCTTGCCGCCTCTCCCGACCCCCAACCCGGACCCCTCCCCGCAAGGGGGAGGGGAGGAGGTTGCGGCTCTGTCAATGCGTGTGCTCGCAGCCACGAGAGGGGAAGGAGAACAGTGTTCCGCTAATTCCGCCCATCGCTTTGCCATGCGTCGCGCTTCTTCGGCGCGCGTGGAACGGTCGCGACGCAGCGCCTCGATGCGATGCCTCAGGTCGGCGTCGTTGCCGCCGAGACCGCGCTCCGTCAGGATTGCGGCGATTTCGGACGCCACGCGACCTGCGCCCTCGCGGCTCGCCTCCACCACCATGCGGGCGAGGCGCGGCGGGAGAGGCAGGCGATTGAGAAGTCTGCCCTGCGGCGTGATGCGGCCGGAGCCGTCGATGGCGCCGAGATCGGCGAGAAGCGTACGGGCCTCCTTGAGAGCCGAAACCGGCGGCGGATCGAGAAAAACGAGCTTTGCAGGATCGGCGACACCCCACTCGGCGAGGTCAAGGACGAACGACGACAGATCGGCGGCGAGGATTTCCGGCTGCGCGTACGGTTCAAGTGCAGCGGTCTGTGGTTCATCCCACAGCCGATAGCAGACACCGGGCTCGACACGGCCGGCGCGACCACGTCGCTGATCCGCGGCGGCGCGCGATACCCGCACGGTTTCGAGACGAGTCAGCCCCACGTCCGGCTCGAAGCGCGGCACACGGGCGAGACCGGAATCGACTACCACCCGTACGCCTTCGATGGTGAGCGAGGTTTCGGCGATCGAGGTCGCCAGTACGACCTTGCGCCGGCCGAAAGGCGCCGGCGCGATGGCACGGTCCTGTGCGTCGAAGTCGAGTGTCCCATGGAGCGCGAAGACATCGACCGTCGGATCGGCACAACGCTCCCGGATCATCGCTTCTGTACGGCGGATTTCGGCAGCGCCCGGCAGGAATGTCAGAATCGATCCGGTTTCGGCGCGCAATGCGCGCAGGACGGCATCGGCCACCTGCGGCTCGATCGGTCTCCCGGGATCGCGGCCGAGATAGCGTGTTTCGACCTCGAATGCCCGTCCTTCGCTCGCGATCACCGGCACATCGCCAAGCGCAGCGGCGATGCGCGCGCCGTCGATCGTGGCCGACATCATCACCAGTCGCAAATCCTCTCGCAGACCTTGCTGCGCATCCCGCGCAAAGGCAAGGCCAAGATCGGTATCGAGGGAACGCTCATGGAATTCGTCGAACAGCACGGCGCCGACGCCATCCAGCGACGGGTCGTCGAGAATGAGACCCGTAAACACGCCCTCCGTGATGACCTCGATACGAGTACGCCTTGAGACCTTGGTGCCGAAACGGACCCGGTAACCGACCGTGTCGCCGACCGTCTCACCAAGTGTCTTTGCCATGCGGGCCGCGGCAGCGCGCGCCGCGAGCCGCCGCGGCTCGAGCACGAGAATTTTCTTGTCGCTTGCCCACGGCTCGGCCGCCAGTGCGAGTGGAACCCTCGTGGTCTTGCCGGCTCCAGGCGGGGCCACAAGCACGGCAGTCGTGTTCCGCGCCAGGGTGGCGACAAGGTCGGGCAAGATTGCGTCGATCGGGAGGGGCGCGAAGGCCGTCATCAAACGCTCGGTACTTTGCTACACGGCGGCTGATGTTTCAGCGGCCGCTGTAGTCATACAACCGCCAAGCAGACTTTCCGCTCAGGGCATGCGGTGGTATGGCGAAGAGGACCACATACATATGCAGGGCCAATGTCCACAGCTGTCACACCTCGCAAGCTGAAGAAAGGCGACCACGTCTTCCTCATCGACGGGTCGTCATTCATTTTCCGCGCTTACTTTGCCATGTTCAAGGCTGCGCAGAGCCGCGGCCGCAGCTTCACCCGGTCCGATGGCGTGCCGACCGGCGCAGTGCTCACCTTCTGCAACATGCTGTGGAAGCTGTTGCGCGAGGGGCTCAACGGGGTGATGCCGACCCATGTGGCGGTGGTCTTCGATTACTCGGGCACGAGTTTTCGCAACGAAATCTATTCCGACTACAAAGGGCACCGTCCGGACCCGCCGGATGAACTGGTGCCGCAGTTTCCGCTGATGCGTGACGCCGTCCGCGCCTTCGGCCTCATCCCGATCGAACAGGACGGCTTCGAGGCCGACGACCTGATTGCGACCTATGCGCGCGTCGCCCTGGAGAAGGGGGCCGACGTGTCGATCATCGCCGGCGACAAGGATCTCATGCAGCTGGTACGCCCCGGCGTTACCATGTTCGATCCGATGCCGGGCAACGAGCGCCGCATCGGCCCCGACGAGGTTGCGGAAAAATTCGGTGTCCCACCCGAGAAGGTGACCGACGTACAGGCACTGATCGGCGATACCACCGACAACGTGCCGGGCGTACCCGGGATCGGTGTCAAGACGGCCGCTCAGCTGATCAACGAATATGGCGATCTCGAAACGCTGCTCACGCGGGCATCCGACATCAAACAGGAGAAGCGCCGCCAGTCATTGATCGAATTCGCCGAGCAGGCCCGCATGTCGAAGCGCCTCGTTCTGCTCGACGACCATGTGGAACTGAAATGCCCTCTCGAAGATCTGCCGCTCGATGGCCGCGATCCGAAAGCCCTCATCGCGTTCCTGAAGGCGATGGAGTTCACGAATCTGACTAAGCGAGTCGGCGAGGCCACCGGAGTCGATCCGAACGTAATTGATCCAGATCCCGCCTTGAGTGCCGGCCGCGGGGACCGAGTCGCAGCGGAACCGTCGCCGACCGTTCCCGCCGACCAAGCGGCCCAAGCCGCTGCTCCCACGGCCTCCGCCCGTCAGTTGTCACTCGCATTGCCTCCTGCCGCGTCCGACATCAAGCGCCGCCAGGGTGGGAGAGCTGAGGCGACGACGCCGCTCGGACTCGTGCGCCAGCGTCTGGCGGAGGCTTCCAACCAAAAGATCGATCGCGCCGGCTATCAAATGATCGGCGACACCGATGCGCTGGGACACTGGGTTGCACAAGCGATGGACCGAGGGATGGTGGCAATCGATCTGGTCACTACCTCTCCGGACCCGATGATAGCGGTGTTGATCGGCATCTCGATGGCGCTCGCCCCCAACGAGGCCGCGTACGTGCCGCTGGGCCATCGCAACGCCAATGACCTCTTGAACGGCGGGGGTCTTGCGCCCGGTCAGGTGCTTGAGTCGCAGGCCTTCGAACTGCTCAAGCCGATGCTCGAAAACGCCGGTGTTCTCAAGATCGGTCACGATCTGAAGTCGGACGCCGTGGTGCTGGACCGGCACGGTATCACGCTCAGATCATTCGATGATGTGATGCTGATGTCCTATGTGCTGGACGCCGGCCGCGGCGGCCACGGGCTGGAGGAGCTGGCGCGGCGGCATCTGGGCCACGGCATGCTCAACGTAGCCGATGTCGTCGGGAAAGGGCGAACGCAAGCGCCATTCGAAACTATCGAGATCGCGCGTGCTTGCAATTTTTGCGCTGAAAATCCCGACGTTAGCCTGCGCCTCTGGCGCCTGCTAAGTGCGCGTCTGGTCGCGGAGCACATGGTAACGGTCTATCAGACGCTCGAACGCCCTCTATTGCCGGTCCTGGCCCGCATGGAGCAGCGCGGTATCTCGATCGATACCGACGTGCTGTCGCGACTGTCGGGTGAGTTTGCGCAAGAAGCGGGCGCGCTTGAAGCGGAAATTCAGGAAATCGCTGGCGACCCTTTCAATCCGGGCAGTCCGAAGCAGCTCGGCGATATCCTGTTCGGTAAGATGAAACTGCCGGGCGGCAGAAAAACCAAGACCGGGGCATGGTCTACCTCCGCGTCCGTCCTCGACGAGCTCACTGAAGAAGGCCATCTGCTGCCGACCAAGATTTTGGAGTGGCGGCAAATCAGCAAGCTGCGCTCAACCTACACCGACCTGCTGCCGTCGTTCGTCAACCCGGATACCGGCCGGGTCCATACCAGCTATGCGCTCGCCGCCACCCCCACGGGCCGGTTATCGTCCTCCGAGCCCAACCTGCAGAACATCCCCGTGCGCACTGAGGAAGGCCGCAAGATTCGCCGCGCCTTTGTGGCGAAGCCCGGCCACAAGCTGGTTTCGGCGGACTACTCCCAGATTGAGCTTCGCCTGCTCGCGGAGATCGCCGATGTCCCGGCGCTGCGGCAAGCATTCCGGGACGGGCTGGACATTCACGCCATGACGGCGTCGGAAATGTTCGGGGTAACGGTGGACGGCATGCCAGGCGAGGTGCGTCGCCGCGCCAAGGCGATCAATTTCGGCATCATCTACGGCATCTCGGCATTCGGCTTAGCCAATCAGCTCGGCATCTCACGCGAGGAGGCGGGCGCCTACATCAAAAAATATTTCGAACGCTTCCCTGGCATCCGTGCCTACATGGACGCAACCAAGGAGTCCTGTCGGAAGAGCGGCTATGTGACGACGCTGTTGGGCCGTAAGTGCCACTATCCGGACATTACGGCATCGAACCCGTCGATCCGCGCCTTCAACGAGCGCGCCGCCATCAATGCCCGCCTGCAAGGTACCGCCGCTGACATCATCCGCCGCGCGATGATCCGGATGGAGGATGCGCTGGCCAGGCAGCGCCTCTCGGCGCAAATGCTGCTGCAGGTCCATGATGAGCTCATCTTCGAAGTGCCGGAGGAGGAGATTGCCCCCACGCTGCCGGTGGTCAAGCGGGTGATGGAAGAGGCGCCGCTGCCCGCGGTCGCGCTCACCGTGCCGCTTCGGGCCGATGCGCGGGCGGCCGACAACTGGGACGAGGCACATTAGACCCCGTCTTAGTGAATTGATCTACCCGTCACCCGCGGGCTTGACGTGCGGGTCCATCTTCTCCGTGTAAAAGGTGGATTGCCGGGTCAAGCCCGGCAATGACGTTGGGTGAGTGCTCGACGGCAATTCAAGCGTTATTTTTGGCACACAACTCTTGCCCGGCAACACCCTTGTCCGGCAATACCCTCTGCCTGGACTTTAGGACCCTGCTGATGCCCTTGCCGTTGAAAGTCGGTTACCGGACCTTGGCTGCCACGGTCGTGCTCGCGAGTGCGCCCACAGCGGCGAATGCCGCCGGGCTTGACGATGTCGTGCTCCCATGGCCGTGGGCGCTTCCATTTTTTGGCTTACTGCTGTCGATCGCCGCCGGCCCAGTTCTGATGCCGAAGTTTTGGCACCTCCATTATGGCAAGATCGCATTCATCTGGAGCGCGCTCACCGTGACGCCGCTGGCGGCGCTCTATGGCGTCCCAACGGCACTTGCGGCGTTGGTGCACGCTATTCTCGGTGAATACTTGAGCTTCATCGTCGTGATTGCAGCGCTCTACGTGGTGGCGGGCGGAATTCTCATCACCGGCAACTTGCGCGGCACACCGCTCATCAACACCACCATCATGGCGTTCGGCACGATTATCGCCAGCTTTGTCGGTACCACGGGCGCCGCTATGATCCTGATCCGGCCGTTATTACGGGCAAATTCCGCTCGATTGCATAACGTGCATACGGTGGTGTTCTTCATTTTCCTGGTTGCCAATATTGGCGGCGCGCTGTCGCCGCTTGGCGATCCGCCGCTGTTCGTCGGCTTTCTACACGGCGTCGACTTCTTCTGGACCACGATGCATCTGTGGAAAGCGACGGCGTTAACGGCAGCGCTGGTGCTCGCCGCCTTCGTGGCAGTCGATATCTGGTTCTACCGTCTGGATCGGCGCGTCGCTGTGGTCGGAGAAACTCCACCCAACGAGCCGATACGCGTGCGTGGTCTCGTCAACCTGCCGCTGATCGGCCTCATCATCGGGGCGACCCTGCTGTCCGCCCTGTGGAAGCCGGGCATTACATTCGACGTATATGGCACGACGCTCGAATTGCAGGATATCGTCCGCGACGGCCTGCTTATCGCCATCGCGATCGCGTCGCTGGCATTCACGCGAGAAGAACACCGCGAACGCAACGGCTTCACATGGGAGCCCATCGGGGAAGTTGCCAAACTGTTCGCCGGCATCTTCGTCTGCATCATCCCGGTCTTGGCCGCGCTGCGCGCCGGGAGCACCGGGCCATTTTTCTGGTTGCTGGCACTCATGACGGGCGGCGCCGGGGACCCAAACAATGTCGCCTATTTCTGGCTCACAGGCGTTCTGTCGGCGGTTCTCGACAATGCTCCGACCTATCTGGTGTTCTTCGAGCTTGCAGGCGGCAACCCCTCAAGATTGATGGGCGAACTTGCCCCGACACTTGCGGCGATTTCCATGGGCGCGGTCTTTATGGGCGCGCTGACCTATATCGGCAACGCGCCGAATCTCATGATTTACGCCATCGCCACCGAGCGCGGCGTGAAGATGCCGAGTTTCTTCGGTTACATGATCTGGTCGGGTGCTGTGCTGCTGCCGGTATTCGCCGTCCTTACTTACGTTTTGGTGATCGCGCCTTAGGTTTGGCCGCGCCCTTGACGGATCTTGCACCGCGGCGTGCCGTCTTTGCGGCTCCGATCCGGCTGCGCACAGCGGCAGTGCGCGCCTTTTCGGGCACCACCGCGACCGCCTCCACCTCGATCAACGCGCCCGGCCGAGCGAGGTTCGAGATCGCAATGGTGGTGCTGGCGGGGGGCGCCGAGGGATCGATATGGCGGTCGCGCACTTCGCGGAAAATGCCGAGATGCGCCATGTCGATGAGATAATTGTTAAGCTTCACCACGTGCTCGAAACCGGCGCCGACGGCGGCCAGCGCATTCTTGAGGTTGACGAAGGTTTGCTCTGCCTGGGCGCGGAAATCGCCCGAGCCGCCGACGATCCTGTTGTCAACATCAAGGCCAAGTTGGCCCGCAATGTAGATGATCCGCCCGGGGCTTGTGGCTTCCACCACGTGGGTATAGCCAGATGGCTTCCCGATCGCCGGCGGGTTGAGAAAGCGATGGATGCGCATTGGACAGCTCCCTCTAATGGATTTTTGTGACGGTGTGCGCCGTGCCGCAACGGCCGTAATGAGAAATCATGATGCCGCCAGCTTCGCAACCACGTCCCGCGCAATCGAAAGCGAGGCCGTCAGACCCGGCGATTCGATACCGAACAGGTGCACGATCCGCGGCAGGCCGTGATCGGCCGGGCTGTCGATCATGAAATCTGCGGCCGGCTCACCCTTGCCGGTGAGTTTGGGACGTATGCCGGCGTAATCGGCAACGAGGGTGCCGTCCGGCAACCCTGGCCAATAGGTCCTGATCGCCGGATAGAAGACCGCGGCTCGTCCGGCGTCGACATCGAAATCGTAGTCGTCGATCCATTGCACGTCGGGGCCAAATCGCATGCGGCCGGCGAGATCGAGGGTGACATGGATTCCGAGCCCGCCCGGAATCGGCACCGGATAGATGAGGCGGCTGAACACAGCGCGCCCGGTGTAGGAAAAGTAATTTCCCTTTGCGAGGACGAGGCGTGGCACGCGATCCGCCGGATACCCCTCCGTGGCGCGCGCAAGCTTCTGCGCCCCATGCCCGGCCGAATTCACCACTGCGTCGACCGTGAGAGATCCGGGATCCGGGCCGCCGAAGCGAACCTCCCAGCCGGCCGGCGTAAGCGCCAGCCGCTCCACCGGCGTGTTCAGCGCCAATACGCCGCTCGCGTCCTCCAGGTCGCCCTGCAGCGCCAGCATGTAGCGATGGCTGTCGATAATGCCGGTCTCGGGCGAATGGAACGCCGCCGCGCAGGCGAGCGCCGGCTCCATCCTGATCGCTTCCGGGCCGTCCAGCATCTGCAGGCCCTCGACGCCGTTCCGGGTCGCCTGGGCAAACAGCTTTTCCAGCAGCGGAATTTCGGTATCGCGGCTGGCCACCACGAGTTTGCCGAGCTTACGGTGCGGCACGCCATGGGACGTGCAGAACGCGTAGAGCATTCGCCGCGAGCGGGCGCAATGACGCTCGCGCAGCGAACCGGTCGGATAATAGATGCCGGCGTGGATGACCTCGCTGTTGCGCGAGGAGGTGCCGCTGCCGATATGGGACTCTGCGTCCGCCACGATCACGTCGTGTCCCGCAAGCGCGGCTTCACGGGCGATCGCGAGCCCCACCACGCCGGCGCCGACGACAAGCACCTGCATGGTCAGTCGCCGTCCGGCGCAGGTGCTTCTTCATGCCGCGCCGTGTTCGGCGAGCGCACGGAGGGATAAGCCGGCGTAGTATGTTTGGAAACATGCCCGGCGCTGCCCTCGCCAAAGGCGGGGTCGGACAGGCAAACCGCATCACCCACGGAGATGGTGCCGCCGGCCACCGCCTCTGCGTACACGCCGCAATCACCATGGCCAAGAAGACGCAGGAGCGTGTTCGGAATGTCGAGATCCCGGATGCCGGTGGCGGGTTCCACATTGGTGGCGGCACAGCGCGCGATGCGCTTGATCACCTTTGCACGCGCCTGCTCCCCGATCGCGACTTCTTGACCAAGCAGCTCGAATTCGCGCCAAGGCGGCCAACCCTCCACATAAATGTTGCCGCGAAACCGCAATGGATCAACCGGACGTCCCACCATGTCTTGGATAGCGGCGACCGAGGCGAGATTGATGATCGAGACCACCTTTTTGGCGACGTCGGAAAAGCTGTGATCGGGCGCGACCAGGATCTTGGGCGGCCCTCGCAGTTCATCCGCGCAAAATCTTGAGAAAAATCCCTCGACAGCAGCACGGCCCGCAGATGTGTGCAAATCACCTCGTACGGCCTCCCGGCCGTTTTCCTTGACCACCAGCACCTGGGTGGCATCATGGAACTGTGTATCGAGGCGGGCGAGCCGCTCGTTTTTCATCAGCATGAGAAATCGCTGCTTGGGCAGATACGCGGGTGCCGCCGGGTCGAAGCCGCTAGGGCCATTCTCGATGGCGTAGCGCCGGTCTCCCGCCAGCGTCTCACCGGGCTTGAGCGCCGTCGCGGTCAGCGGCTCGGCCGAAAGGCCTTTCACTGGATACCGGTCGATCGCCTGAATCGTCGCAATGGTACTCATAGCGCTTCCTAACTGTCCCGGAGACCGGCTTCAACTCCATCGTGGCGACTACGGCACGACATCCGCCCTGACGCGTGCGACGGTTTGAAATCTGCACGGCGGCGGCTTATAACGCGCAAATCCAGGGCGCGAGCGGGATTTTGACGCTCGGCTGCGGGTTTCGACCCGTCCTGATGGCGACCCCTCGAAACGCCGCCACGAACACCAGGAACGAGGCGATGGCCGGACATTCACAATTCAAGAACATCATGCACCGCAAGGGCCGGCAGGACGCGGTGAAATCCAAGCTGTTCAGCAAACTTGCCCGTGAAATCACCGTGGCCGCCAAGATGGGCTTGCCGGACCCGGCGATGAACCCGCGGCTGCGCGCCGCCATTATCGCGGCGCGCGCCGAGAACATGTCGAAGGACTCGATCGACCGCGCTATCAAGAAAGCCCAGGGCGGCGACGCCGAGGCCTACGACGAAATCCGCTACGAAGGTTATGGTCCGGGCGGCATTGCCGTGATCGTCGAGGTCCTGACCGATAATCGCAACCGTACGGCATCTGACGTGCGCTCCTATTTTACCAAGACCGGTGGCCACTTGGCAGAGACCGGGGCGGTGTCGTTCATGTTCGACCACGTGGGCGTCATCGAATTCGATGCCAGGGTCGCCTCGCCCGATGCGATGCTGGAAGCCGGGATTGAGGCAGGCGCAGACGACGTGGTGTCGAGCGAGACCGGTCATGAGGTCTATGCCGGACAGGAATCGTTCGCGAACGTCGCCAAGGCGCTGGAAGCAAAGTTCGGCGAGCCGCGCAAGGCCGGATTGGTATGGAGACCGCAGAGCACCGTCGCAGTCGACGATGACAAAGGCGAAAAGCTGTTCAAGCTGATGGAAATGCTCAACGAGCATGATGACGTGCAGAATGTCTATGCGAATTTCGAGGTGTCCGACGCCTTGATGGCACGAATGAGTGCGTAGGGTGTGCAAGCTCGCGATCCCGAAGCGTGCCTCCTCGGCTACGCTCGACGTTTCGTCCAATTGCGGTTGACCAATGCGGGCATGGCAGTGAAGGCCGCAAGGGAAATCGCATAAACGATCCCGGCCGGCGTCGTGAAGTTTGCGAGCTGCTCTCCTGGCGACAGGCCGCGCAGGACAACCCCAACGGCAAAATCGGCAATCTGCTGAAGCGCGAGGGCGCCGATGCCCATCAGCGCAAGGCGCGTGAAATCGGCGCCCAATCCGACCCTCACTGGGACCCATCGCGCCGCCACGATCATTATACGCGGCGGTCAGTTGGTTGGTGGTAGAGATGAGTGAGTCGCCATTGAACACGTACTCGGTTGTTGTCGCGTACTTGGTCCCTGTGCCTGTCTCACTCGCCACGGAGTACCACTTGAACGGATAGAGCGTGGTGGTCGTGGCGGTGCTCTGGAAGACGCGGGAGCCGAACGCGTCATCGCCATACGTGGTGGTCGCGCCTTGAGAGCCGAGGGCGATGAGGCGATTGGCATAGTCGTAGATGCACGTGGTGATAACGCCGTCAGTGGTCTTCTGCACCAGGTTGCTGTTGTTGTCGTAGCTGTACGTGGTCGTACTCAAGCCATTCGCTATGTGCGTCACCGCATCCGGGTTCGCGTATCCGGTGCCTGCATAGGTGTAGGTGTTATATTCCAGGCAAGGGAATGCTGACTAGCCGTAATGCCCCGCCATCATGGCGTAGCTGCGATTGATCTCGGGATCGCAGAAAGTTTGCTCACAAAGGACCAGGGAGATTTGCAATGTACCGCCTGATAGGAGCAGTTGCAATCGTTGTCGGGCTGACCACTCATGCTGTGGCGCAAGCACCTGTGCCACCATTCTACTCACCAGTACCACCATGCCCTAGTGCCACTTCGCCGTTCGACACGAACCCGGCGGAGGCACGATGGGATTACGTTTGTCCGCAAAATCTCAATTGCAGTTTTCAGTTCTCGGGCATAACGGGGCGCGATGTTGGTAGCGTATTGGCAGCATCGATCTTCGTCTTGAAAGCCGGGCCACAGAATCGTGCATTTGCAGCGTCTGTAACGAATCAGGATGGAACGACGCACTACTATACGGAAGATCCGTTAGATTTTAAGTGGAGCGTTCGCAATATGACGCTACAATGCAGGTCTCAATCGTAGGCGTCTTCTATCGTGTAGAACGCGCTTGGCGCGCGCCGTCACGTCAATCGCCTGATGCTCCTGATATGACTTCCGACATCCGCGATGCGGCGCACCGCCTCTTCGATCGGCTCGATCGCAGTCGCCATATGATAAGCGTTGGCGTGCACGATCGATTGCATGTCGCGGACAATCGCGACGTGGCCTTTCCAGAACATCATGTCGCCGCGGCGCAACCCCGCAAGATCATCGATTGGCAGCGGCGCGCCAAGGGCACGCTCCTGCATGTCGCTGTCGCGCGGGCAGGCCACACCGCTTGCAGTAAGTGCGATTTGCACAAGCCCAGAACAATCGAGTCCGAGGCTCGTCTTGCCGCCCCACAGGTAAGGAACGCCGATAAAACGTTCCGCAACGGCGACGAAATCCGGCTCCTTACTGTCGAGCGGTGCAAGGTGTCGCGTCGGCATGCAGAAGCCGGACACCAGATCCGTCAAGCCATCCGACAGTCCGCGCTGCTGCGCCCTTACGGCGACGCGGCTGCCGAGCGACAGGGCATCGACCGGCGGCGCCTTGATGGAATGGCCCGGGAACACAAACGTGCGCAGCACTGCTACCCTGTGGGTCGGCGGCGGCCCGGGCGGACAAAGCGCATTCGCCGGTATCCAGCCCACATATCCGTCGGAACCAAGTTGTCCCCAGCACCAGCCTTCGCCGTTCTGGTCATAAACTGTCACCCGCTCGCCGTGCAAAGCCTCGGTATCGAGCGCCGCGTCGGGTGCAGGCTCCCGCCGTACCGGCGCCTGCGCGTCGCGAACCTGAAGCTCGATTCCTGCCACAAACCGTGGAGCCGCAACCTTGCCCTTGAGGTGTTGTGCCGCAAGGTCAGGTCTTGCCGGCGTGGTGCGCGGATCGAACGTCATGTGCGAGGCTTTCACGCCATCATCCGTAGCGCTCCGAAAGTAACGCGTACAGCGCGCGCGCCGCCTGGCATTCGCCACCCTCCGGACGACCGGACTTCGCCGCTGGCGTCCAGGCATAAATGTCGAAGTGCAGCCACGCCTTGGTGGCCGTGACGAAACGGTTGAGAAAGAGCGCACAGATGATCGAGCCGGCAAAACCTCCTGTGGCGATATTGTTTAGGTCTGCCACTTTGGAGTCCAACATCTGCTCATATGGCCGCCACAACGGCAAACGCCATAGCGGATCATTCTCGGCGCGCCCGTGACGAGCCAGGTCCGCGGCAAGCGTGTCATTGTCGGTGTAGAACGGCGGAAGATCCGGTCCGAGCGCGACACGGGCGGCGCCGGTCAGCGTGCCCAGGTCGATGAGAAGCTCCGGCGTCTCCTCATCCGCGAGCGCCAATGCATCCGCCAGGATCAGGCGCCCCTCCGCATCCGTATTGCCGACCTCCACGCACAAACCCTTGCGGGACCGGTATATGTCGAGGGGCCGAAACGCTGCGCCCGAAATCGCATTCTCAACCGTCGGAATCAACGCGCGAAGCCGCAAATTCAGCTTTCTGTCCATAATCATGTGGGCAAGGGCGAGCACGCTCGCACCACCGCCCATGTCCTTTTTCATCAGCTGCATGGCGGCGTCGTGTTTGATGTCGAGCCCACCGCTATCGAAGCACACGCCCTTGCCGACCAACGTGACCTTGGGGGCAGCCGGATCGCCCCAGCTCACATTGATAAGCCGCGGCGCGCGGCCGGCGGCGCGGCCAACCGCGTGGATCAAAGGAAAATTCTGCGCGAGCAGTTCCTCTCCCACTATGGTGTGCACTTCGGCGCCATGGCGCGCCGCGAGCGCCATCGCCGCAGCTGCCAATTCCTCAGGCCCCATGTCGTTTGCCGGCGTATTGATGAGGTCCCTCGCCAAATAAACCGCCTCGACAATGCGCGACAGATCCTGGAGGTCCACCGATGCGGGGGGTTCAAGACGCAGCTCGGTGCGGGATTTCCCATAGCGGGCGAAACGGTACCCGCCGAGCGCGAAACCCAGCGCAGCAAGGCGCTCATCATGGGGGGCATTGGCAAACCGATAGACGCCGCGCGGTAACGTCCCAGCGAGCTTGCCGGCAAGGAACGGATCCCGTGGCCTGCCATCGTCCTCCTGCCCGAACAGAATACCGGCCAGGGTTCCGTCCGGGCCCGGCAGGAACGCGTGACGACCGGCCACGGGCTCAAAACCCGATGCCTCCGCAAATGCACAGGCATTTCGATCAAGCCCAGCACGGACATCGCGCCAACTTGAAGCATTCACGAACCAGATCGGAACTGCAGCGACGCTGCCGGGCGCCAGAAAGGCGGGATGCATAAACGGGGTCCGCACGTGATTTCGCCCCTGCTACCACGCCGTTACGCGGAGTTGAAGAAAGATTAGCTAAATCTCTCGCGCGTGGTCGACTTGCAGGGCCGATTTGGCGAGGCCGAGACGATCGCCCGTGCGGACCTGGTCAGAGCAGGCGGCTGCCAATGTCGCCTATCTGCGGCAAAGACTGGAGCAGCAGGATGATTTGAAGAACATCGGTCGGCCGAATCCGGCACGCCCGGCGTGAACCTTTTGCCCTCCATATGAGCTACGGCACCTCGGAACAGGCTTAGGACGGCCCGCGTTATTTCCGAGCGCGCGACAGACGAGCCTTGACGGCGCGCATGATTCGTCATGCCAATGCGCCCCCCTTTCGTCGCAAGAATAAGCTGGCCTTTAGCGAGCCGAGCGGCCGATGATCATCGGCATCTGACGCTCTCAAATCGTCGGGATGACCTAGGCGGCGCATGACGCATCCGTTCTACACCATCGGCCATTCGACGCGTTCAATCGACGAAATCGCGGATTTGTTGTGCAGCGCCGAGGTGACGCTTGTCGCCGATGTCCGTACCGTGCCGCGTTCGCGCGCGAACCCGCAATACAATCGTGATGTACTACCACAAGCGCTGGCGACATTCCGGATCGGATATGAGCACATCGCAGCGCTTGGCGGCCTGCGCGGCCGGAAGCGTGAAGTGCCGCCGAGTGTCAACGCGTTTTGGCAGAACGAAAGTTTCCATAACTATGCCGACTACGCCATGGGCGACAGCTTCCGCGCTGGTCTCGCCCGGCTGCGCGAACTCGGCCATGCGCAGCGCTGCGCCATCATGTGCGCGGAGGCGCCATGGTGGCGATGTCATCGGCGGATTATTGCAGATTATCTGCTGTCCACCGACGAAACGGTATTCCATATTGTTGGGGCGAGAAACATCCAGGTGGCGCGCATGACGGACGTAGCGCAGCGACACTCCTCCGGAATCTTGACCTATCCGGCTGTTCCTTGACCATGGAGGCGGCGCCCAGATGATAGGTACATTTTGACAACAGACGGTCGCCGTACGCGGTATCGACGCGATCAGGTGACAACACCGCGTCGGCGACCTGCCGATCCCGGCTTGCCGTTCGGCACAGCCGGCGTGGGCCCGGATATTTCCGGAACAAGCCCCCCGGGCCACCCCAGTTCTCCGGCGAGCGCGTTACGACGCCACCTGCGGCGGCATGGACAGGAACGCTTGCATCACGTGGTTGGCCATGTGCCGGTTGTTGGAATATCCGATGCTGTGAGCGACGTTGGGCAGGATCACGAACTGGCGGTCGCCGTTGGGGAGCTGCCGGTAGAAGTCGAGCAGGTCTACGTTGGTGGAAATGCCGTCATGGTCGCCGCGCAGCATCAGCACCGGGCACAGCACCTTCGTGGGATCGACCAGCGGTAATTTCGAGGTCATGTCGAGATAAGTGCCGGTCGGCACCTGGTCGCCGAATTTGAGCTCGACATCGGCGAGCGTTTCCGCCACGGCTGGATCGTAGGCCGACGGCAGCCCGTCGCGGGTGAAGATCGAGCGAATCATGGCGCGGTCACGCAGGCGCGTGTTGTGCGTCTTGTAGTATTCAAGCTGTTGGGCGCGCTGCTGCAGCGTCGGTGCGTTCTCGCCCTTATACGTGAAGGCGGCAAGCACCAGGCGGTCGACCGATTGCGGCTGCGCTTGCGCAAAGGCGGCGGCCCGGATGCCGCCCGAGGAGGTGCCGTAGAAGTGGAACTTGGTCCGCCCGGTTTCTTTCGCGACGATCGGGGCGGCGGCCTTGAGGTCCTCTACGCCGCTCGCGATGTCGGAATTGCCAGACGTACGGGACGACTTGCCGTAGCCCTCGTGGTCCATGGTCCACACATCGTAGCCGAGCCGCGCGTAGACGTTCATCATCGAGTATTCGCCCTTACCCGGGACCGTGAGGTCGTAGCTCGACAGCGCGGCGTTGGAGGAGCCGTGCACCAGGAACAGTGCCGGCTTGGCCGGCTCGCCGGCCACAGGGGCGCCGACCCGCTTGCGGTATATCTGCAGAGAAACGTCGCCCTTCTTGGCAGTGTACTCAGCGGTCCAGAATTCGGAGGTCTGGACAGCGGCTGCCGGTGTCTGAGCGCGGGCAGTGGCTTCTGTTAGAAGGCCGCTGGCAAGGCCCGCACCGGCCGCCTTGATCACATCGCGGCGCGCAATAGAACGATCAAAAGTCATCGGTTCCTCCCGCTTAAGCCGGCCGCAACGTGCGGCGGCGAGTATTCAGCAAAGGCATTTTAGCAGATTGCAGAGATGCTGGGCAGCGTGGTAGCTCGGAGCCGCCCGGAACAGGGCCCCACGCTCGCCATGCCGTGCTGTGAGATTCATTCCTGATCGAACGGCCCGCACTTGACGCCGGCGGCGAAGCGCTGATCGAAGTCGACGGTCGCACCCCCCAGCGGAACCACCGTCCGCGGCAGCTTGCGCGTGTATTGATCTATGATCACTGACTTCCTGTCGCTAGAGTATTGTACGTGGACCGGTTCAAGCGTCTTGCCCTTCCCCGCATCGGACAGATCAAGGCTGTATACGCCGGACACTTGCTTGTTGAGGTCGGCGTTTTTTGGAACATAAACTTCCGTCTTGGCGTCAGGGCCGATGCACGAGAGCACGCGCCGCATAGCCACCTCGGCGGCAGGTATTTCACTCGAGACCATGAATAGTGTCGTTAAGGCAACTCCAACGAGTGTTTTCATTTGCCGCATCTCGTGGGTAAACCAAAAGTCTATGTAACATGCGCCCTCACGCGATCACAAGCTCTTGGCCGCGCCGCGAACCTCTGCGTGGCGTCACGAGTTTAATTGGTTGCTTCACTGGGCCTTAGAGCTGGCTTCGTTTGGTGCTTGGCTGCACGCAAGAATGTGTTTTATGCTACTGCTTTGTAAAATTCCCCCATTCTTCATGAAGGACGATTTCCGCCTATTCGTTGAAACAGGAGTCCTCCATTTGTTTCAATATGGTTCAATAATGACCGCTGATCCATCGGCGCTGAAGTTAGTCTAGAGCCGGGAAAAACAATTGTGATGACGCCAGGACCCATTCCGCTATCAATAATGCGGCCATTCCTTAAGCGTTCCACGCCTAAACGGCGGTGCAGTTCAATAGACCCCTCGCCAAGCTTGGTTGACGGCCCAAAATCTGCGAACGTGGCGAATGCCAGTCTATTTTTGAAAACCACAGCCGCAAGATCCCCTAATTTTATACCAAACTTAGCTGGCCACGTTCGCGGGAGGGGGAGAACAAAGAAAGGTACTTCGTTAGCGTTAATTGAGCTGTTGTTAGCGTAACGGTAGCTGGTCTGAGCCAAGTGGGTTCTGTCTCCCACACCCCCTCCGCCCGGCCAGCCGTCAGTGTCAAGCTGAAGTTCGCTGTCGAACATTAATTGTCCACCTTCCAGCATTGCGAGAAATTTGACACCCCTAAATGCAAATTCGACCGGATTTGCCCTGTTGGCCAACTCGATGATGCCCCCAAGTATTCGCGCGGCTTCGGGGCTGCTGGGTTGATACCTTGCGCCAGACGAGCCACCAGCTGGACCGGGCCGAGGCGTAATCACTGTCGATCCGCGGTTCGCGACATTGACATCCGTAAAGAACAAACGGGTACCGATCTTGACTGTCTGGCGCGCGGGCGGATTGGCCCAATCGGGCCGAGCGGCCGTCTCGGAATAGTAATGCGTCGCGCCACCAGTATTGTCCGGGAGGAGGCCCTTCATGACCCCCTCGGCAATCTCGCTGCACTCATCGAAAACAGGGTCGGCGCCCGCAACCATCGAGATGATCCTTGGGAGATTTGGAGCGTCAGCGTTCCAACAGGAAAACTCCTTGTCGTGCCGACATACTTTGAAAACGGTGTCGTCCCCAAGCAATCTACGCTGCAAACGATTCATCACCACGTGCGCGACGCCTTCACGCGCAGCCGGCGGTTCCGTTTCCGATCCGGCTTCGCCGTAAATGGTTCTCGCCAGGGTCTGGAGGTCCTTGAGGTCGATCGACACGGACTCGCCGGCGCCACCGGCGATTCGTCCACTACCGCCACTGCCAACTGATCGTCTGCCATCAATTCCAATTCGCGTGGCGTTCGCAGCAAGATTTAGCAGCAGCAAAGTCGGATTTCGCAAACTCGGCGGCTTTGCACCACCCGCGAGCCAGCGCGAGTTCTGCGTGGTTCCCGGCAAGTAGGTCTCGAAGTGGATCATGTTTGTGCTGCTGACATGCGCGATTTGCTGTCCTGCCTCCACTTCGTCGCCAACTCTCCAGTTGAACTTTGCCGGCGCATCCCCTTTCACCTCGCCGTAGTTGACCACGACTCCATCGTGCTCGATGAACAAGGCGAACGTGTCCTCGCCGATCCCGGACTTGTAGAAGCTGTAGAAGTTGACGATCCTGCCTTTGGCGCAAGCAACGACTACGTCACCGTCTTTGCAGAAAACGTCCAAGCCGACATGATGGCGGGCCCCGTTCCTGCGATCCGCAAAGAATTTGCGGCCGTTAGCCCCGATGATCTTGTCCGCTGTATCTTGATACGAGACGACCAGCGCTTGATGGTCGTCGGTGATGACCGGCCAGAACGTCTCATTGGCTGGCGCTTTGAGGGTTGCGAAATCGACCGGACCCGTGGCCGGCAGCCGCGCCACATTTCCGGGATCGACAGGCACCACCATTATTGTAGGATTCGCAGGTTCGGTCGGGAGCTCCTCGGGAGCATGCTGCCTGATCAGATCGAAGGCCTGTTTCAGAGCCGCTGTCAATTTCGCTTCGGTTTCGTCGACGAATTGTCCGACGGTCTTCGATGCGCCAGCCGTGCCCAAATACGTTGCCCGCTCCAAGAACAGGCGATCGACCTCTTCCTGTTTCAGAATGCCATCGAGGAGTTCCTTCATCGTCTTGGCGTTACCCGCAGCGCTACCCTGAGCATCCGCGATGGCGAACACAGCGTCCGCACCGTCCAGCAGGTAAGAGTGGAACAGATCAAGATAAGTCGGCAGGAATCCCTTGTCACTGGGATCTGTTCCTTTCTGTTCCTTGATCTTGCAGTAGGCCCCGGCATCGGCAAACATGCGGTACCCGGCAGCCCGGATTTGCGCGAGCGGTTCGTCGAAGTCCCTCGGCAAATAGTCTTTCGTGAGCGAGGAATCCGCATTATCGAGGAACGTCTTCCATTGGTCACTGGATATCTGCATTGGGCCGACAGCACCGGATCTTGGCACTCTCTCTCCCGCGGGCTGCAGGCCTGTTTCGATCAGTGCTCGCGCAATAAGAAAGTCGGCGGAGATGAAGAACGGCGCGGTTGTCGGGAGGAGATTGATCATGCGATCAACGAAAATGCAGTCCTTCACGAACTTGTTGAGTTCGAACGGTTTGGGTTCTGGCTCTTCGAAGTCCAGGTCGGCCGTACGAACCCATACCGCCGGGGTCCCGTCGCCGAAGTCGATCTCTGTGAATGCTCCGTCGGTTTTCCCGGTGGCGGTCGCGTCGTCGTTGACGAACATATCGCCGACCTTCGTGCCGCCGGCCTTGTCGAAAATATCGGTGGTCTTGTTCGCGACAACTTTTTTCATCGCACACCTCGCAACCTTCTCACCGTGGCAGCGCCAGCACCAAGTCTGGCGTGACCTGATCTGCAAGCTCGTCTGGGAGACGTAACGTGAGTTTCGCGCGGACGGTGGGATCTTTACGGACTTCTCTAATCTTAGCCCGCGCGCCGTCCAGCGACGTCCCCGGCGGAAGGTCTTGTCCCACCTGTGTCTTGTTGAGACCATCGACCAACTGCGAGACTGCCCGCGTGCCATTCTGGTCAGCCGTATACTTGTCCTTCTCGAAATAATTCCGACCGCCGCCGGCGACGCAATGCGGTTGCCCCCTTATGAGGGTGATTTCCGCATCGCTCAGGGTGCCGTCTTTGCGTTGCGGCTGGCGTGCGTAGCGAGTGTCCTCGAAGATGGCGATGAGAGCCCTTGTTGCCGGACCGATGGTTCCGCGTTCGGCGGGGGGAACGCATAAATCTTCCTGCAGCTGAGCAATGAACTTCCTACCGTGAAGTTTCGGGATATATGGATTTAGAATTTGCTCTGCGCCGGGTACCTCATCTATTGTGGTACCGCTTTCGTGCGTCCCTTTGAACTCGTTCTGTCCAATTTGGGTACGTGCGCCGCGGGGCGCCCGGGCCGCGGGCTTTGCGATTTGGTCGGCCGTCGCTTTGGCTCGCGAAACCGCAGGTGCATTGGGCCCCGAGTCGACCTTGGCTTGCGCAGCATTCGATTCGGCGTTCGCAAGTGTCTTGGAAAGACCGATCAAGGCGGACGCAATCGTGCCAGCCTGGTAGTAGGAATCCGCGTCGGACAAGGCCATTGCCAGCGTGTATTCGACGATTGGAGTTGGTGTTGTCTTGTCATCCTTGACCATTTTGGCCTGTATCTCGGCCGCCCACGCCTTTCGATCGGCTCGCATTTGGGTCTGTAAGGCTTGAACTGTATTACTCAGCAGTTCTTTTTCGTTATAGGCCTTGTCGAGTCCGGTCACCCCGGTGGCGATGCCCGAAAGGAGCCGGCTGGTCTGAGCAACAGGAATTAGAGACGCTGATCCCGTCAGACCTAGACTTACAGCCGTGGCAAGCAATCCTTCATCTTGCATTTCTCTGGTCAGTCGGGATTCATAGTAATGATATTCCAAATCAGCTATGTACATCCGAGCAGTCACAATCTGATTCCGAATGTTTGCCTGATTTGCCGGGGACATGGCAGTGAAACCCGACAAATCACCTGGATACGCAAGCCGCCTGATCGATTCGACGTCCTCTGCAATAGAGACAGGACGATCAGGCCCCGTTTGATTCGACGCAATCGTGCAACTCGCCATAAGCGCTGCGACAAAAATCAAATAAAGGCTGGATTTGAGAATCGTGCTCTGCCTGAAACTAAATGCGCGCATCTTATTTCTTAGGTTCTTGCCAAGCAAACGCATGACGCCCCTCGCGCCGCGGATAACTGTCGTCATCTCGCTGAGGCCGCTGGCGGGGCCGTTCGGTTGGCCGTCGCCCTGGCTTGCGAAACCGCAGATGCATTGGGCCCCGAATCAGCCTTGGCTTGCGCAGCATTCGACTCGGCGTTTGCAACTGTCTTGGAAAGACCGATCAAGGCGGACGCAATGGTGCCAGCCTGGTAGTAGGAATCCGCGTCGGACAAGGCCATCGCCAGGGTGTATTGGGCGATCGGAGTTGGTGTTGTCTTGTCAGACCCGACCATTTTGGCCTGTATCTCGGCCGCCCACGCCTTTCGATCGGCTCGCATCTGGGTTTGCAAAGCCTGCATCGTGTTGCTGAGCAATTGTTTTTCATCATAGGCCTTGTCAAGTCCGGTCACCCCGGTGGCAATACCAGACAAAAGCCTACTTGTCTGAGCTACAGGAATTAAAGATGCTGTTGTAGTTAAGCCAAGGCTGGTGGCGGTTGCGAGCAATCCTTCACCCTGCATTTCTCTCGTCAGCCTAGCCTCGTATCTGTGATATTCTATATCTGCTATATACATCCGAGCGGTTATGATCTCGTTCCGAAGGGCCGCCCGGTCCGCCGGGCGAGCTTGGTAGAACGTTATAATGTTGCTTTCTATTTGAGGACGAAGCCATGCCAGGTCATCGTCAATAGTAATCGGACGCTCTGGGCCGAGCTGATTTGACGCAATCGTGCAACCCATGAGCAGAGGCATAATAAGAATAAAATTCAAGCCAAATTGAAGTACGGTGCTCTGCACCTTTTTACTAAAACACGTCACGACACCACCTTAGATTGCTCAAAACTACGTGCCTAAGCCTGGATGCGTTGCGCACCACATTAGCGAAGTAGAAAAATGATCCTGAAACGACCCCAATTGTGCAGTGTTTAGTGCCTGCGAATCAGGTTAACATCGTGAATTAAAAGTTCATATCTTTCAACATTACGCACAAGCACTCATTGTATATAAGCCATCTTTTTTTCATGGCGACGTTGTGGAAAAGGCGCACCTTGGATGTGACGCGCAGTCAGCCGTGAACGGCAGGCCTACCCCACATCCCAGCGCAAACCCAACCACTCCGACAGCCCGCAACTCGTCTTGCGTGATATACCGGTCGTCCATCAGTTCGTCGACCTTGATGTTGATGAAACCCCGCGGATACTCACGGTTGGTCAGCACCACCTTTTTAGCCATGGCAAGCTGGCGCACCTCGTATTTCTTACGCATGTTGCGTGGACCGCCATGGCTGGCGAGGCAATCGGCCAGCGTGTGGCCGTCAATTGCCCCTTGGGCGGCCCGATTGGAGCCGCGCGGATACATCGCGTGGGTGGCGCCGGCGAGCGTCAACTGGCCGAAGGTCCGGCGGTCGACCGGGTCCTTGTCACACCACGGGATATTCGAGGATCTAGTCAGCGATGCACATCAGTTCCGCCACGTCGAGCCAGCCGAAGCGCAATCCTGGCAGATCGGTAGAAGCCAGCGAGACGTGCCGGCGCGGTCCTGCACCGTGGGCATCAAAAAGTAGGCAACCCACGCGACCAAATGTCCTTTCGCGCGAATGTCCTTCCGTGCCAATGGCCGCCCGGGCTAGAATTTTTGCGATGAGCACGTCTGGAGCACGTATGTATGGTGGCCTGTATTCTTTCGCCAAATCCTTCGACGCAAAAATTGGATGGAGTCGGGTTGGGGTTCTATTGAGCATCACCATCATCGCGATCGCCGCGGTGGTGCTTTATCACACATTGCGCGATATCGACTTCGACGAGGTCGTTGAAGCCGTCGAGGCAGTGGAAAAGCACGACGTGGCCCGGGCTGCATTGTTCGTGGCCGCAGGCTATTTCACGCTCACGTTTTACGACCTGTTTGCGCTGCGCAGTATCGGACGCGCCGACCTGCCCTATCGGATCGCGGCGCTGGCAGGCTTCACCAGCTATGCGGTGGGGCACAATGTCGGCGCCAGCGCCTTCACGGGCGGCGCGGTGCGCTACCGCATCTATTCCGCCCACGGCCTGTCGGCGATTGATGTCGCCAAAATCTGTTTCATCGCCGGATTGACGTTTTGGCTTGGCAACGCCACCGTTTTGGGCCTCGGCATCGCCATCGTGCCGCAGGCGGCATCGGCGATTGACCAGCTGCCGCCGCTGGTTAACCGGGTTGTGGCATTTGGGATACTTGCCGTCCTCGCCACCTACGTGACCTGGGTTTGGCGCACGCCGCGCGTGGTCGGCCGGCACAACTGGGTGGTGACGCTGCCCAACGGGCGCCTGACGTTGCTGCAGATCGGCGTCGGCATCATCGACCTCGGTTGCTGCGCGGCCGCCATGTACATGCTGGTACCGGACGAACCTTATATCGGCTTCGTGACCCTGGCGGTGATCTTCGTGTCCTCAACCCTGCTCGGATTTGCGAGCCATTCGCCAGGCGGTCTCGGGGTTTTTGACGCCGCCATGCTGGTGGCGCTCTGGCAATACGATACCGAGGACCTGGTAGCCGGTCTCCTGCTGTTCCGTCTGCTCTATTACTTGGTGCCGTTCGGGCTCTCGCTGGCCATTCTGGGCGGTCGGGAGATATGGCTAAGCGTGCAGGTGGCGCAGCGGGTTAGATGCGGACAGGCAGGTCGTCAAGACGTCGCCAATTCGGATGGGCCTTCGGGATGAACGTCACAGGCCTGTCATGGTGTTATCGTCAGCTATGTTGAAGTCCGCTCCCTGATTTGGCGCCGGCTGCCACATCACGCTACAACGTGCCCGGACGACGAAATGCGATCCGATGGCGGTCCAAGAACATCGACCTCGCGGATTTCCGGTGAGCGGGTTCATGCGCCGCCTTGGGCGGGCGCGTCTGGGGCTACTGTTCGCGGCCCTCATTTTTGCCGCCTTGGTTCAAGTTGCGGGCCTTGCCGTGATGCCAGCGCTGATCGGCTTTGGCGCCATGGCATTTGCGGTGCTCATTGGGGAGGCGAGCTTGTCGGTTGGCGGTGAGGTTGCACCCTTCGGCAATCGCTCCACGCCGGCGATCGCGGACCGGACGGTGGAAGCAGTCGTGTCCAGCCTCCCCGATCCGACCATCGCGTTGACGCCGGACAGCATCGTGGTTGCCTTCAATGCGAGCGTCCAGCAGATCACCCCAGGGATATTACGCGGAGAACCGATTTCCTTCGCGCTGCGCATCCCAAACATACTCGAAGCCATTCGGGCTGTCGCGGCAAGCCGCCAAATGCGCCGTACCGAATTCTTTCAACGGGTGCCGACGGATCGCTGGTGGGAAGCTACCATCGCGCCACTGGTTTTACCCGGCGAGGCGCCAAACCTTGATCGCCAGCTCATTCTGCTCGCGCTCCGCGACCTGACGCCACTGCGCCGGGTCGAGGAAATGCGGGCGGATTTCGTCGCCAATGCGAGCCACGAATTGCGCACGCCGCTCGCCTCATTGTCCGGCTTTATCGAGACGCTGCAGGGCCCGGCGCGAAATGATGTATCATCACGCGATCGCTTCCTCGCTATTATGAAGGAACAGGCGACCCGCATGGCGCGCCTCATCGACGATCTGTTGTCGCTGTCACGAATCGAACAGAAAGCCCATATTCATCCCGACAATACGACCGACCTTGTGGTGATCGTCCGCGAAGTTGCCGACGGCTTGGCCCCGCTTGCCCGTGAGCGGGACGTTGAAATCAAGATCACCGAACGGGCGGACCCACTTGAGGTTGCGGGTGATCGCGACGAACTCATTCGCGTGTTCGAGAACCTGATCGAGAACGCCCTGAAATATGGCGCCCCCGGCAAGCGCGTCGACATTACGCTTTCGCGCGAACCCGCGAGCGGCGAAGCGCGGGATGCCATCGTGTCAGTCAGGGACTATGGACCCGGCATCGCGCCTGAGCACCTGCCGCGGCTGACTGAGCGGTTTTATCGCGTCGATATCGGAGAGAGCCGTGCCCAAGGTGGCACCGGCCTTGGTTTGGCGCTCGTCAAGCACATTCTCAATCGTCACCGCGGTCGCCTGATGATCGAGAGCACGCCCGGGTCAGGAGCGAATTTCTCCGTCAAGCTGCCGCTGTGGCCGGGCGCGGATGTCGCGCATTTTTACAAGTAATACCAATAGTTTGAACCGTCACTATACCGTCATTGAACTGACACACAATGATGACGTCAAGCGCCTAAACGTGTCGCATCGGCTTGGTTCAGGCACGTGCTGACGCGACACTCAAGCCCGGTTGAGCATCCGGCCCAGAATATCCAGGTACGTTGCACTCGGCCATGTGCGCTTCGGACGAACATCAACCGGCCGACCAACTAAGCCGGGGCAACAATGGCGGTCGAACTGTCGCGCCGTTTCCGCCTCGGCATAATCGATGGAGAAACTACGTGCAAGTTGCTCGCACCCTTCTGCATGCCGTTATCGCCTTGGGCACCATGACGGCAGTCTCAACCTATTCGGCCTCCGCCGCAGATATTTCCGGCGCGGGCGCTACCTTTCCGTATCCAATCTACGCCAAGTGGGCAGATGCCTATAAGAAAGAAACCGGCGTCGGGCTGAATTATCAGTCGATCGGTTCCGGAGGCGGCATCAAGCAAATCCAGGCCAAGACCGTCGTGTTCGGCGCAACCGATGCCCCGCTTTCCGGCGAGGAGTTGGCTAAGAGCGGCCTGGTGCAGTTCCCAATGGTCATGGGCGGCATCGTCCCGGTCATCAATCTCGATGGCGTCAGCCCGGGCAGCCTTGTCATCGACGGTGCGACAGTCGCCAAGATCTTCCTTGGTCAGATAAAGTCGTGGGACGATGCGGCCCTCAAGGCTCTCAACCCCGGAGCCACGTTGCCGCGGCAGCCCATCGCGGTGGTCCACCGCTCCGATGGCTCCGGCACCACCTTCAACTTCACGGATTATCTGGTCAAGGTAAGTCCGGACTGGAAGTCGAAAGTCGGTTCGGCAACCGCCGTCGAGTGGCCGGTCGGTATCGGCGCCAAAGGCAACGAAGGCGTGGCCAACAACGTGGCGCAGACCAAGGGCTCCATCGGCTACGTTGAATATGCCTACGCCAAGCAGAACAAACTCAACTTCACCAAGATGATCAACAAGGACGGCAAGACCGTCTCACCGGTCTCCGAGACGTTTCAGGCTGCAGCCGCAAACGCCGACTGGAATTCGGTCCCGGGCTATGGGGTGATCCTGAGCGATCAACCCGGCGCGCAATCGTGGCCAATGACGGCGGCGACGTTCATCCTGATCCACAAACAACCGCAAGATGCCGCCGCTGCGGCTGAAGCCCTCAAGTTCTTTGCCTGGGCATACGCCAAGGGCGGCAAGATGGCGGAGGAGCTCGATTTCGTGCCGATGCCGGCCTCGGTGGTGAGCGCCGTTCAGGGCGTCTGGGCTAAGGAGATCAAGGACCCAAGCGGTAAGCCGATCTTTACGGCTGCCCGTTGAAGTCATTGTGATCGACAGGGAGGGGCGCCGGCGGCGCTCTTCCCGCGTGTTGCACAATTGTCCAAATGAAGCATCGGGGTCGGCTTGTGCGAAGGTGCCGGGGCGAGTTGAGTGGCTCCTCTTGGTTACCAAACGGGAACGGAGCCGAAAGTGTTGGAGTCGCGGAGACAAGAAGTGGCCGATATAGCGTTATCTGACAGCGTTAAAGCGTCGGCCGCCATGTCTCGCACCAAGATTCTCGGCCGGTTGCGATTTGGCGATATGCTGTTTCGCAATCTTACCCGCGCCGCCGCCATCCTGGTGCTCATCATTTTGAGCGGGGTCATCATTTCACTCATCAAGGGTGCGTTGCCAGCCCTGCAGGCGTTTGGGCTCAATTTCCTGTTCGAAGAGCGGTGGAATCCGGTTACCGAAAAATTCGGCGCGCTGGCTCCAATTTACGGCACCCTGGTCACGTCATTCATTGCCATGATGATCGCCGTTCCGATCGGTCTGCTGATCGCGTTGTTCCTCACTGAATTATGTCCGATGTGGCTGCGTCGGCCGATCGGCATTGCGATCGAACTGCTTGCCGGTATCCCGAGCATCATCTACGGCATCTGGGGGTTGTTCGTGCTTGCCCCGTTCCTGCAGCGCACGCTGCAACCGGCATTGATTGCCTGGTTCGACAACGTCCCGGTACTTTCTGCATTGTTCGAGGGGCCGCCTTATGGCATCGGCGTTCTTACCGCGAGCTTTATTCTTGCCATCATGGTGCTGCCGTTCGTTACTTCGATTTCGCGCGACGTTTTCGAGGCGGTGCCCCCGGTGTTGAAGGAAGCCGCCTACGGGGTCGGCTGCACAACCTGGGAAGTTGTGCGTTATGTCGTGCTCCCCTTTGCGCGGGTTGGCGTCATCGGCGGCGTCATGTTGAGCCTCGGCCGCGCGCTTGGTGAAACCATGGCGGTGACGTTCGTGATCGGCAACGCTCACAGGGTGTCCGCATCAATCCTGGCGCCGGGGACCACTATTTCCGCTACTATCGCCAACGAGTTCACCGAAGCTGTGGGCGACCTCTACACGTCGTCGCTAATTGCCCTCGGGCTGATCCTGTTCGTGATCACATTCGTTGTGCTGGCTGCCGCGCGCTACCTGCTGCTGCGGCTCGAAAAGCGGGTGGGGTGAGGGATGGATCGTTATCGCCGGCGCCGTTTACGCAATACCATCGTTATGTCGCTGTCTATCATTGCCACTGTGCTGGGACTGGGGTGGCTTGTCCTGATCCTTGGATCGCTGGTCTTTGAGGGAGTGAGTGGAATGTCATTGGCGGTGTTCACCGAAATGACTCCGCCGCCCGGGGCCGACGGCGGTCTGCTCAATCCGATTGTCGGCAGTTTGATGTTGACGGTACTAGCGGTTTTGATCGGTACCCCGATCGGCATCATGGCCGGGACCTACATGGCGGAATATGGCAAATACGCCAAGCTTACCGTGGTCGTGCGCTTCATCAACGACATCCTGTTGAGCGCCCCCTCGATCGTGGTCGGTCTTTTCGTCTACGAAATCCTGGTAGCTCCGTTGGGACATTTTTCCGGGTGGGCGGGCGGAGTGGCGCTTGCCCTCATCGTGATTCCCGTCGTGCTGCGAACAACGGAGGACATGCTGTCGCTCGTTCCCAAGGAGTTGCGCGAGTCGGCAACCGCGCTGGGCTTGCCCCGCGCTCGTGTGATTCGGCATGTTTCCTATCGGGCTGCTCGCGCCGGCATCATCACCGGTGTGCTGCTGGCAATCGCGCGGATCAGCGGCGAAACCGCGCCGCTGTTGTTCACGGCGCTCAATAATCAGTTTTTTAGTACCAACCTCAACGCACCGATCTCCAGCCTCCCGGTTGTGATATTCCAGTTCGCCCTGAGCCCCTATGCGGATTGGCAGAAGCTCGCCTGGATCGGCGCACTGATCATCACCTTTGCGGTCCTCGCGTTGAGCATCACGGCACGTGCGCTCTCGGCGTCTGGGAAATCGTCATGAACTCCATCGCCGGCATCACAAACATGGCTCAGCCTCCCATGACGACACTCGCCGGCCGGTCCAGCGATAAGACCGGCAAACCAGCCGAAAAGATCCTCATCCGGAATC
>Ga0209465_10000196_pt1 | contig 29168 bp, 23 predicted proteins | sample PanSoiPlot1MoBio_FD_188321 | JGI IMG/M metagenome (GOLD analysis project Ga0209465, IMG submission 188321) | Tropical forest soil microbial communities from Panama analyzed to predict greenhouse gas emissions - Panama Soil Plot 1 MoBio (SPAdes)... | ecosystem: Environmental > Terrestrial > Soil...
CGCCTTCCCAACGGGCGCTGCGCGCGGCGCGCGCCAGGCGAAGTAGGCGGCGAGGGCATCGGCGCAGGACTCGGGGGTGCGGAAGGCCGGCACGCCGCTCTGCGCGAGCAGGGCGAGCGACGCCTCCGCGTGCGGCGTGAAGAAGGCCGCAAGCGGCTTCGTCGTCTTCTTCGATCTCACGATCGGCTCGACGGCGAGCTGCGGGTGGAACTGCGCCGAGGACCCGACCACCGCGATCACGCCATCGCAATCCGGAGAAGCGAGCAGGCGGTCGAGCTCGGCGGTGTACTGCTCCGGGGTCGCCTTCATGGTCAGGTCGACGATCGGCGAGGTCGAGCCCGATGGGGCGCGCGTGCTGACCTTCGAGGTCAACGGCCAGTCGCGCCAGCTGCGCGTCGCCGACGACGCGGCCAAGGTGACCGGCCCGAAGCGGCGGCGGGCCGTCGCCGACAAGCCGGGCGAGATCGGCGCGCCGATGCCGGGGCGGGTGATCGACCTCGTGACGAAGGTCGGCGAGCACGTCAAGGCCGGGCAGAAGCTGCTGGTCACCGAGGCGATGAAGCTGGAGACCGTCATCAAGGCGCCGATCGACGGCCACGTGCGCGAGATCGTGGCCGGCGCGGGCGAGAGCGTGGAGGCGGGCGATCTGCTGGTCGTGATCGACGAGGGAGCATCGGCGTGAAGCTGATCCGCTTCGGCGCGCCGGGCGAGGAGCGCCCGGGCGTCCAGCTCCCCGACGGGACGCGCGTAGACGCGTCGGGGTTCGGCAGCGACTGGGACGAACGGTTCTTCGGCGAGGGCGACGCGGGCCTGGCCCGGCTCGCGAAGTGGGTGGCGGCCGGCGCCGCGAAGGCGCCGCGCGTGCCGGCGGGAACGCGCCTGGCGTCCGCCATCGCCCGTCCCTCGAAGATCGTCTGCATCGGCCTCAACTATCGCGACCACGCCCGCGAGAGCGGCGCCGCGCTGCCGGGCGAGCCGATCGTGTTCATCAAGGCGTCGAGCGCGCTGGCCGGGCCCGACGACGATCTGCGCCTGCCCGTGGGCGGCGAGAAGACCGACTGGGAGGTCGAGCTGGCGCTGGTGATCGGCGCGCGCGCCAAGTACGTCTCCGTCGAGGATGCGCTGTCGCACGTGGCCGGCTTCGTGCTGCACAACGATTACTCGGAGCGCGGCTTCCAGCTGGAACGCCACGGGCAGTGGACGAAGGGCAAGAGCTGCGATGGCTTCGCGCCCATCGGCCCGTTTCTATCGACATTGGCGACGCGCGACGAGGCGTTCGACTACGGCGCAGCCCGGCTCTGGCTGAAGGTCAACGGCGAGACCAAGCAGGACGGCACGACCGCCGACATGATCTTCGACGTCCCGACGCTGGTCAGCTACGTGTCGCGCTTCATGACCCTGCTGCCGGGCGACGTCATCAGCACCGGCACGCCCGCGGGCGTCGGTCTCGGGCACAAGCCGCCGCTCTATCTCAAGGCGGGCGATGTCGTCGAATATGGCGTGGAGGGGCTGGGACAGGCCCGGCAAAGGATCCTCGCGGCGGAATGATGACCACGGCCGATTCACCCATGACGCCGGCCGAGGCATCGCAACCGAAACGCATTCCGCCGCGCCTCTCGTCGATCTTGCGGCGGGTGCTGCGGTCGCAGCAGTTCGGGTTGGTCAGCATCATCGTCCTTCTGCTGATCGTGCTGTCGCTGCTGGCCGGCTCGCACGAGGACGCGACCGGCGCCACGATCAACAACTTCTGGAACTCCCACACGCTGCTCCAGACCGCCACCGACGCGAGCTTCTTCGCGATCATGGCGGTCGGGGCGACGATCGTCATCATCTCGGGCGGCATCGACCTGTCCGTCGGCTCGGTTTACGCGCTGGCGGCTGTGCTCATGGGCCTCATCCTGCGCGGCTGGGCCCCGACCGGCGGCGCCGGCGCGGTGCTGCTGGCCTTCTTCGTCTGCGTCGTCGTCGGAATGGCCGCCGGCGCGCTGAACGGCGCGATGGTGGTCGGCCTGCGTGTGCACCCATTCATCGTCACCCTGGGCTCGATGTGGATCCTGCGCGGCATCGCGTTCGTCGCGAGCAAGGCGGAGAGCATCCCGTTGCCCGAGTCGATGGCCCACTTCGCCAAGTCATCACTCGGGCTCGGCGCGGCGCTGTACCCCGTGCCGATGCTGTTCATGCTGGTGGTCAGCGTGCTCGGCGCCATCTACCTGCAGCGCACGGTGATGGGGCGCCACGTATTCGCGCTGGGCGGCAACGCCGAGGCGAGCCGCTTTTCCGGATTGCGCCTGGGGCGCATCCAGATCGGGGTCTACACGCTGGCGGGGTTGACCGCCGGCATTGCGGCCTTCCTCGGATCGGGCTTCTTCGGCGCCGTCTCCTCTGGAGACGCGAACGGATATGAGTTATACGTGATCGCGTCTGCGGTCGTGGGAGGTGCTCGTCTGAGCGGTGGCCGGGGAAGCGCGATAAACGCGATGCTGGGAGCGGTGCTCATTGTCCTCATTCGACAGTCCATCCGGACGCTGCACCTGGATCAGAACTACGAGTGGATCATCGTCGGTTGCGCCATCGTGATCGCGGTGGTGCTCGATCAGGCGAGCGTGCGTTTCGCGGCGCGGCGGCTGGCACGGGGGGAACAAGAGTGAAGCTGGTCCGTCGCGCGGCGATCGCGATGGTGCTGGCGGCGGTGGCCGCGGCCGGCTGCCCCAAGTCCAAGCCGTCGTCCCAGGCCGCCGAGGGCGCCGGCGGCACGGCGACCAACCCGGCGCCGAAGCCGATCCGGATCGCGATGATCGCGAAGAGCTCGACCAACCCGGTCTTCCTCTCGGCGCGGCGCGGCGCCGAGACCGCCGCCAAGGACCTGTCGGAACGGACGGGCGTGCCGATCGAGATCGTCTGGCTGACGCCGCCCCAGGAAGACGGCCAGATCCAGGCCCAGCGCATCGCCCAGGCGGTCAACGAGGGCGCGAACGCGATCCTGATCTCGTGCTCCGACGCGGGCAAGGTGACCGGCGCGATCAACGATGCGGTCGCGCGCGGCGTGCCGGTCATGACCTTCGACAGCGACGCCGCACAGTCGAAGCGCTTCGCCTACTACGGCGTCGACGATCGCCAGCTGGGCGAGGACGTCATGGGCGAGCTGGCCAAGTTGCTGGGCAACAAGGGCGGCCGGGTCGCGATCCTGGCAGGCAACCAGAACGCGCCCAACCTGCGCCGCCGCGTCGAGGGCGTGAAGACGGAAGCCGCCAAGCACCACGGCATCCAGATCATCGGGACCTTCTATCACGCGGAGACGCCGCAGGACGCCGCCGCCGAGGTCATTCGCGTGAACAACGCCTACCCCGACATCAAGGGCTGGGCGATGGTCGGCGGCTGGGCGCTGTTCACGAAGACGCTGCTGACCGATCTCGATCCCAAGAAGGTGAGGCTGGTCGCGGTCGACGCGCTGCCGACGGAGCTGCCCTACGTCGAAAAGGGGTTGGCGCCGGTGCTGCTGGCGCAGTCGTCGTATCTGTGGGGCAACGTCGGGGTCACGAAGATCATCGACAAGATCTTCTACAAGAAGGACGTGCCCGAGGTCGTGTCGATGGACCCGGTGCGGGTCACGACGGAGACGCTGGGCGACTGGTCGCGCCAGTTGCGGCAGTGGGGCTTCGCCGACGTGCCCGAGGAATACCTGAAGCTCAAGTAGGAGGTCCGCCCGTGCCGGGAGCGGCAACGTCCCCAACGTCCGAAGCCCCGCTGGTCAGTTTTCGGCACGTCAGCAAGCGCTTTCCGGGCGCGCGCGCGCTGGAAGACGTCAGCTTCGACGTGCGCCGCGGTTCCTGCCACGCGCTGTGCGGCGAGAACGGCGCGGGCAAGAGCACGCTCGGCAAGCTGCTGGCCGGCATCGAGCAGCCGGACGCGGGCGAAATCGTCGTCGACGGCAAGGTCGTGGTGTTCGAGGATCCCCGCGACGCGCTGCAGGCGGGCATCGGGATCGTTCATCAGGAGCTGGCGTTCTGCGAGAACCTGTCGGTGGCCGAGAACCTGTGTCTCGGCGATCTGCCGACGCACGGCGGGTTCTTCGTCTCGCACGGCGCGATGGAGAAGCGGGCCGCGGGGATGCTCGCCGCGATCGAGGCGCCCATCGACGTGCGCCGCCTGGTCGGCGAGCTGACGGTGGCGGAACAGCAGATGGTGCAGATCGCCGCCGCCGTCGGCAGCGGCGCGCGCGTCATCATCTTCGACGAGCCGACCAGCAGCCTCTCCCAGCACGAGACCGAGCATTTCTACCGGCTGCTCGATCGGCTGCGCGCGCGCGACGTGACGTGCGTGCTGGTGTCGCACCGGATGCAGGAGATCTTCCGGCTCGCCGACACGATCACGGTGCTGCGCGACGGGCGGCACGTCGCCACCAAGCCGTCCGACGCGATCGACGAAGCGGCGCTGGTGCAGCTGATGATCGGCCGCAAGGTGGAGGAGTACCTGCCCGTCGAGGCGGAGGTGCATGGCGGCGGCGAGGTGCTGCGCGTGACCGGCCTGTCGAGCCCGCGCCGCTTCGCCGACATCGGCTTCTCGGTTCACGCGGGCGAGATCGTCGGCATCGCCGGGCTGGTGGGCGCCGGCCGCACCGACATCGCCCACGCGATATTCGGCCTCGACAAGGAAGCGCACGGGCGGGTCGAGGTGGCGGGCATCCCGCTCGGCCTCCGCTCGCCGGCCGAGGCGATGCGCGCGGGCGTCGGGTTCGTCCCGGAGGATCGCAAACGCCACGGCCTCGTGCTCAGTTTGCGCGCGCTGGAGAACGTGACCCTGCCTACGCTGCGATCGGTGGCACGCGCCGGCTGGCTGCGCGCCGGCTCGGAGCGCGGGCTGGCGGCTGACGCGTTCGCGCGACTGCGGGTGCGCACGCCCGATCTGGACGCGATGACGGCCGGCCTGTCGGGCGGCAATCAGCAGAAGTTGGTGCTCGCCAAGTGGCTCGCGGCGCGCTGCCGCGTCCTGATTCTCGACGAGCCGACCCGCGGCGTGGACGTCGGCGCAAAAGCGGAAATTCACGCCCTCATCGGCCGGCTCGCCGCCGAAGGGACGGGCGTGTTGCTGATCTCCAGCGAGCTGCCGGAGTTGGTGTCGCTGTCGACCCGCATCCTCGTGCTGCGCGATGGACGCCTGGTCGGTGAGCTCGCGCGCGCGCAGGCGGATCAGGAAACGTTGATGCGCATGATGGCGGGGCTGGATCCTGGTGGCACGCGCCTGCGCGCCTGACCACTTATCCACAGCCTTCGCAAACTATCCACAACGAGATTCCCGGACGTTTCCAATCTATTTCGTGGCCGTTTCCTGCGCGCAAAATCTCGACCCTTAGAGCAATATCGATCTTTACAGCACGACCACAGCGCGATTACGGTGCCCCCCGTAGTAAGTCAAGAACTGAAAAACCACTGAGGGGGTACCACTGATGCGACTTCGTGCATGCATCCTCGCGATTGCAGTCGTCACGCCACTGCGCGCCTTTGCGCAGACGCCCGCGCCGCCGGCCGAGGCCGCGCCGCCACCCGCAGCACCTCCGCCGGCCGCGGTCCCCGCGCCGCCCCCGGCTCCACCGCCCGCTGCCCCCGCTGCTGCGCCCGCGCCCGCGCCCGCGCCCGCTGCGCCGGCCGGTCCCGCGCCCAAGTTCACGTTCGGCGGCCTCGCCGACACGTACTGGATGTACTACTTCAACCCGGCTACCGGATCGAACTCGACGGCTGGCCCGAGCGCGCGTGCCTTCGACACCAACGGCAACAGCATCACGCTCGCCCTCGCGAAGGTGTCGATGAACGCGGCGCTCGATCCGGTGACGTTGCAGGTCGACGTCGGCTACGGCACCGTGGCTTCGATCATCAACTCGAACAACGGGGGCCCGGCGGCGGCGGCCGGCGCGCCTTGGCCCGGTAGCTTCATGATCGAGCAGGCCTACGGCAACGTCGCGCTGCCGGGGAACTTCTCGCTCGACTTCGGTAAGTTCGTCACCACGGCGGGCGCCGAGGTGATCGAGGCGAACAAGAACTGGCTCTACTCGCGTTCGATCCTGTTCAACGTCATCCCGCTGGTCCACACGGGCGCGCGCGCCAACCTGAAGGTCAATGACAACCTGACCCTGCAGGCCAGCCTGGTGAACGGGTGGAACAACGATCCCGATCTGAACGCCTGGAAGACCATCGGCCTCAACGCGTCGATCACGGTGAACCCGATGGTCAGCATCATCCCGACGGTCTACGTCGGGAAGGAGACGGCGCAGCCGGCCGGGGTGAGCACCCCGGGCGACACCCGCTTCCTCGTGGACCTGGTCGTGCCGATCACCGTCAACGACAAGGTCGGCCTCAACCTGAACGTCGACTTCATCGACGCGCCGAACTTCTTCCCGTTCGGCGTGAACTCGCCGACGCCCGACAACAGCAGCAACTACATCTTCGGCGTGGCGGCGATGGGCCGGTTCGTGCTCGCCCCGCAGGCCTACCTGGCCGTACGCGGCGAGTTCGTGCGCACGCACATCGGCGAGGGCGGCGCCAGCGTGAACAACAACATGGGCGAGGGCACGGTGATGCTGGGCGTGCCGCTCGGCAAGAACTTCGAGCTTCGTCCCGAGCTCCGGGGCGACTTCTCGGGCGACGCGATCTTCGCGGGCGGCGGCGCTGCCGGCAAGAAGAACCAGTTCACGGGCACGCTCGCCGCGCTCACGTTCTTCTAGGATTCACTCACCCGTCGAATCGAACAGGGCCCGCGTTGCCGAAAGGCAGCGCGGGCTTTTTTTATGATTCCGGCTACGTCGTCAGACGCAGGAGATCGTTGAGCACGCCGGCGGCGGTGACGGCGGGGCCGGCGCCGGGGCCGGTGATGACGAGCGGGTTCTTTCGGTAGCGGACGGTCGTGAAGGCGACCTGGTTGTCGGTCCCCTTGAGGCCGAAGAACGGGCTGCCGCGGTCGACGGTCTCGAGGCCGACCGAGATCTTGTCCTTGCTGACCGAGGCGACGTAGCGCAGCGTCCCGGCCTTCGCCTTGGCGGCGGCGGCGCGCTTGGCCCAGTCGGCGTCCATGTCGGGCAGGCGCGCCACGAACGCGTCGCGCGGCATCGCGCGCAGCGCCTGCGGCACCAGCGATTCGACCGCGACGTCCTCGGGCTCGCCCGCGAAGCCGAGCAGCCGCCCCAGGATCAGCGCCTTCCGGCCGACATCGGCGCCCGACAGATCGTCGCGCGGATCGGGCTCGGTGTAGCCGAGCTCCATCGCGCGCCGGAGCGCCTGCGAGAACGACTTGCCGCGCTCGACCTCGGTCAGCACGAAGCCGAGCGTGCCCGACAGGCAGCCCTCGATCTTGAGGACCCGATCGCCCGATTCGACCAGCTTGCGGTAGGTGTCGAAGATCGGCAGCCCGGCGCCGACGGTCGCCTCGGTCAGCATGCGCTGGTTTGCGGCGGCGACCTTCTCCCACAGCTGGCTCGATTGCCGCCGCGGCCCCGCCAGCGGGCGCTTGTTGGCGAGCACCACGTCCATGCCCGCGTCGACGGCGGCCAGCACCAGCGGCGTGGTGTCGTCGGCGGTCAGGTCGACCAGGATCGGGTTGGCGAGCGCGTGCTGCGACAGCACGGTCAGCGCGTCGGCCGGCTTCGCGCGCCGGCCGCCCCGCACGTCGGCCAGGCTCCGGCCGGCCTGCTTACTGTCGGCCAGCTCGCCGACCGCGCGCGCGGTCAGGCCCGCCGGCTCGAACACGAACCCGCTGGTGTCGATGGCGGCGGCGAGGCGCAGCTTGCTGGTGCCGTTGCCCTTCGCGCCGGGCGGCTTCTTCATCCCCTTGGCCATGATGCCGGCCAGCGCGCGCCCGATCTGCCCGAAGCCCAGCAGCACGACGTCGCGGTGGGCCGCGCGCGTGACCGCGCCGCCGCCGATCTTCGCCAGCTGGAACGCCGCGTGGACCGCGCGCTGGGCGGGCGCGACGTCCTTCGAGGCGACGACGAACGAGATGTTCAGCTCAGACGATCCCTGGGCGATGGCGACGATGTTGATGCCCGCGTCGGCGAGGGCGGCGAACACGCGCGCCGCGATGCCGAGGTGCCCCGCCATCCCCAGCCCGACGACAGCCACTGTCGCCAGGCCGTCCTGGACTTCGATCCCGTCGATGTCCTTGCGGCCGATCTCGTCGTGGAACTCCTCGAGCAGGCGGGTGCGCGCCCGCTTGCCGGCGCCGCTCGGGACCGAAAAGCAGATCGACTGCTCCGACGATGACTGCGAGATCAGCGAGACGCTGATCCCCTCGCGGTGCAGCGCCTCGAAGGTGCGCGCCGCGATCCCCGGCACGCCCAGCATGCCGTTGCCGGCGACGGTGATCAGCGCCTGACCGCCGGCCGCCGACAGCGCCTTGACCGGATACTTGTCCAGCGTCCGGCGCGCCGAGATCTCGGTGCCCGGCGCGGTCGAATCCGCGAACGGTCGCACGAACACCGGCACCTGCCGCCCGGCGACGGGGATCAGCGCGCGCGGGTGCAGCACCTTCGCGCCGTAGTAGGCCAGCTCGGCCGCCTCGCGCAGGTGCAGCTGCGGGATCACGCGCGCGTCGGGGACCACGCGTGGGTCGGCGGTCAAAAGGCCGGGGACGTCCTTCCACAGCGACACGGCGCGCGCCGCGAGCGCGCGGCCGACCAGCGTCGCGGTCAGATCGGAGCCGCCGCGGCCCAGGGTGGCGACGGCGCGCTCTTCGGTGGCCGCGCCGCTGTCGTCTTCGATGCGTGCGCTGCCGATGAAGCCGGGCACGACCGGGACCTTGCCGGCGGCGACCAGCGGCTGCAGCTTCTTGCGCACGGCCAGGTCCGTCAGCGCCAGGTTCGGCGACGCGCCGCCGAACGGCCCCTCGGTGAAGACGATCTCGGTGGCGTCGACGTAGACCGCGGGGGTGCCGGCCGCGGTCATGGCACCCGCGAAGATCTGGGCCGACAGCCGCTCGCCGCGGCTGACCACGAAGTCGCGCGTGCGCGGCGTCAGCTCCTTGAGCGCGGCCAGGCTCGACAGCAGCGCCGCCAGCTCGTCGAACGATCGGTCGATCTCCTCCCCGACGGCGGACGCCGCGCCTTTCTTGCCGCCCGCCACGGCCGCCTTGGCGATCTTCTGGTAACGCGCGCGCAGCGCCGCCACGTCGCGGTCGATGGTGGCGCCGCGCTCACCCGCGACCGCGCGCGTCGCCAGGCCCAGCAGGGCGTCCGTGATCCCGCCCGGAGCCGACACCACCACGACCGGCGCGTCGGCGCGCCCCTTGACGATCGCGACCGCATGGCGGTAGGCGTCGCCGTCCGCGAGCGATGCGCCCCCGAACTTGTGCACTTCGACGACCGGTTTCTTTGCGCTCATGCGACGGGCAAAGAGATATCGTATGGGTTAGTTTCAGTCCATGTCCCGCTCCGTTTTCCGCTGCATCACCGGCTGTGCCGGCGACTACCCGCTGGACGAGGTGATCTACAAGTGCCCGAAATGCGGGGATCTGCTCGAGGTCGTGCACGACATCGAGGCGCTCAAGACCCGCAGCGCGGCATCGTGGATCAAGTTGTTCGACGAACGTTACTTGCGCACCGCCTGGCCCTACGGTTCGGGGGTCTGGGGCAAGAAGGAGTGGGTCCAGCCCCACGTCGCCGACGAGAACGTCGTGTCGATGATGGAAGGGGGGACCAACCTCCTCTGGGCCGAGCGCTACGGCAAGAGCATCGGCCTCCCCGAGCTGTGGGTGAAGCAGTGCGGGGTCTCGCACACCGGGTCGTTCAAGGATCTCGGGATGACGGTGCTGGTGTCGACGGTCAAGCAGATGATCACCGACGGCAAGCCGATCCGGGCGGTCGCCTGCGCGTCCACCGGCGACACGTCGGCCGCGCTGGCGGCCTACGCGGCGGCGGCGGGCATTCGCGCCATGGTGATCCTGCCGCGCGGCAAGATCTCGACGGCTCAGCTGGTGCAGCCGCTGGCGAACGGCGCGGTCGTGCTGGCCGTCGACGGCGACTTCGACGCCTGCATGGAGATGGTCAAGCGGCTGGCCGAGGAAGAGGGGGTCTACCTGGCCAATAGCATGAACAGCCTGCGGGTCGAGGGGCAGAAGACCGTCTCGATCGAGATGGTCCAGCAATTCGACTGGGGCGTTCCGGACTGGGTGGTGATCCCGGGCGGCAACCTCGGCAACGTCAGCGCGCTGGGCGCTGGCTTCCTGATGATGCAGGAGCTGGGCGTGATCCAGAAGCTGCCGCGCATCTGCGTCGCGCAGGCCGAGTCCGCCAACCCGCTCTACCGCGCGTACAAGGCGGGCTGGGACAAGTTCGAGCCGCTCACCGCCCGGCCGACGCTGGCGTCCGCGATCCAGATCGGCAACCCGGTCAGCGTCAAGAAGGCGATCCGCACGCTGCAGAAGTTCAACGGCGTCGTCGAGCAGGCGTCGGAGCCGGAGCTGGCAGACGCGGCCGCCGCGGCGGATCGGACCGGCCTCTTCAACTGCCCACACACGGGCGTCGCGCTGGCGGCGCTGGAGAAGCTGGTGAAGCGCGGCGAGATCAAGAACACCGATCGCACCGTGGTCGTCAGCACCGCCAACGGCCTCAAGTTCACCGACTTCAAGGTCCGCTACCACGACGGCGAGCTGCCCGAGGTGCCGAACCCCAAGCACGCCAACCACCCGGTGCTGCTGCCCAACGACTACGCCGTCATCCGCGACGCCGTCCGCCGCGCCCTCGACAATTAGCTAAATCGACAACATTTAGCTAATATTGCCGACGCGGCTATGGCGAAGCGTGTCAGCGCGACCGTGGCGAAGAATCAGCTCGGGCAGATCCTCAAGATGGCCCAGGACGAGCCAGTCTACATCGTCAAGCATGGCAAGGCGCAGACGGTGGTGATCGCCGCCGATGCTTACGAGAACCTCGTCACGCAAGCCCGGGATCGGGATGACACCCGGTTGGCGGCGCTCCGCGCAGAGTTCGACGCAATGTACGCGTCGATGCAGACGAAACGTTCGCGCAAGCGGGTGGACGCGCTGCTCAAGGCGTCCGCCGCTCAGCTGAACAGAGCTGCGGCGCACAGGATCCGAAAGGCGCGTGGCTAGCCGGCGCGGGCGAATCGTGGTTGTCGCCGGAACGAACGGTGCCGGAAAAAGCTCGATCGTCGGCGGTTTTCTACCGCAATCGGGTTCCGACTATTTCAATCCAGACGCGTTCGCAGCCAGGCTCGTTGGCATCGGCAAGCCGCTAGCAGAGGCAAACGCCGTGGCATGGCGGTTGGGCTACGATCGATTGAGGACGGCAATCGATCGCGGTGACCGTTTCACGTTCGAGACCACACTGGGAGGCGACAGCATCGTTGCCGAGTTGCATCGAGCGCTGAAGCTTCGGCGCGACGTCCGTGTGTTCTACCTCGGGTTGTCGTCCGTCGAGCTCCACATTGCTCGCGTCAGGGCCCGCGTTGCGCGTGGCGGCCACGACATCCCGCCGTCGAAGATCCGCGAGCGATATTCCAGAAGCCTCGCAAATCTTGTTACGCTGATCGGAAAGGCCTCGACCATCCAGGTGTTCGACAACAGCATCGAGACCATGGACGGCGTCCCGAATGCGACACTGATCTTTCGGATGCGTGGCCGCAAGATCGTGGAACCATCGCGGGTCCGCTTGTTGACGACGTGCCCCGAGTGGGCGAAGCCGATCGTCGCGGCCGCGATCCGCGCGGGCAGAGCTGGGTGGTGATGAAGACCGGGCGCACCGCCGGGATTCTGTTCATCGCCTTGGGATTTGTCCTGACGCTGCTCTTGCAGCGGAGCTTTCTCGTCCAGTCGGACGAGGGCTACACGCTGAACGCCGCCTGGCAGATGTGGAACGGGATGAAGATGTACGACGACTTCCGGCTGTTCGTCGCGCCGGGCGCCGGATACGCGGTCTTCCTCGCCTGGAAGCTGGCGGGCGGTCCCAGCTTTCTGGCGGCGCGCGCGCTGTCGCTGGCCTTCGCGTTCTCGTCGTCCGTCGCTGTCTTCCTGATCCTGACCCGCCGGGGCGTGCGGGCCGCCGTGCTCGCGGTGTCGGTCGCCGCCTGGGCGATCGCGGGCGCGCAGTACGTGATGCTGAATCACAACACGTTCAGCAGCTACGCGGCGGCCTGGTTGCTGTTTCTGCTGGTGCGCGCCGCCGACCGCGAAGGCGGCAGCGGCCGCCGGTGGCTCGTCGATCACGCGCTCATCGGGGTGGCCGCGGGCGCCGTGTTCCTGTTTCACCAGACCAAGGGCCCCGCGGTGCTGCTGGCGAGCATCGCTCTCGTGCTGTCCTGGGCCCGCGGCGCGCGGCGCGTGCAGGCGGCCGCCGCGGTCGTGGCCGGCTTCGCGGCCGTCGTCGCGCCGTTGTTGCTTGTCTGGAGACCATCCGTTCTCGTGCGCGAGTGGTTCATCGTTCCGCTGTCGAACGACTACCTGGGGCACACCGGGGCGTCGCGCCCGCTGGCCGTCGCGTGCGTCTTGGTGGTCGTCGGGATGGTGGCCGTCGCGATGTTGCTCCGCGACCGGACGCTGATGGCGGTCGCCGCCATCCAGACAGCCCTGCTCGCCAGCATCATCCACAACGTCGAATCCCGACACGTCGCCATCAATTCGTTTCCGCTGATCGTGTTCGTGCCGCTGGCCCTCCGGCAATACGCGGCGCGGACGCGGCCGTCTGCCGCACCGCCCGTCTCGCAAGGCGTGTTGACCACGTTCGGCATGGCGTTGATCGTCATGTTCGCGTTCGGGATCGCGCTGCCGAACGGCCGTCCCGTCTTCAAGGAGAGCACGCTTTACGTCGACTTCATCAGGCGGGTGCCGCGAAACATCTTCCCGAGCCCGCGCGTCGCTGCCGCACGCGCGATCTACGCGGGGCCGTTCATGCCGGGGCTTTATTTCGCGCTCGGCAAGAGCAATCCGTTCTTCGTCTCCGAGACCGTCGTCTGCGACCCCGCCTGCCAGCAGCGACTGGTCGCGCAGCTCGCCGACGTCAAGCCGGAGATCGCGTTCCTGAACTACACGATGATCCGGCACCTCGGCTACCAAGACGACAATCCCGTCGACGCCTATTTCCGCGATCGCTACGTCCTGTGCGGCCCGACCGCATATGAAGGGATGATCGTGCGCGCCGTCTCCCCGGGCTGGTGCCCGTGAGCCGGGCGCTCGTCATCCTGGGCCTGGCCGCCGCCCTGATGCTGCTGGTGACGCAGAGCCGGATCATCCAGTCCGACGAGGGCCACACCCTGGTCGCCGCCTGGAACATGTGGAACGGCCGGCGGATGTACGACGACTTCCGCTACTTCTTCGCCCCGGGATCCGCGTACGGCGTCTACTGGCTGTGGAGATCGATCGGCAGCCCGAGCTTTCTTCCCGCCCGCGTGCTGTCGCTGCTGCTCTTGTTCTCCTCCATCGTGGCGCTGTACCTGCTCCTGGCCAGGCGCGGGATCCGGGGCTTCGGCCTGGCGCTGGCGCTGGTCGGGTGGGTGATCGCCAGCGCGCAGTACCCGCCCCTCAACCACAACACGTTCAGCACCTACGCCGCGGCCTGGCTCCTGCTGCTGTTCGTCCGCGCCCAGGAGCGCAGCCGTGACGGCGTCGACCGCCCGATCGATCACTTGCTGGTCGGCGTCGCGGCCGGTGCGGTGACGCTCTTCTTACAGACCAAGGGGCTCATGCTGCTCGGGATGACCGGCGCGTTCACGCTGCTCGCGGCGCGCGGCCGGCGCGGCCTCGTCGCTGCGGCCGCGGTCGCGGTCGGCGCTATCGTCGTGCTGGCGCCGCTCTTGCTGCGCTGGCACCTTTCGGTGCTGATTCGCGAATGGTTCATCGTGCCGCTCACGGGCCAGTACCTGGCCCACAGCAGCGGCTCGGCGGCCCTGGCGATCGCGTGTCTCGGGCTGGCGGCGGCGATGGCGGCGGTCGCGATCTGGCTGCGCGATCGCACGCTGATCGCCGTCGCCGCCGTGCAGGCCGCGCTGATCGCCAGCATCCTCTACAACGTCGAGCGCAGCCACGTCGCGATCAACACCTTCCCGCTGTTCGCGTTCGTGCCGCTGGCGTGGCACCGGTACGCGCAGCGACGGCGGCCGGCGGGCGCCCCCCCCGCGGCGGAGAAGCTCCCGGCCCCGGTGGCGATGGCGATCATCGTCGTGACGTTCGCGGCGGCGATGGCCACGCCGGCCGGCCGCCGCACCTTCGAGGGGAGCACGCTTTACGTCGACTTCGTCCGGCGCCTGCCGCGCAACATCTTCCCCCAGCCCCGGGTGGCCGCCGCGCACGCGATCTACGCGGGGCCGTTCCTGCCGGGGTTCTACTACCTGCTGGGCAAGCCGAATCCGTTCTCCGTCTCCGAGGCGACGGTCTGCAACGACGCCGCCTGCCAGCGGCACCTCCTCGCCGAGGTTCAGTCGATTCGCCCCGAGATCGCGTTCCTCTCCTACGACATGGTCCGTCACTTCAACTACGACCCGAACAACCCCGTCGACGCCTACCTCCGCGACCACTACATCAAGTGCCCGAACGCCGACTACGAAGGCCTGATCGTCCGCGCGATCGATCCGAGCTGGTGTCCGTAGGTGCTCCGCACGCTCAACTCTTCGGCGGGGGCGGGACGGCCGACCGAACAGCCGTCCCTCCCGCTCGTCTCAGAGCAACGCTTAGCTCCGTCCGGAAGCCGCCCATGCAGTTAGAACCGACTAAGTCGGCGCGCGACGTCAGGACGACTGGCGCAGCGCGGCCTGAAACTCGGGTGAGCGGAACGCCGTGTTCGCGTGCTCGGCCAGATCTTGCAGCGCGGCGCGGAACATCCTGACCAGTCCGTTGCCGACCGTGGCGATGACGCTCGCCTCGCCCCGGGCGTCGGTGTGCCAGACGCGGCGGCCGCCGCGATCGAAAAGGTCGTAAGCGACGACGATGACCCCGTGCTTGACGTTCGGGCCGTCCATCCAGTACTCGCGAACGGAGGCGATCAACGTCGGGCTGCCCGTCCGCACCAACACGCCGGCGTGCGCCAGGGCGTCAGTCGTGGCAGCGCCGACGGTGCCGGTGACGGTCTCCGCGCTGGTCGCGTTGACCGGGCGCCCGCTGTAGTTGCGCGGCCCCGGGTAAATTCCGCCGGAAGAACTGTAGATGGTTCCGATCCGCTCCGTTCGGCCGCCGTGGTCGTCGTCGCGGTCGTTGCTGACATGCAGCGCCACGCTCGCCGTCGGTGCCGGCGACGCGGTCGCGGACGGCCGATAGTCGATCGCCAGCGGGCCGCAACCCGCGACGAACACCGCGGCCGCGGTGATCAGAACCGACTTCACGTCTCTCCCTACGGCACCGGCCATGTTTCGGGCCGGATGTTCTGGCGGAGCGGCGGCAGAAGCAAGGGCGGGGCCACGGTCGGGACCGTTGGCCGGACCCATCGAAAGGCTTTACATCCGACGCACCGAACCGGTAGCGTACGCGTACACCTACACTGTGCTACAGTGAGCCGTTTGGCTGGATTTTGGAAGTCTTACCCATGAAATCGGCAGCTCCTCCACCCGCGCAAGGCCTCTACGATCCCCGGTACGAGCACGACTCCTGCGGCGTCGGCTTCGTCGTCGATCTGAAGGGGCGAAGGTCCTCGGGCATCGTCAAGAACGCGCTCGAAGTCCTCCTCAATCTGCAGCACCGCGGCGCCTGCGGTTGCGAGAAGAACACCGGCGACGGCGCGGGGATCTTGATGCAGGTCCCGCACAAGTTTCTCGCGGAAGCGGTCCGCGCGATCGGCATCACGCTGCCGCCCGCCGGCCAGTACGGCGTCGGCGTCGTCTTCCTGCCCGCCGACCCGGGCAGCCGCGCGGCCTGCGAGCACCTGTTCGAGAAGGTGGTCCGCGACGAGGGCCAGACCTTCCTCGGCTGGCGCGAGGTGCCGACCGACAACGGCATGATCGGCCCGACCGCCAAGCGATCGCAGCCCGTCATCAAGCAGCTGTTCGTCGGTCGCAACAGTAACGATCCACATTGCACCGACGACGACGCGTTCGAGCGCAAGCTGTACGTCATCCGGCGGCGCGCGCGCCACGCCGTCCGCCGCCTGGAAGTGCCGGAGAAGGCCAACTTCTACATCCCCAGCCTGTCGTCGCGGACGATCGTCTACAAGGGGATGCTGAATTCGGATCAGCTGCCCGCGTTCTACCCCGACCTGCGCGACGACCGCGTCGAGTCGGCGCTGGCTCTGGTGCACTCGCGCTTCTCGACCAACACGTTCCCCAGCTGGTCGCGCGCGCATCCCTACCGCCTGATCGCGCACAACGGTGAGATCAACACGCTGCGCGGCAACGTCAACTGGATGCACGCGCGCGAGAGCATGTTCAAGTCGGGCCTGTTCGGTGACGACCTGCAGAAGTGCATTCCCGTCATCGACACGGAGGGCAGCGACTCCGGCATGTTCGACAACGTCGTCGAGCTGCTGATGCTCGCGGGGCGCAGCCTGCCGCACGCGATGATGATGATGATCCCCGAGCCGTGGTCGAACCACGAGTCGATGCCGCAGGAGCGCAAGGACTTCTATGCGTTCCACGGCTGCCTGATGGAGCCGTGGGACGGGCCGGCGGCGGTGGCGTTCACCGACGGGATCCGCATCGGCGCCACGCTGGACCGCAACGGCCTCCGCCCGTCGCGCTACTACGTCACCAAGGACGGCCTGGTGGTGATGGCGTCCGAGGTCGGCGTGCTCGACATCCCGCCCGAGCGGATCCTCGAGAAGGGGCGCCTGCAGCCGGGCAAGATGTTCCTGGTCGACACGTCGCAGGGGCGGATCATCGGCGACGAAGAGCTGAAGCGCGAGATGGCGGCGGCGGCGCCCTACGGGCAGTGGCTGAAGGAGAACATGGTCGACATCGGCGCGCTGCCCAAGCCGGCGTCGGTGATCCCGCCCGATCACGAGACCGTGCTGCGCCGGCAGGAGACGTTCGGCTACACGACCGAGGACCTCAAGGTGCTGATGGCGCCGATGGCGGCGGACGGCGTCGAGGCGAACGGGTCGATGGGGACCGACACGCCGCTGGCCGTGCTGTCGGAACGGCCGCAGCTTCTCTACAACTACTTCAAGCAGCTGTTCGCTCAGGTGACGAACCCGCCCGTCGACGCCATCCGCGAAGAGATCATCATGGCGGTCGACACGTCGATCGGGCCGGAGGGGAATCTGCTCGAGCCGACGCCGCAGTCGGCGCGCCAGATCAACCTGCCCACGCCGGTCTTGCGCAACGAGGAGCTCGAGAAGCTGCGCAACCTGAACGGCAAGAACGGATCGCACGGGTTCAAGAGCATCACGCTGCCGACGCTGTTCAACATCGCCGACGGCGGCGAGGGGCTGGCGGGCGGCGTCGAGGAGCTGCGCGCGGCGGCCAGCAAGGCGATCGCCGATGGCTGCAACATCATCATCCTGTCCGACCGGGGGCACGACGCGAAGCGCGCGCCGATCCCGGCCCTGCTGGCGATCGCGGCGGTGCAGCACCACCTCCTGCGCGAGGGGACGCGGACGCGCGTCGGTCTGGTGGTCGAGAGCGGCGAGCCGCGCGAGGTGCACCACTTCGCGCTGCTGCTCGGCTACGGCGCAAGCGCGGTCAACCCGTACCTGGCCTTCGAGACGCTGGCCGACATGACCACCCAGGGCAGCCTTGGATTGACGGGCGGCGACGCGGAGAAGGCCGAGCAGAAGTACGTCAAGGCAGTGGGCAAAGGGATCGTCAAGGTCTGCTCGAAGATGGGGATCTCGACGATCCAGAGCTATCACGGCGCCCAGGTGTTCGAGGCGATCGGCCTCAACCAGGCGTTCGTCGACGAGTACTTCACCTGGACCGCATCGCGCGTCGGCGGCATCGGCCTCGACGAGATCGCGCGCGACATCCAGGAGCGCCAGGCGCGCGCGTTCCCCGAGCGCCCGCTGCCGTCGGACAGCCTGGATCCGGGCGGTCAGTACCAGTACCGCCGCAACGGCGAGTTCCACCTGTTCAACCCGGTCAGCATCCACAAGCTGCAGCAGGCCTGCCGCACCGGCGAGTACAAGGTGTTCAAGGAGTTCTCGCGCCTCATCGACGATCAGTCGAAGGCGCTGTGCACGCTGCGCGGCCTGATGGAGCTGAAGTCCGACCGCGCGCCCATTCCGCTGGACGAGGTCGAGCCGATCGATGCGATCCTGCGTCGCTTCAAGACCGGCGCGATGTCGTACGGATCGATCAGCGCCGAGGCGCACGAGACGCTGGCGATCGCGATGAACCGCATCGGCGGCAAGAGCAACACCGGCGAGGGCGGCGAGGATCCGCGGCGCTTCACCCCCGACGCCAACGGCGATTTGCGGCGCAGCGCCATCAAGCAGGTCGCGTCCGGACGGTTCGGCGTCAACAGCCACTACCTGGTCAACGCCGACGAGATCCAGATCAAGATGGCGCAGGGGGCGAAGCCGGGTGAGGGCGGCCAGCTGCCCGGGTCCAAGGTCTACCCGTGGATCGCGAAGGTCCGCTACTCGACGCCGGGGGTGGGGCTGATCTCGCCGCCGCCCCATCACGACATCTATTCGATCGAGGATCTGGCGCAGCTGATCCACGATCTCAAGAACGCCAACCCGCGCGCGCGCATCAGCGTGAAGCTGGTCGCCGAGGTGGGCGTCGGCACGATCGCGGCCGGCGTCGCCAAGGCGCACGCCGACCTGGTCCTCATCAGCGGCCACGACGGCGGCACCGGCGCCTCGCCGCTCACCAGCATCAAGCACGCCGGCATCCCGTGGGAGCTGGGGCTGGCCGAGACGCACCAGGTGCTGGTGCTGAACGATCTCCGCAGCCGGATCGTCGTCGAGACCGACGGCCAGCTGAAGACCGGACGCGACGTCGTCGTCGCGGCGCTGCTCGGCGCCGAGGAGTACGGCTTCTCGACGGCGCCGCTGGTGGCGGTCGGCTGCATCATGATGCGCGTCTGCCACCTCAACACCTGCCCGGTGGGCGTCGCCACGCAGAACCCCGAGCTGCGCAAGAAGTTCACGGGCACGGCCGACCACGCGGTCAACTTCATGAAGTTCGTGGCCCAGGAGGTGCGTGAGCTGATGGCCGAGCTCGGCTTCCGGACCGTCAACGAGATGATCGGTCACACCGAGGTCATCGAGATGAAGCCCGCCGTCGATCACTACAAGGCGCAGGGGCTGGACTTCTCGAAGATCCTCTACCAGCCCGACGTCGGCCCGGACGTCGGCCGCTACCAGACCGAGGCCCAGGACCACGGCCTCGAGGCGTCGCTGGACATGACGGCGATCCTGCCGCTCTGCAAGCCGGCCATCGAGCGCGGCGAGAAGGTCGAGGCGAAGCTGCCGATCCGGAACGTCAACCGCGTGGTCGGGACGATCACGGGCAGCGCGGTGACGCGCGCGCACGGTCCGAACGGGCTGCCCGACGACACCATCAAGCTGCACTTCACCGGGTCGGCGGGGCAGAGCTTCGGCGCGTTCGTCCCGCGCGGCATGACGCTGACGCTGGAAGGCGACGCGAACGACTACCTCGGCAAGGGGCTGTCGGGCGGCAAGCTGATCGTCTTCCCGCCGCGCGACTCGACGTTCGTCGCCGAGGAGAACATCGTCATCGGCAACGTGGCGCTCTACGGCGCCACCAGCGGCGAGGCGTTCGTGCGTGGCGTCGCCGGCGAGCGCTTCTGCGTGCGCAACAGCGGCGCCAGCGCGGTCGTCGAGGGCGTCGGCGATCACGGCTGCGAATACATGACGGGCGGTCGCGTCGTCGTGCTCGGACCGACGGGGCGCAACTTCGCGGCGGGCATGTCGGGCGGCGTCGCCTACGTGCTGGACGACGAGGCGCGCTCGTTCGCGCGCCGCTGCAACAAGGAGATGGTCAGCCTCGGCAAGCTGGAGGACCCCGAAGAGGTCAAGCTGGTGCACGACCTGGTGTCGCGGCACGCGCAGCTGACCGGGTCGAAGCGGGCGGAGGAGATCCTCGCCTCGTGGAACCAGCTGGTGCCGTCGTTCGTGCGCATCATGCCCAACGACTACCGGCGCGTGCTGGAGGCGCAGGCGAAGATGCGCGCCTCCGGTCTGTCCCAGGAAGAAGCCGAGATGGCCGCGTTCGAGCAGAACTCGAAGGACGCGGCGCGCCTGGGCGGCAAGTAGGGCGCGCATGGGCAAGCTGACGGGCTTCATGGAGTTCGAGCGGCACGATGTGCCGTCGCGCGATCCCAAGACGCGCGTGCGCGACTGGCTGGAGTTTCACGATCACCTGCCCGAGACGACGCTCAAGGAGCAGGGCGCGCGCTGCATGGACTGCGGCGTTCCGTTCTGTCACACCGGGACGTTGCTGGCGGGCGGCGCGTCCGGCTGCCCGATCAACAACCTGATCCCGGAGTGGAACGACCTCGTCTACCGCGGGCAGTGGCGCGAGGCGCTGGCGCGCCTGCACAAGACCAACAACTTCCCCGAGTTCACCGGCCGCGTCTGCCCGGCACCCTGCGAGGGATCGTGCGTGCTCGGCATCAGCGAGCCGGCGGTCACCATCAAGAGCATCGAGCAGGCGATCATCGACAAGGGCTTCGCCGAGGGCTGGGTCGTCGCGGAGCCGCCCGAGAAGCGGACCGGCAAGAAGGTCGCGGTCGTCGGATCGGGGCCGGCGGGCTTGGCGGCGGCGGCGCAGCTGAACAAGGCGGGCCACACCGTCACGGTGTTCGAGCGCGACGACCGCATCGGCGGGCTGCTCATGTACGGCATCCCGCCGATGAAGCTGGAGAAGCCCGTCATCGACCGGCGCGTGAAGCTGATGGCGCAAGAGGGCGTCAACTTCGTCACCAACGCCTGGATCGGGAAGACCCACCCGACAGCCAAGCTGCAGGCGGAGTTCGACGCCATCGTGCTGGCCGGCGGCGCGACCGCGGCGCGCGATCTGCAGGTCGAGGGGCGGAACCTCCGTGGCGTTCACTACGCGATGGAGTTCCTGCTCAAGAGCTGCAAGAGCCTGCTCGACAGCAACTTCGCCGACAAGCAGTTCATCGACGCCAAGGACAAGAACGTCATCGTCATCGGCGGCGGCGACACCGGCACCGACTGCGTCGGCACGGCGCTGCGCCACGGCTGCAAGAGCCTGGTGCAGTTCGAGATCCTGCCGCGCCCGCCGGACGAGCGCGCGGTCGACAACCCGTGGCCGCAGTGGCCGCGCATCTACAAGCTCGACTACGGCCAGGAAGAGGCGGCCGCGCTCTACGGCGCCGACCCGCGCCGCTACGTCACCGTCACCAAGCGGCTGGTCGGCGACGCGGCCGGCAACCTGAAAGAGCTGCACACGGTCGAGGTCGACTGGGTGAAGAACGGCGACGGCCGGTTCGGCATGAAGGAGAAGCCGGGGACCGAGAAGGTCTGGCCGGTCGAGCTGGCCCTGCTGGCGATGGGCTTCGTCGGCCCGGAGCGGGACGGGATGCTCGCCGATCTGGGCGTCGCGCTCGACGCGCGCGGCAACGTCGCCGCCGACGCGGACAAGGCGACCAGCGTCAAGGGCGTCTTCGCGGCGGGCGACATGGCGCGCGGCCAGTCGCTGATCGTCTGGGCGATCGAAGAGGGGCGCGCCGCGGCGCGCGGCGTCGACCGCTACCTGATGGGCGAAACTCTGCTGCCCTGATAAAAATGGGAACCTGGAAGGTTCCCAAACCCTCCCGCGATGAGCTCCGACCGGCAAAGCCGGTCTCCGCTCACGCGATCGGCAAAAACACACCCGCCTGATTTCCGGCCGAAAGCTGTATTCTCGTCAGCCGTGAAAGGTCGCGGCATACCTGGAAATCGCTGGCTGGTCTTCGTGGTCGCGCTCGCGCTGGCGCTCGGTGCCGCGCGCGCTGCTCGCGCGGCAGACCCGCGCGAAATCAAGGCCCGCGAGGACTTCGTGGCGGGGCGCTACCAGCAGGCGCTGGACCTGTTCGCCAAGCTCTACGCCGAGACGCTGCATCCGACCTACCTCCGCAACATCGGCCGCTGCTACCAGAACCTCGGCGATGCCGACCACGCCATCATCAGCTTCCGTGACTATCTGCGAAAGCAGAAGGGCATCACGCCGGACGAGCGCGCCGAGGTCGAGGGCTTCATCTCCGAGATGGAGGATCTGAAGAAGCAGAAGGCCGGCGCGAGTGGGGGCGGGGCAGCGGCGACCGACACGACGCCCGAGCCGCCGAAGGCGACGGCGGCTATCACGCCGCTGCCGACCGCGCCCGAGCCGAAGAATTCCGGCGCCGCGCCCGAAGCGCTGGTGACGGCGCCGGGCGCTGCCGCGCAGGAGGAGTCGTCGCCGGTCTACACACGCTGGTGGTTCTGGACGCTGATCGGCGCCGCGGCCGTCGGCGCCGGGATCGCCGTCGCCGCCTCGACCGGCGCGTTCACAAAGACGAAGGACGCCGGTTGCATGACGGGGTACAGCTGCCAATGAAGCGCGGCGCGTTCGCGATCGTCGCGGCCCTGTCGTTCGGCGCCGCCTGCACGGAGGCGGGGCGTTCCGTCGTCCTCGTCGACGTGACCGCGCCGGGCGTCGGCAACGTGGCCGCGGCCAGCGTGATCATCACCGACGGCAGCAACAAGACCCTCGGCACGGCGCGCAGCGACTGGAACGGAACGTCGCCCTCGCCGCTGAAGCTCGGCGCCTACCTGCCCAAGTCGGTCAGCGGATCCGTCGGCGTCGTCGCCTGCGGGTTCAACGCGGCGGGCGGCGTGATCGCATCGGGCGTGGCGTCGATGCAGGTTCCGGTGATGCCGGGCGCGTCCTCGGGCCCGGTTGCGGTCGCGCTGGATGCAGCCACGAAGTCGCCGCTCTGCGCCGGCAACGGCACGGGCGGCGGCGGCGGTGGCGGCGCGGGCGGCGGCGTGGGTGGCGGCGTGGGCGGCGGCGTGGGCGGAACGTCTGGCTCGGGCGGCGCCGGCGGCAGCGCCGGAGCCGGCGCGACCGGCGGCAGCGCGGGCGGCGGAACCGGTGGCAGCGTCGGCGGCGCGGGTGGAACGGGCGGCGGCGGTGGCGCGGTCGGCGGCACGAGCGGCGGCGCAGGCGGACGCGGCGGCAGCAGCGGCACGGGCGGCAGCGTCGCGGGCAGCGGCGGCACGGGTGGCGGGGCTGGTCGCGGTGGCACGGGCGGTGGCGCTGCGGGCACAGGCGGCGGCGCGGCCGGGCGCGGCGGCACGGGCGGCGGCGCGGCGGGCACGGGCGGTGGCACGGCGGGCACGGGCGGTGGCGCGGCGGGGCGCGGCGGCACGGGTGGCGGCGCGGGCACCGGCGGTGGCGCGGCCGGCACGGGCGGCCCCAACTGGAACGGCCCGGTCGCCGTCGCGATGACCGGGAGCACCGAGCGGGTGCCCTCCGTCGCGGTCGACTTCAACGGGAACGCCGTCGTCGTCTTCGAGCACGACAGCGCGATCTACGCGAACCGTTACAGCTACAGCCAGCAGCAGTGGTCCGGCGCGACATCGATCTCCATCACCCCCGGGGCCGCCTACGCGCAGCCGATGGTCGCCGTGGACGGCACCGGCCAGTTCTGGGTCGCCTGGTGCGGGGCAGTGGGCGCTGCGACCACCGGCGTCTGGTGGAGCATGGCCCCGGACGGCCTCAACTGGATGCCCGATATGCCACTGGCCAGCACGCTGGCGTCGGAGGTGGTGATCTCCGTGAACAGCCAGGGTGACGTCATCGTCGGCTGGAACGAGAAGATGCCGGGAAGCAGCGGCAACCAGCAGGCGGCCACGACCATCAGGAAGGCAAACACCTGGGGGCCGATTGACGTCATGAAGCCGGGCGACGACACCAACAAACGGAACCCGGCCGTCGCCATGGGGCCCACCGGCGAGACGTTCGCCGTCTGGGAGCAGGTCGACAACGGCCAGAACAGCATCTGGGTGCGGCAGAATCCCGGCAACGGGTGGATGCCGGCGGCCCCGCTCGAGATGTACAACGCGGCCGCCTCGTCCGCCCCGGCGATCGCGATCAACAGTCATGGCGTCGCGATCGTCACCTACGTCCAGCTGACGGCCAGCGGCACTGCCCAGCTGCTGTCGCAGCGTTATACGGGCGGCGTCTGGGGCCCGCCGCTGCTGGCCGGCACGGCGCCCGGCATCGATACGACCTCGCCGCCCTCGGTCACCCTCGACGATAACGGCGTGGCCACGGCCGCGTGGAGCGCCGGCAACGCGCAGAGCATCTACAACGTGCAGGTCAACATGACGTTGGCGAGCAGCAGCAACTGGGGGCTGAACCCGATGGCTGCCGAGACCGACGACATGGCCAACGGCACGACGTCGAACGCGACGATGCCGATGGTCCGCGGCGATGGGAACGGCGCCGTCTTTGTGGTCTGGCGGAAGCGGGCCGCGAGCGGCGTCTTCGACATCTGGGCCGCGCACTACGTCGGCGGGCAGTTGCAGTCGGTCATGCCGCTCGAACCCTTCGACGTCGACAGCGCCTTCAATCCGGTCGTGGGCGTCAACGGCTCGGGCGTCGCCGTCGCCGCCTGGTACTACGGCGGCAACGAGCAGGACGTCTGGGCCAACATCTGGCGCTGAAACTTGGCGCGCGGGCGCGGCCTCTCTAGACTCGACCGGCCGTGAGCTGGAGCGTCTATCTCGCCCGCTGCGCCGACGAATCGCTCTATTGCGGCATCGCCGTCGACGTCGGCGCGCGGATCGCCGCGCACGACGCCGGCCGCGGCGCCCGCTACACGCGCGGCCGCGGGCCGCTGACGGTGATCGCCGTGCGCCGCTGCCGCGAAAAAGGGATCGCGCTGTCGATCGAACACGCCATCAAGCAGCTGCCGCGCGCCGACAAGATGGCCCTCGCGGCCGCGCCCAACCGACTCGCTGCGATCGCCCGCGGCGTCTACCGAAAGCGAGCGCGTCAGCCGAAGAGCGCCTTGCGGCGCGCCAGGCTCTCGGCCGGCCAGACCTTCTTCGCGTCGTAATACGCTTCGAAGGCGGGCACATCCGGCGGCAGCGTGACCCACGGCTGCTTCGTCCGCGTGTAGATGTGGACCGACGGCGCGACCGCGCACGGGTCGTCGAGGGTGCCGACCCGCATGAAGCGCACCTTGTCGGTACCGCCGTACTCGCTCCAGAGCGCGGTGCCGCACCTCGGGCAGCGGTAGATGCCGTGCGGCCGCCCGCTGTCGGTCGGCATCTCGAACCGCGCCGGCGCACCCGTCATCACCTCGACGCGCGCAGCCTCGATCAGCGCGTTCAGCACGAACGCGCTCCCGGTCTGACGCTGGCAGTCCAGGCAATGACAGCAGTGCACGAACATCGGCGGCCCGGCCATCCGGTAGCGGACCGCACCGCACGCGCAACCGCCCTCCAAGGTGTCGCTCATCGCTTCGCCTCCTGGTCGATCGCCGAGCGGCTCTCGCCGGCCTTCAGCCTCTGCAGCCGTTCGAGTTGCCGGCGGGCCTCGGGCGCCCACGGGTCGCCCGGGAAATCGGCCAGGAATTCGTGAAACAGCGTCTCAAGCAACGGCCATTTGTCCCAGGAATAGGCCGTGCAGCCCATCGTCATCTCCTTGTTCCAGATGTAGACCACCTCCGCGAGCGTGTCGTGCAGCGCGCGGTGGCACGCCTGTTTTGCGTCCGCCGGCACGGTCCAGTCGGCGGCGAACGTCCGGTCGAGGGCGGCGAACCGCAGGAGCTCCTCGACCTGATCACGCTTGTTCCCTGCTGCGAGCGTGTTGTTGAAGACCGCGACCTGCCACCGACATCGGGCGGGTGACGTCGGACCGAGCGCGGCCATCCGACGGTACGCGTCGCTCGACGCCCCGAACGCCCCCCTCCGCGCCTGCCTGGCGGCCGATGCCTCCAGCGCCGCGAGGGGGTCAGGCGCCGGGACCGGTTTGGCCGGCGGCGCGGCGTTGCAGACTGCGAAGGCCAAGAGAAGCACGGCGGGGCGCATTCGGTCGTCTCGGATCGGACGTAATGATAGACCGCCTGTCGCGACGAGCGTTTTTTTGACGTGGCCCACCCCCGTCGCAGAATGAGCCGACGATGGATCTGCCGGGGCTGACTCCTGAACAGCGCGTGGGTGGAATGGCCGGCGGCGGGGTTCTCAAGCGGCCGCCCGCCTTCGATCTCAAGGGGACGATGGCGCCGCTGACGGTGCTCCGGCTGCGCAGCTCGGACATCCAGCTGGTCGACCGCCAGCTGCGCGTCAGGATCGCCCAGCTCCCCCACATGTTCCTGCACGCGCCGGTGCTGATCGACCTGGGCGCGCTCGACGAGACCAGCCCGCTGACCGTCATCCAGGTGGTCGCGATCCTGAAGGCCTGCAAGCTGGTGCCGGTCGCCGCCACCAACGTGCCCGAGACGATGCGGGCGACGATCGCAAACGAGGGGCTCGGCATCCTGCAGGCGCCGCCCGCGATGGCGCGCGGCCGCAACATCGACGCTGAAATCGAGGCGATTCCCGACCCCGACCTGCCGACGCCACCGCCCGAAAAGCCGAAGGCCGCCGCGCAGAAGGTCTTCCTCGGCCGGGCGGTCCCAGCGCGGGCCCCGGCCCCCGCGCCGGCCCCGGTCGTGCAGCCGGCACCCTTCGCCGGCCCGGTCGTCGTTCACCAGCCCGTACGCAGCGGCCAGGTGATCTACGCCCAGAACAACGACCTGGTCGTGCTGGCGCCCGTCAACGCCGGCGCCCAGGTGATCGCCGACGGCCACGTGCACATCTACGCGAAGCTGCGGGGCCGCGCCGTCGCGGGCGCCAAGGGCCTGCCGGGCGCGCGCGTCTTCTGCCAGAAGCTGGAGGCCGAGCTGGTGGCGGTCTCGGACAAGTACATGAGCGCCGACGAGATCCCGCCCGCCCTGCGCGGCAAGCCGGCCCAGATCTGGCTCGAGAACGGCGCCTGCCAGGCGGCGTCTCTTTAAATGAAAAAAATTTGGCAGCCCGTCCGAACGCCCTTTCAATGAGATTCGCACTCGCCGCAGCTCCAAAGGAGGCCTCTAGTGTCCAAAGTCGTCGTCATCACCTCGGGTAAGGGCGGGGTCGGCAAGACCACCACCAGCGCCAACGTCGCGACCGGGCTCGCGCAGCAGGGTTTCAAGACCGTCGCGATCGACTTCGACGTCGGCCTGCGCAACCTGGACCTGGTCATGGGCTGCGAGCGGCGGGTCGTCTACGACTTCGTCAACGTGATCCGCAACGAGGCGAAGCTGCAGCAGACGCTGATCCGCGACAAGCGCGTCGAGCAGCTGTATGTGCTGCCCGCGTCGCAGACCCGCGACAAGGACGCGCTGACCGCCGAGGGCGTCGGCCGCGTCATCGAAGAGCTGAAGGAGATGGGCTTCGAGTACATCATCTGCGATTCGCCCGCCGGCATCGAGCGCGGCGCCCAGATGGCGATGTACTTCGCCGACGAGGCGATCGTCGTGACGAACCCGGAGGTCTCGTCGGTGCGCGACTCGGACCGCGTGCTGGGCCTCTTGGCCGCCAAGACCAGCCGCGCCGAGCTGGGCGGCACGCCGATCCGGACGCACCTGCTCCTGACGCGCTACTCGCCCGCGATGGTCAAGCGCGGCGAGATGCTGAGCGTCGGCGACGTGCTGGAGCTGCTCGGCATCCCGCTGCTCGGCGTCATTCCGGAATCCAAGGCGGTCCTGCAGTCTTCCAACAAAGGCGCGCCCGCGATTCTCGACGAGACGACCGACGTCGCGCAGGCGTACATCGACGTCGTCGCCCGCTTCCTCGGCCAGGAGACCCAGCACCGATTCATCGAGGAAGAGAAGCGCGGCTTCTTCGGCCGCCTGTTCGGCTAACAACCGGAGGCCATTCCATGTCGTTCTTCGATTACTTCCGGAGAGCTCCCAAGTCGGCGTCGCTGGCCAAGGACAGGCTGTCGATCATCGTCGCGCGCGAGCGCGCCAGCACGCGCGGCGGGGCCGACTTTTTGCCCCAGCTGCAGCAGGAGCTGCTCGCTGTCATCGCGCGTTACGTCCAGATCGACCTCGCCAACGTGGTCGTGAACCTGGATCGCCAGGGGGGCAGCGAGGTCCTGGAATTGAACATCACGCTGCCCGAAGGACCGCCCCCGCCGCCCGGCGCGCCGCGTCCATCGTTCGCATAAATCCCTGCCGTTCCGCCGTGTTGTACGACCGGCCCGCGCTGGGCGGTTGACCGCGGGTGCCGATGTAGTTTAGTGTCGGGAACTCGCCTACGCAGGCGTCAGGAAGGCAGGAACATGGCTGGAATTCCGTCCCGCGTCGAGTCCCCCAACGCGTACGCCCCGCCCAGCGCTGCTATCGATTCGGCCGGCTCGCACCCGAGCTACTTCGGCGCCATCGCGGTACTGACCACGCTCTTCTTCATGTGGGGCGGCCTGACGTCGCTCAACGACGTGCTGATCCCGCACCTGAAGGGGATCTTCTCGCTCAACTACTTCCAGGCGATGTTGGTCCAGTTCTGCTTCTTCGGCGCGTACGGCCTGATGTCGATCCCGGCGGGTCGGTTCGTCAAGGCGATCGGATTCAAGAAAGGGATCATCGTCGGCCTGGGGGGAGCGGCGGTCGGCTGCTTGATGTTCTTTCCGGCGGCGGCCGTCCGGTCGTACGGCGTCTTCCTGTTCGCGTTCTTCGTCCTCGCCACCGGGATCGTCATCCTTCAGGTCGCGGCCAACCCGTTCGTCGCCGTCCTGGGCAAGCCCGAGACCGCGTCGTCGCGCCTGACGCTGACGCAGGCCTTCAACTCGCTGGCGACCTGGGCGTTCCCGACGTTCATCGGCCCCATCATCCTCGTGATCGCGGGCCTGTCCGTGGCGGAGCTGGCGAAGCTGACGCCTGCCGCGCAGCAGGCCCAGGAGGCCCACGCCGTCCAGATGCCCTACGTCGGTCTGGCGCTCGCGCTCGCGTTCCTGTCGGTGATCGTCTGGCGATCGAAGCTGCCGAAGATCGACACCGCGAGCACGTCCGACGCCGCTGCGGCCGGTGCGCTCTCCGACCGCGCGAGCGCGTGGCGCTACAAGCACCTCGTGCTGGGCGCGGTGGCGATCTTCATGTACGTCGGCGCCGAGGTGGCGATCGGCTCGCTGCTGGTCAACTACTTCAAGGAGCCTTACACGCTGGGCTGGGCGGAGAGCAAAGGGACGCGCCTGATGCCCATCTATTGGCTCAGCGCGATGGTGGGGCGCTTCATCGGTAGCGGCACGCTGCGGGTCTTCAAGCCG
>Ga0209465_10000197_pt1 | contig 29145 bp, 23 predicted proteins | sample PanSoiPlot1MoBio_FD_188321 | JGI IMG/M metagenome (GOLD analysis project Ga0209465, IMG submission 188321) | Tropical forest soil microbial communities from Panama analyzed to predict greenhouse gas emissions - Panama Soil Plot 1 MoBio (SPAdes)... | ecosystem: Environmental > Terrestrial > Soil...
GCCGAAGAAGTGGATGCGGATGGTGTCGTCGGGGAGGCCGTCGCGTCCGTGCGCGCGGGTCACCTCGGAGCCGAGGATGGTCCCCACCGTGCGGTTCACATTGCGGATGGGGAGGCGAATGTCGACCTGCTCGCGTCGCTCCAGGGCGGGGCGGCAGAGGGGCACGAGGGTCGTCATGTCGAGCGACTTCTCGAGCCCGTGATCCTGGTCGACGACCTTGCGCACGGCCACCTCGGGCCCGACCGCGGGACGATGGAGGATGGCGGAGTAGTCGAGGCCACGCGCCTTCCAGTGCTCCACGGCTCCGCGGACGTCGAGCATGTCGGAACGGCCGATCATCTCCTCCATGGTACGGAAACCCAGGCTCGCCATGTGCTCGCGGATCTCCTCCGCGATGAAGTGAAAGAAGGTCTCCACGAACTCCGGCTTGCCCGAGAACTTCGCGCGGAGTTTGGGATCCTGGGTGGCGATGCCCACCGGACAGGTGTTGAGATGACACACGCGCATCATGATGCAGCCCATGACCACGAGGGGCGCGGTGGAGAAGCCGTACTCCTCCGCGCCGAGAAGGGCGGCGATGACCACGTCGCGTCCGGTCTTCAGCTGCCCGTCCGTCTGCACGATGATGCGATCGCGCAGCTTGTTCTTGACGAGGACCTGCTGCGTCTCGGCCAGCCCCAGCTCCCACGGCACCCCGCCATGCTTGATCGACGTCAGCGGTGAGGCGCCCGTGCCGCCGTCGTGGCCGGAGATGAGCACCACGTCGGAGTGCGCCTTGGCCACACCCGCCGCCACCGTGCCCACGCCTACCTCGGCGACCAGCTTCACGCTGATCCGCGCCCGTGGATTCGAGTTCTTCAAATCGTGAATGAGCTGGGCGAGGTCCTCGATCGAGTAGATGTCGTGGTGCGGAGGCGGGGAGATGAGTCCCACGCCCGGTGTGGCATGGCGCACCTTGGCGATCCACGGGTAGACCTTGTGGCCGGGGAGCTGGCCGCCCTCGCCGGGCTTGGCGCCCTGGGCCATCTTGATCTGGAGCTCGTCGGCGTTGATCAGGTACTCGCTGGTGACGCCGAAGCGCCCGGAGGCGACCTGCTTCACGGCGCTCCGCCGCCAGTCGCCATTGGCGTCGCGGACGTAGCGGGCGGGATCCTCCCCTCCCTCGCCGGTGTTCGACCGCCCGCCCATGCGGTTCATGGCGATGGCGAGGGTCTCGTGCGCCTCGAGCCCGATGGAGCCGTAGGACATGGCCCCAGTGGCGAAGCGCTTGAGGATGGCCTCGACCGGCTCGACCTCCTCGAGGGGCACGGGATGCGCCACGGGCTTGAAGGTGAAGAGCCCGCGGAGGGTGGCGAGGTGCTCGCTCTGCCGGTTGACGAGGTCCGTGTACTCCTTGAAGATCTCGAACCGCTTCGAACGCGTCGCGTGCTGGAGCTTGAAGACGGTGTCGGGGTTGAAAAGGTGATACTCGCCGTCGCGGCGCCACTGGTACTCGCCCCCCCAGTCGAGCTCGGGCTCGCCCACGGGCCGCTCGGGGAAGGCGTGATGGTGCCGATCCAGCACCTCCTGGGCGACCACGTCGATCCCGATGCCACCGATGCGCGAGGCCGTCCACGTGAAGTAGCGGTCGACGAAGGCCTTCTCGAGCCCGATGGCCTCGAAGATCTGGGCCGCCCGGTACGACTGGATGGTCGAGATACCCATCTTCGAGATGACCTTGAGCACACCCTTGTTCAGCGCCTTGATGTAGTGCTTCACCGCCGACTTGTGGTCGAGGGTGGGGAGCATGCCCTGCCGGATCATGTCGTCGAGCGTCTCGAAGGCGAGGTACGGATTGATGGCGCCCGCCCCGTAACCGAGCAGAAGCGCCATGTGGTGCACCTCGCGCGGCTCGCCCGTCTCGATGATGAGGCCGACCTTGACGCGCTTGCCTTCGCGGATGAGGTGATGATGCACGCCCGCGGTGGCGAGCAGGGCGGGGATGGGCGCATGCTCGCGATCGACCCCACGATCCGAGAGGATCAGATAGGAGTAGCCGGCGTCCACCGCCGCGCTCGCCTGGCGGCAGAGCTCCTCCATCGCGGCGGCCAGGGTTCCCGGTCCATCCGTCGCCTTGAAGAGCATGGGCACCGTGGTCGCCCTGAACCCGGGCAGGTCCATGTGTCGGATGCGGGCCAATTCCTCGTTATCGAGCAGCGGCGTCTTGAGCTTGAGCTGACGGCAGGCCTCGGGCGTGGGCTCGAGCAGATTGCCCTCGGGGCCGATGGTGGTGGCGATCTGGGTCACCAGCTCCTCACGGATGCCGTCGAGGGGCGGGTTGGTCACCTGGGCGAAGAGCTGCTGGAAGTAGTCGTAGAGAAGGCGCGGCCGGTCCGACAGCACGGCCAGCGACGTGTCGGTGCCCATGGAGCCGATGGGCTCCTCGCCGCCCGTCGCCATGGGCGCCAGGAGGATGCGGAGATCCTCGTGCGTGTAGCCGAAGGCCTGCTGGCGCTCCAGCACCGTGCCGTGATCCGGCTCGGGCAGGTGGGGTGGCTCAGGCAGCGTCTCCAGCGGCGTGAGGTGCGCGGCCAGCCATTCGCCGTACGGGTGCTGCGTCGCGAAGGCATGCTTGAGCTCGCCGTCGTCGATGATGCGTCCCTGCGCGGTGTCGACGAGGAAGATGCGCCCGGGGTGGAGGCGCTCCTTGATGAGCACGCGATCCGAGGGAATGTCCAGCACGCCGACCTCGGAGGCCATGACCACGAGACCGTCCTTGGTCACGTAATAGCGCGAGGGGCGGAGCCCGTTGCGGTCGAGGACGGCGCCGATGACCGTGCCGTCGGTGAAGGCGATGGACGCGGGGCCATCCCACGGCTCCATCAGGCAGCCGTGGTACTCGTAGAAGTCCTTCCGCAGCGCCGGCATCGACTCATGCCCGCTCCACGCCTCCGGGATCATCATGAGCACGGCCAGCGGCAGGGGACGTCCCGCCATGACGAGCAGCTCGAGCACGTTGTCGAAGGTGGCGGAGTCGCTCCCGCCTTCGACCACGATGGGCAGAATCTTCTTGAGGTCGTCGCCCAGGAGGTTCGACCGGCAGAGCGCTTCGCGGGCGTGCATCCAGTTGATGTTGCCGCGCAGCGTGTTGATCTCGCCGTTGTGGGCGATGTAGCGATACGGATGAGCGAGCGGCCAGGAGGGGAACGTGTTGGTGGAGAATCGCTGGTGGACGAGGGCGAGCGCCGACTCGACGAGCGGATCCACGATGTCGGGGAACATGGTCTCGATCTGGTCCGCCGAGAGCATGCCCTTGTAGATGAGCGTGTTGGCCGAGAGGCTCGGCAGATAGAACGAGCCGCGGTCGCCGATGTCCGAGCTCCGTATCGCGTGCTCGACGCGCTTGCGGATGACGTAGAGCTTGCGCTCGAAGGCCTGCGCGTCGGAGATGCCGGGAGCCCGTGCAATGAAAACCTGCTCGAAGGTGGGCTCGACGGCCTGCGCGCTCGGTCCAACGGGCGAGTCGTCCGTGGGTAGGGGACGCCAGCCGAGGATCGCCTGGCCTTCCTCGGCGACGATCGTCGCGAGTATGGCGCGGCAGCGCGCGGCCTGGGCCGGATCCCGCGGCAGGAAGACGAGGCCGGCTCCGTAGTGTCGCGGGGCCGGAAGGGCGATGCCGAGCGCCGTGCACTCGCGGGTGAGGAAGGCGTGGGGCATCTGGATCAGGATGCCCGCACCGTCCCCGGTGTTGACTTCGCACCCGCAGGCCCCGCGGTGCAGGAGGTTTTTCAACACCTGCAGGGCCTGGCTGACGATGGCGTGGGACTTTCGCCCCTTCATGTCGACGACGAACCCGACGCCGCACGCGTCGTGCTCGTGAGCGGGATCGTAGAGGCCCTCGGGCCCCGGCATCCCGGCCGGCATCGCTGACTTCCTGTGCTCCATCGTCATGCTCGGCTCCCCCGCGTGCATCGCGTCCTTGTGAACCATGGGAACAATCCCGAATTTGAAGAGTGAGCCTACACGAGGGGTGAGCATTAGCCAAGCATAAAATAGCAAAAACATAGAATTAGCTGTGCTAATGAGCTAAGCTCGGAGCCATGAACCTCGACACCCTCAAGCTGTTTTGCGAAGTCGTGCGGCTCCGGAGCTTTTCCCGCGCCGCCTCGAGCAATGGCGTCACGCAGTCCGCGGCGAGCCAGGCCATCCAGCAGCTCGAGGCCGAGCTCGATGTGCCCCTCCTCGACCGTTCCCGGCGGCCCCTGGTCCCGACCGAGGCGGGTCAGGTCTTCTTCGAGGCCTGTCGCGATCTCCTCCAAGGATTCGACAATGCGCGCGCGAGCCTGCTTGCCTCCAAGGAGCGGGTGGAAGGGACGGTGCGGGTGGCCGCCATCTACTCGGTCGGTCTCCATGACATGAGCCGGCACATGCAGCCCTTCATGGCGAAGCACCCGCAAGCGCGCGTGCTCCTGGAGTGCCTGCATCCACACAAGGTAGTGGAGGCCGTCCTCAACGACGAGGCCGACGTGGGCGTGCTCTCGTATCCCACGGCCACGCGCACCCTCAACGTGCTGCCGCTCCGCTCCGAGCCCATGGTGCTGGTGACGCATCCGAGCCATCGCCTCGCCAAGCGCAAGCACGTGGAGCCGGCCGATCTTGCCGGCGAGAAGTTCGTGGCCTTCGACCGGGACCTCGCTGTGCGCAAGGCCATCGACCGGGCACTGAAGCAACACGGGGTCAGGGTCGAGGTGGTGATGGAGTTCGACAACGTGGAGACGATCAAGCAGGCCATCGGCATCGCGGCGGGCGTGAGCATCCTGCCGCGGCCCACCGTGGTGATGGAGTCGGGAATGCGCACGTTGGCAACGGTGCCCGTGGCCCTGTCCGGGCTGGCCCGGCCCATCGGCCTCATCTACCGGCGAGGCAAACGGCTCACCCCCGCCGTCCTGCGCTTCATCGAAACGCTTCGCCAGGCGGACGACGCCGTCTCCGAGCGCGCCAGCGTGGTACCGTAGGGGCATGCCCGAGCCCGCCTTCGCCGTGCAGAAATTCCTGAGCCGCGGCGGTATTCGCGTCTATGGCATGCCCGTCGAGACCTTCCCCGGGCACGTCAACAACATCTACCTCATCGTGGACGGCGACACCCTCACCCTGGTCGACGTGGGCTCGGGCACCGACGAGTCCGTCGCGGGACTGCGGGCGCGGATCGAGGAGGTGCGGCAGCGCTTCGGGGAGCGCATCTCCCTGGATGATGTACGCCACGTGGTCATCACCCATGCCCATATCGATCACTTCGGCTGGGTCGGCCATTTCACGCGCGAGACCGGGGCACGGGTGTGGGTCCACGAGCTGGACGCCCGCGTCCTGAGCCGTTTCGAGGAGCGCATCGTCCTCGCTTCCAAGGACATGGGCGTTTTCCTGGAACGGGCCGGCCTTTCCGGCGAGCTCCGAAACGAGCTCGAGACGATGTATCGCTTCTCCAAGGCCGACTTCAAGTCGGTGAGCATCGACGGCGTGGTGAAGGACGGTCAGCAGATCGTCAACGGCTATCGCGTGCACCACACGCCTGGGCACTGCCCCGGCCAGATCTGCCTCGAGGTGGACGATCTACTCTTCACCGCCGATCACGTGCTCTCGCGCATCACGCCGCACCAATCGCCCGCATCCATAACGCCCTTTTGCGGCCTCGAGCTTTATCTCCAGTCGCTCGACAAGGTTCGGCGGCTCGGCGGCGTGCGACTCGCCCTCCCCGGGCATGAGGCGCCCATCCCCGAGCTGGACGGGCGCATCGGGGCCATCGCCGCCCACCACGATCGGCGCCTTGGCCAGGTCCTCGAACTCTGCCGCGAGCCGATGACGCTCCTCGGGGTGTCGCTGGGGCTGTTCGGGCCGCGCGAGGGCTACACGCGGCTCCTCGCCCTGGAGGAGGCGGGCGCGCATGTCGAATACCTCTTCCAGCGAGGGGAGCTGGGCATCGCCAACCTCGACGAGGTGAGCCAGCAGGCCAACCCCGTGATCCGGTACGAGACCCGACGAGGAGCCGCCGTATGACCGCATCGCTGATCATCGCTGCCAGCGAGCTCGACTCGAATCTCTATTACGCCTGCCGCTTCATGGCCCCCGATCCCTTCGTGTTCGCGGAGGTCGATGGGAAGAAAATTCTCCTCATGTCGGACTTGGAGGTCGATCGGGCCCGCCAGCAGGCGCAGGTGGACGAGGTTCTGTCGCTCTCCGAATGGGAGGCGAAGGCCAAACAGCGCTGGCCCCAGCCGCGTCTCACGGACACCGTGACCCTCGTCCTCGAGGACTACGGCGCTCGCGAGGTCGAGGTTCCCGCGGACTTCCCGCTGGAGGCGGCGGACCGGCTGCGAGAACGGGGCATCCGAGTGCAGGTGAGACCGCATCCATTCTTCCCCCAGCGGGTGGTCAAGTCCCCCGAGGAGGTGGCGAGCATCGAGGAGGCGCAGCGCCACACCGAGACCGCGTTGGCCGCCGCCCTCGACGTGCTCCGGGAGAGCGTGATCCGGGGTGACGAGGTGATCTGGAAGGGCCGCCCGCTCACCTCGGAGGACCTCAAGAAGGTCGTCAACGTCTCGCTGATGGAGAACGACTGCATCGCCCAGCACACCATCATCGCCTGCGGTGACCAGGGGGTCGACCCCCATAACCAAGGCTCCGGGGCCATCCGCCCCCACCAGGGGATTATCTTCGACATCTTCCCGCGCTCCTCGACCAGCCACTATTTCGCGGACATGTCGCGCACGGTGGTCAAGGGCAAGGCCTCCGACGAGCTGCGGCGAATCTACGACGCCGTGCTGGCCGCGCAGCTCCGGGGCATCGAGCTGATCCGAGACGGCGCCTCTGGCGGGGCCATCCATGCAGAGGTTGCGCGGACAATGGAAGCGCGCGGCTACCCCACCGGGGTCGTGGGTGGGCGAAACCAGGGGTTCTTCCACGGCACCGGTCACGGCGTCGGTCTCGACATCCACGAGCTGCCGCGCATCAGCCGGCTCGACTACGAACTCAAGACCGACCACGTGGTGACAGTCGAGCCGGGTCTCTACTACGCGGGACGCGGAGCGGTGCGCATCGAGGACATGGTGCTCGTGGAGCCTGGCGGCTGTCGCAACCTCACCCGCTCGCCGAAGATGGAGCTTCTCGAACTTTAGGAGCTGTCCTGCCGCTCCCAAGCAGGGTCTCCGAGGGGAGATAACCTTGCTTCTCAGCAGAGGTTTGGGTAGCATGAAGCCGTAGCGGCTCCTGCCAGGGCTGGCGTTTCCAAAGACGACAAGTCCGGGGCCGCTTTGCGCCGTGGACGGCGGTCACGAAAGGACGATGGACACATGAGCGAGACGGCAATGCCCGCGATCACGGCCGCCAAGCCTCGCCGCACCTTGAACCGCGCGGTGATCCGGTTCGCCGGCGACTCCGGCGACGGCATGCAGGTCACCGGCGAGCAGTTCACGACGGAAGCGGCATGGGCCGGCAACGACATCTCGACGCTCCCGAACTTTCCCGCGGAGATTCGCGCGCCGGCCGGCACTCTCTTCGGCGTGTCGAGCTTCCAGCTCCAGTTCGGCAGCCAGCGTGTCTACACTCCGGGCGATCAGCTCGACGCGCTGGTGGCCATGAATCCCGCGGCTCTCAAGGTGCACTTGAGCGATCTGAAGAAGGGCGGCATCCTCATCGTCAACACCGCCGCCTTCGACCAGCGCAATCTCGAGAAGGCCGGCTACCCGAAGGACGACAAAGGTGAGCCCAAGAACCCGCTCAACGACCCGGGCCTCGCGGAGCAGTACCGGCTCTACCAGGTCGACATCAGCGGAATGACCAAGAAGTCGTTGGAGGATCTGCCGCTCAACGCCAAGGAGAAGGAGCGCTGCAAGAACTTCTTCGCCCTAGGCCTCGTCTCCTGGATCTACACCCGGCCGCTCGATCCCACGCTCGACGCCATCAAGAAGCGCTTCGCCAAGAATCCGACCTTCGTGGAGGCGAACATCCGCGTGCTCAAGGCGGGCCACGCCTTCGGCGAGACGGCGGAAATGTTCTCCGAGCACTACGGCATCGAGGCGGCGGAGATGCCTCCGGGCGTCTACCGCAGCATGACGGGCAATCGCGCGCTGGCCTGGGGCCTCCTCGCCGCCGCGGAGCGGACCAAGATCCCCATCGTGTTCGGCGCCTATCCGATCACGCCCGCCTCGAGCATTCTGGAGGAGCTGGCCCTCCACAAGCGCTGGCGGGTGCGGACCTTCCAAGCTGAGGACGAGATCGCCGCGGTGACGGCGGCCGTCGGCGCGTCCTTCGGCGGCGCCATCGGCGTCACTGCTTCGAGCGGTCCCGGCATCGCCCTCAAGGGCGAGGGCATCGGCCTCGCCGTCATGGCGGAGCTGCCGCTGGTGATCTTCGACATCCAGCGCGGCGGTCCCAGCACGGGGCTGCCCACCAAGACGGAGCAGGCGGATTTGATGCAGGCGATGTACGGACGCAATAGCGAGTCGCCGATCGTCGTCATCGCGCCCTCCACACCGGGCGACTGCTTCTACATCGCGTACGAAGCGGTGCGCATCGCTGTTAAATACATGGTCCCGGTCATGGTGCTCTCCGACGGCTACCTCGCCAATGGCTCCGAGCCGTGGCTCATTCCTGACGCCAAGACCCTGCCCGACATCCCCGTGGCCTTCCGCACGGAGAGGCAAGGCTTTGCTCCGTACCTGCGCGACCCCGCGACGCTCGCGCGTCCCTGGGTCCGTCCGGGCACGCCGGGGCTCGAGCACCGGATCGGCGGCATCGAGAAGCAAGACGTCACCGGCAACATCTCGTACGATCCGGAGAACCACGACCACATGGTGCGTACGCGCGCGGAAAAGGTTCGCCGCGTCGCCCAGGAGATCCCGCCCACGGTGATCCACGGGTCGGAGTCGGGTGACGTGCTCGTGGTCGGCTGGGGTGGAACGTACGGCGCCATCACGGCAGCGGTGGAGGAGGCCCAGATTGAGGGCAAGGCGGTTGCCTCCATCCACCTCCGGCACCTGAATCCGCTGCCGCCCGACCTGGGCCAGATCCTGCGTCAGTACCGTCGGATCCTCGTGCCCGAGATCAACAGCGGCCAGCTCGTGCGGGTGTTGCGTGCCGAATACCTCGTGGACGCCGTGGGCTTCAACCGTGTCCGCGGCATGCCCCTGGCGAGCCAGGAGATCCTCGAGGCCATCAATCAACTTCTGGAGGCAAAGCGGTGAGCACGGTCACGGGGACTCCGGGAGCGGCGCCGAAGTACACGAAGAAGGATTTCGAGTCCGATCAGGACGTGCGGTGGTGCCCGGGCTGCGGAGACTATGCCATCCTGAGCGCGGTCCAGAAGACCATGCCGGACCTCGGCATCCCGCGCGAGGACATCGTGTTCATCTCGGGGATCGGGTGCTCAAGCCGCTTCCCGTACTACATGAACACGTACGGCTTCCACACCATCCACGGTCGCGCCCCCGCCATCGCCACCGGGCTCAAGCTGGCCCGGCCCGAGCTCAAGGTCTTCGTGGTGACGGGCGACGGTGACGGGCTGTCCATCGGCGGCAACCATCTCCTGCACGTGCTGCGCCGCAACGTGGATGTGACCATCCTGCTCTTCAACAATCGCATCTACGGCCTGACCAAGGGCCAGTACTCGCCCACCAGCGAGCTGGGCAAGGTGACCAAGTCTACCCCCATGGGGTCAGCCGACCGGCCGGTCAGCCCGTGCGCCTTTGCCCTCGCCGCCGGCGCCACCTTCGTGGCCCGCACGGTGGACCGCAACATCGCTCACATGGAGGAGACACTCAAGCGTGCCGCCCACCACAAGGGCGCGGCCTTCGTGGAGATTCTCCAGAACTGCAACGTGTACAACGACCTCGCGTGGAATGTCCTCTACGACAAGGAATCCAAGATCCTTCACGAGTGCCGGCTCGAGGATGGCAAGCCCATCACCTTCGGGCCCGCAGACGACCGGCGCGGTCTCGTGCTGGAGGGTCTCAAGCCCAAGGTGGTCAAGGTGTCGGAGGTGCCGGAGAGCGCGCTCTGGAAGCACGACGCGGCCGATCGCGCCGCCGCCATGGTTCTCGGGCAGCTCTGGGCGCCCGAGTATCCGATTCCGCTGGGGACGCTCCTCAACCAGGAAGGCGAGACCACATACGAGGAGATCGTCGTCCAGCAGGAACAGAAGGCGATCTCGGATCGTGGCCAGGGGGACGTCGCGAAGCTGCTCATGGCCGGCGAGACCTGGAAGATCGGCTAGGGCCGGGCGGCGATAAGGGCCCAGCTGCTTCGTTGGCTCGGTCGCTCCTCGCTCAACGTACAGAGAGTACGCCTCGCTCGTCGCATCCCTCGCCGCCTCGCATCTGGACCCTTCTCGCCGCCCGGCCTCGCGCGTTCTCGACCGCGGGGTTAGGTATGCGACAAGCTCAGGACGGCTGAGGATGCTATGGCGCTGAGTCCGGCGTTCCTGGCTGAGCTCGAGCGGATCGTGGGTGCGCCAGGGGTGGTGTCGACCCTGGAGGGGCGGCTCGCCTACGAGTGCGACATGCACACCTACTACAAGGGCGCGCCGGACTTCGTGGTGCTGCCCGAGTCCACCGCGCAGGTCGCCGAGTTGGTGCAGCTCTGCCGTCGCGAGCGCGTGGCCATCGTCCCGCGTGGCTCCGGGACGGGGCTCATCGGCGGCGCCATGGCTCCCGTGGGCGGGGTCATGGTCTCCATGACGCGCATGAATCGAATCCTCGACCTCGACTTCCCCAACCGTTGCGCCACCGTTCAGCCAGGGCTGATCAACCTCTGGCTGTCCCAGGCCACCCGCGAGCACGGCTACTACTTCGCGCCCGACCCCTCGAGCCAGATGGTCTCCTCGATCGGGGGCAACGCCTCGACCAACGCGGGTGGCCCGCACTGTCTCAAGTACGGCATCACCGTCAACCACGTGCTCGGCCTCGAGCTCGTGACGGGAGCGGGGGAGATCCTCCGCGTGGGCGGCAAGGCGGTGGATGCGCCCGGCTACGATCTCACGGGAGCGCTGGTGGGTGGCGAGGGGACGCTGGGTCTTCTCACCGCCATCACCGTGCGCCTCCTCCACGTGCCGGCGGGGGTCAAGACGCTCCTCGCTTCCTTCTCGGCCATCGAGGACGCCTCCGAGACGGTGTCGGCCATCGTGGGCGCGGGCATCACACCCGCCGCCCTCGAGATGATCGACGAGGTGTTCGTCCGCGCCATCAACGAGGGCGTGGGCGCCGGCTATCCCAAGGGAGCGGGCGCCGTGCTCCTCATCGAGCTGGACGGACCCGCCGCGGAGATCGAGGCGCAGGCGGGACGCATCGTCCAGATCTGTCGTGATCACGCCGCCCTCGAGATCCGCGTCGCCCGCGACGAGGCGGAGCGGGCGCTGCTCTGGAAGGGACGAAAGGAGGCGGCGGGGGCGGTGGGGCGGATGTCGTCCACGTGGATCCTGCAGGACGCCGTGGTGCCGCGCTCGCGGCTTCCCGAGATCATGCGCGAGGTGGTGGCCATCGGCGCGCGTCATCGGCTGGTCATCGCCAACGTCTTCCACGCGGGCGACGGCAACCTGCATCCGATGATCCTCTACGACGACCGCGTCCCCGGCGAGCTCGAGCGCGCGCACGAGGCCAACGACGAGCTCCTGCGCGCCTGTCTGGCCATGGGAGGCAGCGTCACCGGCGAGCACGGCGTCGGTCTCGACAAGGCCTGGAGCATGCCGCTCCAGTTCGGCGATGCGGACCTCGCCTTCATGGCACGCTTCCGCCGCGCCCTCGATCCCGACAGCATCATGAATCCCGGCAAGCTCTTGCCCTCGCATCCCGCCTGCGGCGAGGGGTTCCGTCCCGCGGCGCCGCGACTGCCCACCGGCACCTGGGTCTGAGGGCGCCGCGTGTCCGCTCCTGACCTCGCGGAGATGCTGGCCGCCATCGTCGGCCGTGAGCATGTGGCGGGAGCGGGAGCCGAGCGCTCGGCGGCGGCCGTCGACGGCATCCTGCCGCGCTGGCGGGTGCGGCCGGGCGCGGTCGATGAGGTCAGCCGCATCCTCGCCTTGGCGAGCAGCGAAGGACTCGCGGTCGCCCCGCGCGGGAGCGGCTCCGCCCTCGATCTCGGCATGCCGCCCGCCCGCGTCGACGTCGCCCTCGATCTTTCGCGCCTCGCGGGCATCATGGAGTACGTGCCCGCCGACATGGTCGCCACGGTCCAGGCCGGCGTGCGGCTGGACGTGCTGGCCCGTGAGCTCGGCAAGCACGGTCAGATGCTGCCCCTCGATCCCTACGGCGGCGCCTCGCGCACGGTGGGCGGGGTCCTCGCCGCGGGCGCGAGTGGACCGCGGCGCTTCCGCTACGGCACGGGCCGAGACCTCCTCCTCGGCGCACGCTTCGTACAAGTCGATGGCACCGTGACCTGGGCCGGGGCCAAGGTGGTCAAGTCGGTGACAGGGTACGAGATCCCCAAGCTCCTCGTGGGATCGCTGGGCACGCTCGGCGTCATCGTGGAGGCGACGCTCAGGCTCCATCCCGCCCAGCCCGCCTCGGGATCGTGGCTTTTTCCCTTCCCCTCACGCGATCACGCCGCCTCGTTCGTGGCCGCCGTGCTCGCCTCGGATCTCGAGCCGGAACGGATGGCCTGGCTCAATGCCGCCGCCCTCGCCCGAGTCGGGCAGGAGCCCTCGGAGGCCGCGGTCGCGATATCGGTGGCGAGCGTGGCCGAAGCGGTCGCCTCGCAAGGAGGCGCCCTCGATGCCCTGGCCCGATCGTCGGGCGGCCGCGTGGTCGCACTCGACGAAGAGTTCTGGCCCGGAATGAACGCGATCCTCGACGCGCCCATCGTGGTCAAGCTCGCGGCGGAGATCCGTCGCCTCTCGTTTTGGGCGGGCGAGCTCCAGAAGCTCTGCGCGCACCACGGTCTCACCGCGGCCGTGGTGGGCGAGGCGGGCAACGGCGTGCTCCGTGCCGGCGTGACGGGCAGCGTCCTCTCGCAGGACTGGGCGAGGGAGGTGGTATCGCCGCTCCGCGACGGACTCGCGCCGGAGGGCGGCAGCCTCGTGGTGGAGCGGGCGCCCGTGGAGCTGAAGCACGCGGCCGACGTGTGGGGCCCCGTGCCCGAGCCGGCGCTCGCCGTGATGAAGCGGCTCAAGGCCGAGTTCGACCCACGGGGAATCCTGAACCGCGGGCGCTTCGTGGGCGGGCTGTGAGCGTGGCCGCCCCCGGTGCCTTCGATGCCGTCGACGCTCCATCCATGGAGGGTCTCCGCGCCTGCGTTCATTGCGGCATTTGCCTGCCGCAGTGTCCGACCTATCGCGTGCTCGGCGAAGAGATGGACTCGCCGCGCGGCCGCGTCTACCTGATGCGCGCAGCCGCGGAGGGGCGGGTGGGCCTCACTCCGACCCTCGCGCGTCATCTCGATCTCTGCCTCGGCTGCCGCGGCTGCGAAACGGCCTGTCCGTCCGGGGTGCCCTTCGGCCAGCTCCTGGAGGCAACGCGCGCCCAGCTCACGCGCAAGCACGTGCGCGCTCCCGAGACCGATCATGCGACGGCGCGCTGGGCGCTCGAGACCTTCCCGTATCCTGCGCGCCTCGCCCCGCTTCTCTGGGGGCTCAAGGTCTACCAGGCCTCGGGCGCGCAGGCGCTCGTGCGCGGCTTCGGCTTGCTCGCGCCGTTCCGCAAGCTCAAGGCGATGGAGTCGCTGCTCCCCGCCGTGCCCGCGGGGGCGCCCCTGCCTGAGTTCCTGCCCGCGCGCGGCCAGCCACGGGGCCGGGCCGGGCTCCTCACCGGCTGCGTGCAGCGCCTCTTCTATGCCGACGTGAATGCCCGGACGGCGCGGCTCCTCTCCGCTGCGGGGTGGGACGTGATGATGCCGCGGGCCCAAGGATGCTGCGGGGCGCTCCACCTGCACGCGGGCCGGCTCGACGAGTTCCGGCGCCTCGCTCGCGAGCTCGTGGGGAGCTTTCCCGCCGATCTCGACCTGATCGTGACCAATGCCGCGGGCTGCGGCTCCGCCCTCAAGGAGTACGGCCACTGGCTCGCCGAGGAGGCCGCGCAGCGCTTCGCCGACAAGGCGCGCGACATCTCAGAGGTCCTCGTCGACGCCGAGCTGCCCCTGGGCGAGCTGCGCCTCACCGTCGCCTATCACGATGCCTGTCATCTCGCCCACGGCCAGAAGGTGCGCGTCCAGCCCCGCGCGCTCCTCGGTCGCATCCCCGGCCTCACTCTGGTGGACATCAAGGACTCCGAGCTCTGCTGCGGCAGCGCGGGCATCTACAATCTGACCGAGCCGGCCATGGCCGAGGAGCTGGGACGAATGAAGATCGCGCGCATCCGGGAGAGCGGGGCGCGTATCCTGACCGCGGGGAATCCGGGCTGCCTGCTCCAAATCGCGAGGCACGCGAGGGAGGCCGGGCTGGAGCTCGAGGTCGTCCATCCCGTGGACCTGCTCGCGCGCGCCCTGAGGGAGTCATGAAGATCAGGCTCGAGGATCACGTGAAGTTCGACCCGGCCAGGATGGCGAGAGTTGCCTTGGCCACCACCAGCCGTTGCCAGCTCGATCTCTACTGCGTCGCCCCGGGCCAGTCGCAGCGCCCGCATGCCCACGGCGACCAGGACAAGGTCTACTGCGTCCTCGAGGGCAGCGGACGCTTCTCCCTCGGAGGGAGGGAGGAGCGGTTGAGCAAGGGCGAGGCCCTGGTGGCAGAGGCCGGGATCGAGCACGGGCTCGTCAACGACGGCAATGAGCCGATGCTGGTGTTGGTGGTGGTGACGCCGCCGCCGCCGCACGGCCCAGGAGCGCAGAAGTCGTGAAGGCCTCGATCATGATCACGTGCCTGGGGGAGATGTTCTTCCCCGAGGTGGGCGTGGCCATGGTCAAGCTCCTCCGCCGCCTCGGCGTCACGGTGGACTTCCCGCCAGGACAGACCTGCTGCGGTATGCCGCTGTTCAACTCCGGCTACCACCACGATGCCGCCCTTGTGGCCGCGCGCACGGTGAAGCTCTTCGCGCAGGCGGAGCACGTGGTGGTGCCGTCGGGCTCCTGCGCCTGGATGGTCAAGACGGAATATCCCGGGTTGCTCAAGGACGATCCCGCCCTCAGGACACAGGCGGAGGCGCTCGCGCGCAAGACGCACGAGCTCTCGCAGTTCCTCGTCGAGGTCCTGGGGGTGACGACGGTGGCGTCGCCCTTCCAGGGGCGGGTGACCTACCACGACTCCTGCCACCTCCTGCGCGGGCTCGGAGAGTCGAGACATCCGCGCACGCTGCTCCAGGCCGTGCCGGGCTGCGAGCTGGTCGAGCTGCCCGGGTCCGACGAGTGCTGCGGCTTCGGCGGGTCTTTCTCCGTGCGGCTGCCCGAGGTCTCCACGGCCGTCCTCGACAAGAAGCTCGCGAACGTGGAGAGCACGGACGCCAAGTGCCTGGTCGCCTGCGATGCGGGCTGCCTCATGCAAATGGGGGGCGGGCTGACGCGACGAGGCTCGCGGGTGCGCGCGCTGCACCTGGCGCAGGTGCTCGAGCCGGGAGAGATCGCGTGAGCGAGACGCAGCTCCGCACGCCCTTTCCCCAGCGCGCGCACGCCGCTCTCGGCGACGCGCATCTCCAGGAAGCGCTCACCATCGCCACCACGAAGTTCATCGGGCTCCGGAAGGAGTCCTTCGCGGGCTATCCCGCCGGCGAGGCACTCCGCGACCGCGCGCGGGCCATCAAGGAAGCCACGCTCCAGCGCCTCGACCAGCATCTCGAGCGCCTTGCCGACAACATCGAGCGGCTGGGTGGCCACGTGCACTGGGCGGCCACGGGCGACGAGGCGCGCGACATCATCCTGCGACTCTGCCGCGACCGAGGCGTGCGCATGGCCGTCAAGAGCAAGTCCATGGCCACCGAGGAGATCGATCTCAACGAAGCCCTGGAGGCGGCGGGCGTGAAGCCGGTGGAGACCGACCTGGGCGAGTACATCATCCAGCTCGCTCACGAGAAGCCCTCGCACATCATCGCTCCCGCCATCCACAAGACCAAGGGCCAGGTCGCCGACCTCTTCTCGAAGGAGCTGGGCGGCCGCTTCGAGGCCGATCCCGAGGTGCTCACCGCGGTGGCGCGGAAGGAGCTCCGCCAGAAGTTCCTCGAAGCGGACATGGGCATCACGGGAGCGAACTTCGCGGTGGCGGAGACGGGCACCATCGTCCTCGTCACCAACGAAGGCAACGGCCGCATGGTCACCTCGCTGCCTCGCATCCACGTCGCCGTCATGGGCATGGAGAAGGTCATTCCCACCATGACCGATCTCATGATCTTCCTCTCCATCCTCGCCCGGAGCGCCACGGGGCAGAAGCTCTCCTCCTACACCACGCTGGTGCGAGGGCCGCGCCAGCCCGGCGAGGTCGAGGGGCCGGAGGAGCTCCATCTCATCCTCATGGACAATGGCCGCATGCGCCAAGTCGCGGGCACGCTGCGCGAGGCCTTGTATTGCCTGCGCTGCGGCGCCTGCCTCAATGTCTGCCCGGTGTACCGCCAGATCGGCGGCCACGCCTACGGCTACACGTATCCGGGGCCCATCGGCATCCTCCTCACCGCCATGCTCGAGGGCACGGGCGCCGTGAAGGACCTCGCGCACGCCTCCTCGCTCTGCGGCGCGTGCAAGGACGTGTGTCCCGTGCGCATCGACATTCCGCGCATGCTCGTGGAGCTCCGGGAGCAGGTCGATCGCGAGAAGATCGCGCCGTGGGGCGAGCGCATGCTCTTCGGCCTCGCCCGCCGGGCCATGGCCTCGTCGGCCCTCTTCCGGCTGGGCGCCCGCCTCGGCCGGCTCGCCCAGCGGCCGTTCGTCCGCAATGGCCGGCTGCAGGGCCTGCCTTTTTTCTTCGGCCAGTGGACGCGTACGCGCGACCTGCCGCCGGTGGCCGCTCGCACCTTCAGCGAGCGCTGGAAGGACCTCGAGCGGCCGTGACGACCCGGGCGGAGTTTCTGAGCGGCCTCCGGCGCGAGATGGCGAAGACGCGCGGCCTCTTCGAGGCGCGTACGGCGGAGCGGCCGCCCGACGCCGACCTCGTCTTCGAGACGGTCAAGCGGCAGATGGCGGAGCGATGGCCGCAGGCGCTGGAGCGCTTCCAGGCGGAGTTCGAGCGGGTCGCGGGCGTCTTTCATCGTGTCGCCCGCCTGGAGGACGTTCCCGATGTCGTCCGAGCCATCGCGCGCGAGAAGCAGGCGAGCCGCGTGCTCTCCTGGCATCCGGATGCCCTCGGCCTCGACCTGCGACAGAGTCTCGGTGGCGAGGGCCTGTCCGTCACCCTTGCCCCCGATGACGATCCGGATGGGGAAGCGCGGCGCGTCCACCGCGAGGCTGCGGCGGAGGCGGAGATCGGCGTCACGGGAACGGACTGGGCGCTGGCCGAGACGGGCACACTCATCCTCGTGTCGGGACGCGGGCGGCCGCGCTCCACCTCGCTGCTCCCCACCACTCACGTGGCCGTGTTCGATCGCCACCAGCTGCTGGAGTCGCTGGAGCAGGTGGGGAGCATGCTGGAGGCCCTCCACGCCGATCCGGCGCGCCGCATGTCCGGCGCGGTGATCAACTTCATCACGGGACCGTCGCGCACCGCCGACATCGAGCTCACGCTGACCCGCGGCGTGCATGGACCCAAGGACGTGCACGCCATCTTCGTGGAGGGTCGGTGAGCCAGCGCCTCTTCACTCCCGCCGAGGTCAACGCGCTCATCCCTAAGCTGACCGAGTTCCTGGAGGAGGCGATGGCCCTCCACGAGCGGGGCCGCGCCCTGCAGGAGGCGCTCAGCGAGGAGCGCGCGCGCATCCGCGCGGCGGGCGGGGTGATGGCGAACCAGCACGACTGGAAGGCGCGGGCGGAGAGGCTCGACGGCTACGCCATCGAGATCAAGCAGGTCCTTCAGCGCATCGGCGAGCTGGGCGGAGTGACCAAGGACCTCGAGATGGGCCTGGTGGACTTCCCCGGCCTTGTTCGCCAGGCGGGGCCGCAGCCGGTGAACCTCTGCTGGAAGCACGGCGAGGACGCCGTGCGCTTCTGGCACGGCTTCGACGAAGGCTACGCTCAGCGGAAGCCCCTGTGAAGCCCGCCGCCATCCTGTTCGACCTCTTCGACACCCTCGTGCTCCTCGACCGCTCGCGGCTGCCCGAGGTCCACATCAACGGCAAGCCTCGCCGCACCACCGCCGGGCACTTGCATCAGGTCTTCGAGCCTTACGTTCCTGGCCTCTCCCTCGAGGACTTCGTGGAAGCGCTCTTCTGGAGCTGGCAGGAGGCGGAGCGGCTCCGCGGAGAGGACTATCGGGAGGTGGCGGCGGCGGAGCGCTTTGCCCTCATGTTCGGCCGTCTCGGTCTCGACCAGGGCCGGCTGCCTCCCGAGGCGCTCCAGCTCCTCCTGGCTACCCACATGCGCGAGCTCTCGAAGGCCGTGGTGTTCCCCGAGCATCATGGCAAGCTTTTGCGGGAACTACGGCAACGCCACCGGCTCGCCGTGGTCTCGAACTTCGACTACACACCCACCGCGCGACACGTGCTCGAGCGCGAGGGGATCACCGACCTCTTCGACTCCATCGTCATTTCCGACGAAGTCGGTTGGCGCAAGCCCAAGCCCGTGATCTTCGAGCGCGCGCTCGAGCGCCTGGGGATCGCCCCCGGCGAGGCCCTCTTCGTGGGCGACCGGGCCGAGATCGACGTATTAGGGGCCCGCGCGGTGGGCATGCCGTCGGCCTGGATCAACCGCGATGCGGCCGCCCTCCCCGAGGGCATGGCCCCGCCGGAATTCGAGATTCGTGACCTGGCCGAGCTCGAGGGCATTCTTCGCAGGGATGGCGCATCCGAGCCGGGATCCCGGGCATCCTAAGGGGCGGTTCGAGGTCGAGACCAACCAGCAGGCACGACACGCGAGGACAGACATGGCACCGACACGCAAAGTCGTCATTATCGGCTCCGGCCCGGCCGGCTACACCGCGGCTATCTACGCCGCGCGCGCCAACCTGTCCCCCATGATGTACACGGGGCTCCAGGCCGGTGGCCAGCTCATGCTCACCACCCTGGTGGAGAACTATCCCGGCTTTGTGGAGGGCATCGACGGCCCGCCCCTCATGGAGACGTTCAGGGAGCAGGCCCTCCGCTTCGGCACCGAGATGGTCGCCGAGGACGTGACGGCCGTCGACTTCAATCGGCAGCCCTTCCTCGTCAAGACCGACGACTCCGAGGTGGAAGCGCTGACGGTGATCGTGGCCACGGGCGCCTCGGCCAAGCTCATCGGCCTGGAGAATGAGTCCAAGTTGATGGGGCGCGGGGTGAGCACCTGTGCCACCTGCGACGGGTTCTTCTTCAAGGACCAGAACATCATGGTGGTGGGCGGGGGCGACTCCGCCATGGAAGAGGCGCTCTATCTCTCACGCCTGGGCCGCCAGGTCCAAGTGGTGCACCGGCGCGACAACCTGCGTGCCTCCAAGATCATGCAAGAGCGCGCCCTCAAGAATCCCAAGATCGAGTTCATCTGGGACAGCGTGGTGGACGATGTGCTCGACCCGGCCAAGAACAAGGTCACCAGCGTGCGTCTCAAGAACCTCAAGACGGGCGCGGTGTGGGAGACGCCGGTGGACGGACTTTTCGTCGCCATCGGCCATCAGCCCAACACCGCCGTTTTCAAGGGACAGCTCGAGCTCCACCCGAACGAGTACGTGAAGATCACGCCGGGCACGACGCAAACCTCAGTGCCGGGCGTCTTCGCGGCGGGAGACGTGGCTGACTTCACCTACCGGCAAGCGGTGACGGCGGCGGGCACCGGCTGCATGGCCGCGCTGGAAGCGGAGCGCTACTTGGAGGCGCATCACTCGGGTCACTGAGGCGACCCGGCGGCGTCACTCGGCGCCCTCGGCCGCCCCTGCTACGCGGCCCGGGGCGCCGTGTCGTTTCTGTGCCGTCGCTCAGGAGAGGGTGAAGGTGCCTCGGGCGACTTCCACCACGGAGCCGCCCACGCGGACGTCGACGATGGCATCTCCATCCCGGTCGGCGGAGACCACGATGCGGCTGGGTCGACGACACTCCAGGCCCTGCTCGATCACCACGCGCTGCCCGGGCTTGGCCACGCCGTGCTTCACCAGCCATGCTGCGCAGCAGCCGCTCGCCGAGCCGGTGGCGGGATCCTCGCCGTTGTAGAAGATCATGCGCGCGTGCACGTCCGCCTGCGCATTCACCGTCTCCGTGCTCACGAAGAAGAAGAGCTTGGCGTCGGTGCCCTGGCTGTACTCGAAGGAGCGTGGGTAGTCGAAGCGCAGGTTCTGGAGCGCGGCCAGTGTCTTCACGGGGACGATCGCGAAGGCCATGCCGGTGGACACCGTCTGGATTGGCACGTCGTCGCGCAGGTCCTCGGAGCGGAGGTTCGTGAAGCGCGCGATGTCTTCGCGTCGGTGGATCTGGCCGAACTCGGGATCGCGCTGGCGCATGGTCCCGAAGCTCGGCCCGAGCTCGCACGCGAACTCCACGGGGATCTTGCCCACGAGAAGATCGAGTTCCACGCAGGAGGCGCCGGTGCCGCCGCGAATCACGCTGGCCGTGCCCAAGGTGGGATGGCCCGCGAACGGGAGCTCCTCCGCCACCGTGAAGATGCGCACCTTCACCCCGTGCTCGCGCTCGATGGCGGCCTCGCGGGGCAGGATGAAGGTCGTCTCCGAGAGATTGGTCTCGCGGGCCAGACGCTGGAACTCCTCCTCGCGCAGCGCGCGGGCATCCGTGAACACGGCCACGGCGTTCCCCTCGAGGGCGCGGTCCGTGAAGACGTCGACCACCGTGTACGCGAAGTTGCGCATCCGTCAGCCTGGCCTATTCACGGGCGCCACACGTACGACCGGGGCGGGTGGCGGCGGGGGCGGGGGAGCGCTCCGGCGGGGTGGGACCCCCTCGTCCTGTGCGCCGCCCGGAGGGGCGGCGAGTCAGGCGAGCGGGTGACGCAGCGGGAGTGCCCCCCGCCCCCGCCGACGGGCCCCGCCCCGCCTCGCCCTCCAGGACTTCGTGCACAAGCCTACTCCGTCCGGGGGAAGGCGGCGACCTCGACGCGGGTATCGTTGTAGCAGGCGCCCTCCGCGATGTCCGCGTGGTGGGCGGGGGCGAGCGCGCTCACCGTCTGGCCGTTGTCGCTCGTGCGCATCCACGCGCCCTTGAGCGAGGAGACCATGCCGGGCCGCACGGCGTCGGTGACCACGAGGGGAAGGTGCACCTCACCGAGATCGTTCCACACGCGCACCCACTGGCCGTCGGTGAGCCCGCGGACCCGCGCATCGTCCGGGTGCATTTCGAGAGGCGGCGTGGCGTCGCTCGGCGACAGGCCCCCGAAGGTGGAAGTCGTGCGCTGGTCCGAGGCGGGAGTGATCAGGGAGAGTGGGTAGGGCGACTCGTACGGAAGGAACCGGGGTATGGGCGCCCCGTAGCGATTGCCGAGATACGTCGACACGAGCTCGACCTTGCCCGAGGGCGTGCGGGGGAAGGCATTCTTGAAGAGGAGCGCGTCCTCGCCGCTCACCGTCATGGCCATGGCGCGGTCGGTGGGCACGGCGTGGGGCGCCATCCCGCCCAGGCGCGCATCGGCAGGGTCGACCGCCTCGTCCATGAGTTCAGCGTCGGTCGCCCGGAAGCACGGCTCGTCGAAGCCGAAGCGGCGCGCCAGCTGGCGGAAGATCTCCGTGTTGGGCAGCGATTCGCCCACGGTGGGGATGACCGGCTCCGCGCGCTGGAGCCAGTGCTGGCCGTAGGCGGCGTAGAGGTCGGCAAATTCGAAGTGGCTCGACGCGGGGAGGACGACGTCGGCATAGGCGAGGCTGTCCGTCATGACCACGTCGATCCCCACCACGAAGAGATCCTCGCGGGCGAGGCCGCGGCGCATCCGGTTCTGATCCGGATGCACGACGAGAGGATTGTGGTTGTAGATGAACGCGGCCTTGATGGGCGGCGACAGCGTGGGATCGAGCAGGTGTCCACCGACGTCGACGATGTTCAGCGTGCGCGTGCCCGCGGGGACGAGGTCGGGCCGCGCGAGGCGGGCGGGCGTCTTGGGGAACATGAAGCCCGCGCCGTTGACCAGACCGCCGCCCGGCACGCCCCACTTGCCGGCGAGGGCGGGCAGGGCGAACACCGCGCGGATGCCGCTGCCCCCATTCTGGTTGCGCTCGAGCCCGTTGCCCACGCTGATGGCGGCGGGGGAGATGGTCGCGTACCACTCGGCGAGCTGAGAGATCTGCCCCTCCGGCACGCCGCAGGTGCGCGCGGCCTCGCCCAGGCTGCGCCGCCGAGCCTCCGCCATGAACTCCTCGAAGCCCGCCACGTGCGCGGCCACGAATTCACGGTCGATCGCTCCGAGGCGCTCGAGCTCCGCGGCCACCGCCCACGCCAGCACCACATCGGTGCCGGGCCGCGGAGCGAGATGGAGATCGGACTGCTCCGCGATCTTGGTCCGCTTGGGATCCACCACGACCAGGCGCGCGCCCTGGCGCTTGGCCCGGTTGATCACGGGGGTGAGGTGGAGATTCGACCAGGTGACGTTGTTGCCCCACGCGATGATCAATCGCGCGTGCTCGATCTGCTCGGGGCGGATGCCCGGGGCGGTGCCATAGGTGCCGACCCAGGCCTCGGTGCGGATGCCTCCGCAAAGCGGCTTGCGATCGAGGAGGGAGGCACCCATCCGATGGAAGAAGCGCAGGTCCATGGAGCCGGCGGCGAGGAAGCCATGAGGCCCGGCGTAGTTCAGCGGCAGCACGCATCCGGGACCGTGGGCCGCGATGGCGCGGCTCACGTGGTCATGGATCAGGTCGAGGGCTTCATCCCAGGAGGCACGGGCGAAGCGTCCCTCGCCCTTGGCCCCCACGCGACGAAGCGGCGTGGTCAGCCGGCCCGGGCCGTGGACGAAGTCCGGGTAGAGAGTCTGGACCTTGGTGCAGATGACGCCCGCGGTATAGGGATTCGCGCGAGAGCCGCGGACCTTGACGATGCGGTCGCGCTCGACGGTGACGGTGAGGCTGCAGGTGTCGGGGCAGTCGAGCGGACAGACGCTGTGATGGTCGACACTCATCGTGAGGCCTCCTCGTGGAGAACGGGCAGCAGGTTCACCCGCCTCGCCTCGACTCTAGTCGAGCCCCACGCACCTCACAACGTCCAAGCCTCGCCGCGTCGAGTCAGCCAATGCTCACGCGAATCTGGGGCCTATCCCATGAGGAGTCGCAGCACGTAGCTCTTGTTGGGCGGATACCACAGGTTCCCTAGGTGGCCGCCGTACGGATAGATCTTGACCTGATCGCCCAAGCCCTCCTTCAGCCGCTCGATGGAAGCGCGGTCGGCAAGAAAGTCGTCGGCGTTGTGGAGGATGAACACTCGCGGATTCCCCTTCAGCCGATCGGTGATAGCGGCCAGCGATCCGCGTTCGGTAAAGGTCGCCACGCTCGCGTCGGCTTGGCCGGTCTCGGCCCGCCAGATGGGAATGGCGATCTTCTCGGTGTAGTCGGTAAAGGTCATGTCCTTGGCTTCCTGGAGCCGCTTCCGGACCTGATCGGGCGGCGCGGGCAGCACGCCCTGATCGTGGATGGCCTGGGTCACCGTGACGAGTTCGGGCACGGCTGTCTGCAGGTACGCCGCGATGAGAAACTGCAGCTCCTCTCGCGAGAAGCCGCTGAAGCCCTTGGCGACCGAATCGAAGGCGGCCGCGTCGTCACGGCGCTGCTGAGCGAAGGCCTCGCCGATGGCCGTGGCCTTGGCCAGGAGCTCCTGCGCCCGCTGCGGGCCCAGCTTCTCCTTGAGCGCGTCCCACTCGTCGAGCTGTTTGAGGACGGAGTAGACGTCGAGGGGCGGGTTCACGAGTACGAAGCGCGCGATGCCGATCTTGCCGTGGTCGGCATCCAGGAGGGCGAGGTACGCGCCCTCGAGCGCGCCCAGGCTCAGACCGAGAAAGGTGATGCGGGTGGCTTTCACGTTGTGGCCCGACTGCAGCACGGCGAGCACGCGTTGCATCGCCGCGTAGAGATCGCGCGCATCGTCGGGCGTGTAACCGGGGGCTCCGCTCCGGCTCGCCGCGAGGGCGAAGTTCCAGCTCATGGGCGAGGGAAGGATGACCACGTGAGCGCCTTGCTGATACAGGAGTTTGGCGAAGTATGTGGCCAGCCCGAAGTAGGGGGTGGAGCCGGTGCCAGGCAGGATGAAGACGAGCGGCGCGGCGGCCTTCTGCTTGTAGAGAGCGACGCTCAGTGCCCCCCGCGGGGCGAGGCCAGGCAGGCCGGCCAGCCCCGGGAGATTGTCGCGATCGGGCAGCACGGAGACGTGCACGACCTGCCGCTTGATCCCTGGGGTCAGACCGTCGGCGTTGAGAGTGGCGCCGGTCACCGTCGCCAGGTAGGGATCGTGATACGGATAGTTGTAGTCCTCGGCCAGGGCGGAATCGGCCACCACGCACGCTATGACCAGCGCGATCACGAAGAGGCGCACGCTCGGCTCCTTTCATGGACGACGACGAGACGCCTTCACTCGAGAGGAGGAGCAAAGGGAGTGCCACCCCAGCCGCGGCCCTCAGGCGGCGTGATGGAGCTAGTTCTCGTGCCCCCGCCGCCCGTCACTGGGAAGGAATGACCTGCGACGGGAAGGAATGACGCGAGCCGCTGCTTACGGCATCCCCTTCATGTCCACGGGAAGGTAGTAGCGATTCGTGCCGAGAGCGTCGACGCGCGCCCAGAAGTCCGGAAGAGCGGCTAGGCCAAGTTCGTTCTTGCCCGCACTCTGTCGCCAGATGCACCAAGAGCTCGGATGGCGCCGGCTGGCCTCCTCGAGCCAGCGCTGGGCTTCCTCCTGATCGCCCCGACGAAGGAGGAACTGGCCGAGTCTGAACATGGCCTGCCCTGCCGCCGTGTCTTCCGTCAGGGTGGGCAGGTGCGCCTGCGCCGCCTCCGCTGAGAAGACATGCTCGCTGGCCGCCCCGCGGCGTGCCCAGTCCCGGACGGCGTCCAGATATGTCGCCTTGGCTTGCGCAGTCAGCTGCGCGGCGTCCTCGGGCATCTCCCGCGTCGTGCGGTTCATGCGTCGGAAGCCCTCGTAGGCGCCGGCGGCTTCGGCGGGGCGTACAATGCGCCCCGCTTCGTCGATCCAGATAGCCTGAGGAACGTTGACCACGCCGTAGAGATCGGCGAGGCGATGCTCGCGGTCGATCAGGGTCGGGTAGGTCGGCCGGGCCGCGTCGATCCAAGGCAGCGCATCGACTTCGCGGCTGTCCATGGCCACCGCGATGACCACGAAGTTCTCGCCCGCCAGCTCCTCATAGAGCGCCTGCCACACGGGCAGGTCACGCCGGCAGCCTCACCAGGATGCCCAGGTGACGAGGAAGACTTTCTTGCCGCGATAGTCCGAGAGCGAGTGCAGCCGGCCCGACGGATCGGGAAGAGTGAAGTCGGGCGCTTCCAGCGAACGGAGAGCCGCCGCGCGATCGCGGCCGCTCGCGGCGAGCACCCACACGCTCCCGCGATCGCTGTGAACCACGGGCTGGGAGAGATAGCGCCACAGCGCGGCAACGTTCACCTGCTCGTCTCGCACGAACTCACTCTCTCGTCCGCGCGGAAGCGGCACGCAGACCTCGCCCTTGCAGAGTCCCTCGGGCTTGAGCAGCCAACCCGTGATCTCCGCCGCGTGTCGGGGAGAGAGCCAGAGATCCTCGCCGTCGGCTCCCGCCGTTGCCACATCGAACTCGCCCTGCTCGGTCAGCACCGTCGCCATCGTGGTGTCGTCCTTTCTCGCCCGACGGCGGTCGCCGTCCGGATTTGGTTGAGGGCGATGCTGCCAGAGGGCTCGGCAAAGGTCAAACGGGCGTCGAGCGGAGCCATGCGGGTTGTGGCAGAGTAACACCCGGGAGGAGCACACCATGACACAGCCGTCAGCCCCCTCGTACGTGTACGTAGGCGCTGCGCACTGGACCGCCGGGGCTCGCGGCGGACTCTTCCGCCGGCCCGCATCCGGCGGGGCGTGGGAGCAGCTCGTCAAGGGCCTGCCCGACGACATCCATGTGCACGCCATCACCGTGGATCCTGCCAACTCCGACGTCGTCTACGTGGCGACGCACGATGGGCCATACCGGAGCACGGACGGCGGCGAACGCTGGGAACGGCTCGATTTCCCCAAGGGACTCCAGGCGTGGTCGATCCTCGTGCATCCTACCCGGCCCCGGGTGATCTTCGTGGGCACCTCGCCCGTCGGCGTCTATCGCAGCGACGATGGCGGCGAGGGCTGGCGCAAGCTGGAGAAGGCCGTGCTGCCGGAGCGGGTGAAGATGCCCTTCGCCTGCCGCGTGATGCGCCTGGCCCTGGATCCCGCCCGACCCAACGAGATCCATGCCGCCCTCGAGGTGGGCGGCGTGATGCGGAGCTTCGACGGCGGGGAGACGTGGGAGGACGGCTGCGCGGACCTCCTGAAGCTGGCTGAGCTGCCACATCTCAAGAGCCGCATCGTGAGCGACACCGAGATCGAGGGCATGCTCGATGGCCATGCCCTCTGCGTGAGCAGCGCGCGGCCGGACGCCGTCTTCGTCGCCCTCCGCATGGGCCTCTTCCTCAGCCGCGACCGCGGGGCGCACTGGGAGGACATGCAGATCGGACGCTTCTCGCCCTTGACCTACGGCCGTGACATCCGTGTCTCGCCGCAAGACCCGCGCACCCTCTATGCTTGCTTGAGCCCGGCCGCGCGGAGCCAGGACGGCTCGCTCTACGTGAGCCACGACGTGGGCGAGACGTGGACGCGCTTCGACCGCGGGGTCAAGGCGGACAGCACCATGATGGCGGTGGCCCTCCACCCGCGCGATGCCCAGCAGGTGCACTGCGTGTCCCGCAGCGGCCAGGTCTTCGGTACCCTCGATGGCGGCCGTACCTGGCGCGAGGATCATCTCCCGGAGGGCGTGAGCGACGTCTACGCCGCCGCCTGCGCCTGATCGCGCACCATGATCACCGACATCGACGCCTATCTGCGCTTCTTCGACAGCCTGTGCAGGCGGACGGAGCGCGATGTGGCGGCTCTCCCTCCCGCTGCCGCGGTCTGGCGCCCGCCGGCCCTGGGCGGCGAGGCAGGATGGAGCATCGGCCAGATCGTGTGGCACATCGGTGGCTCTCGGCTCTACTTCGCCAGCGCGTACCGCGGTGAGGGGTGGATCTGGGAGAAGTCGGAGACGGACCCCGACGACCAGGCGGCCTGGTTACCCTGGCTCAGGACGTCCGGGGAGCGCTTCGTGTCCCTGCTGAAGGACACGCCGAACGAGTGGCTCACTCGACGCATCGAGATGATCGACACCCCGGGCCAAACTCTCTCGGGCTGGCGTCTTTTGATGATGATGCTGGAGCACGAAGTGCATCATCGCTCGCAGATCGACAGCTACGCGGGGCTCGAAGGCTGGCCGGTCCCGGACATCTTCGGCCGCTCCGCCGAGTCCATCGACGCGCTCCAGGAGAGTCAGCGCCTCAAGTACGGCGGAGCTCGGGGTGGCTGAACCGCGCCGCTGCTATCTCCTCGCCGGGAGGCGCCGAGCCTCGATCACCCGAGACCAACGCGTCTAGCGCTGGCTGCTCCGCCACTCCCGGATCTGGGTCGCGTGTTCGCGATAGTGCTGGGCCGCGATCGATTCAAGTAGCCCTCGCCCGGATGCCCCGGCCGCGAAGTGCTGTTCGCCGAGCTTGCCCGCCGCCTCCACCAAACTGCGATGAGAGGACTCGAGAGTCTCGAGCACCTCCCGGTGCGAAGCGTTTTTGCCCTGCTCCACGAAGCGTGCGTTCCAGGCATCGTAATCGTCGTAGGTCCCGGCCGGGTAGGGGGCCTCGCCCCGGTCCATCCGCGCGAAGCCAGGGACCATCTCTCGGTCCCAGGCGGAGATGTGGGTCAGGATCTCCTTCACGCCCCAGCTTCCGAGCCACACCGTGCGGGCCTGCGCCTCGTCGAGGCCGGCCACGGCTTGCCGTAGCTCCTCGTACGCGTCGTCCGCATCTCGCAGCACCTTCTCCTTGTCTCCCCTGATGGCGTCTCCCATGATGGCCTCCTCGGCGATGGTTGGTTGCCCGCTTCCCTCGCCGCTAAGACCCCGGTCGGCGTCCGTCGTGAAATGGAAACCTGGCGGGTGGGGTTACAGGCGGCGAATGATCGCCTCCGCGAAGATCTCTGCCGCCTCGGGAGCGGCGCCGAAGAACAGGCCGGGCTCGTGGAGCTCGACCTCCATGATGAGGAAGCCGGCTGCGGTCTCGACGCCGTCCACCCGAGCGTAGAGGGGCTTCGAGGGCACCTGGTCGATGGCGCGCCGGGCCGTGGCAAGCACGGCGGGCGTCGGCTCCGCCCGCCTCGAAGAGCCGCCGTAGCTCGAGTGGACGCGGAAGTCTCCCGAGGCGGGAAGCTTGAGCATCGCGTGCGTCGGCACGCCTTCGATGAAGACCATCGACCACTCTCCCCGCGTCTGGATCTCCGCCACGAAGGGCTGCACGATCGCGGGACGCCGGATTCGACCGCGGTCGAGCGCGGCGGCGACGTCCCGCGCCGTCTCGGTCGTCACGAACGTCGCGTCGTATCCCGAGGCGCCGAAGACGGGCTTGACCACGGCCCTGTCCCATCCGCGCCGGGCGAGCAGAGCGGGGAGGTGGTGGAGCGCGGGTTCCTCCAGCAGCATGGTGGGCACGACGCTCACCCCGCGCTGCTCGAGATCGAGCAGGTAGCGCTTGCTCAGGTTCCAGCGCACGAGATCTGGCGGATTCCAGAAGCGCACGCCACGGCTCTCCCAGCCGGCCAGCCAGCCGAGAAAAGCTTCGGGCGCGTGGTGATAGTCCCAGCTCGAGCGGAAGACGGCGAGATCGACGTCATCGAGGCGGCGCTCCGGCGCATTCCAGGGGATCCCGGTGACCCTGATGCCACGCCCTTCGAGGGCTTGCTGAACGTGGCGGTCGCTCTCGGAGATGTCCGGCCACGTGAGGCAGGTGACGAAGCACACGTGAGATGGAGAAGACATGCTTGGGCAGTATGCCATCCGGGAAAGATCGAGGCGCTCCATCACGCCGAACGGAACAGCCGAGGCGGTGACCGGATGGGGGAGGCTCGGCAGCGCGAAGAAGAGCGCGATGGCGAGTCGTGATTGGCCATGATCATCGTCGTCGACCCGAGAAGATCGTGTCGTGGG
>Ga0209465_10000198_pt1 | contig 29049 bp, 29 predicted proteins | sample PanSoiPlot1MoBio_FD_188321 | JGI IMG/M metagenome (GOLD analysis project Ga0209465, IMG submission 188321) | Tropical forest soil microbial communities from Panama analyzed to predict greenhouse gas emissions - Panama Soil Plot 1 MoBio (SPAdes)... | ecosystem: Environmental > Terrestrial > Soil...
GCCTGATGTTCACCACTTTCTTGACGAGTCTCGGACCCATGCTGAACGGCGTGGTGAACTACGACTTCTGGGCGCCCGAGCCCGCGTTCATGGCCATGCTCGGCATCAAGGAATTCTTCAAGGAATATCAGGCGCGGGCGGAGAAGGCCGGGGTCGATCCGCTCGGCTACTATCTTCCGCCGTACTCCTACGCGCTCATGCAGGTGCTGGGCCAGGCCGTGGAAGGGACCAAAGGCCTCGACCAGCAGAAGATCGCCGATTACATCCGCGCCAACGAGTTCAGCACCATCGTGGGGAAGATCAAGTTCGGGAAGAATGGCGAATGGGCCACTGGGCGCACCCTCATGGTGCAGTACCAGAAGATCCAGGGCACGGCCATCGAGCAGTTCCGCGGACCGGGCAAGAAGGTGGTGCTCTGGCCCGACGAGTTCAAGTCCGGGACCATCATCTATCCCTACGCCTCCGCGCTGAAATAGCCCGCGCCGCGTGTTTGCCTGGGATCTGCTGGCGAACGCCATCGTGGCCGGTCTCCTGCTCGGCGGCGTCTACGCCGCGGTCAGCCTCGGCGTCTCCGTCATCTTCGGTCTGCTTGACATCGCCAACATTGCGCAACCGGCCTTCCTCATCCTGGGCGCCTACGCCGCGTATGTCATGTACTCCACCTTCGGCCTCGATCCCATCCTCGCCGGGGTCCTCTTCACGCCGGTCTTCTATCTGGTGGGGGCCGGTGTGTACCGCGTGTACTACGGCAGCTTCGAGCGGCGTGGGGAGGAGTCGCTGCGTGGGCTCGTGTTCTTCTTCGGCATCCTGTTCATCATCGAGGTGAGTCTCAGTATCAAGTTCGGCGTGGACTACCGGGTGGCGCAGCCGGGCTACGTCGGGAAGTCCATCGAACTCGGCGGCATCGGCATCGCCTACCGTCTCCTCGTGCCCTGCCTGGTCGGTCTGGCCATGACCCTGGCCCTCTATCTCTTCCTCGCGCGCACCTTCTACGGACGGGCCATCATGGCGGTGTCGCAGGATCGACTCGCCCTGCGCTTGATGGGCGCCAATCCCGTGAAGATCAAGACGGTGGCCTTCGGCATCGGCATCGCGGCGGCGAGCCTGGCCGGGGCCCTCCTCATCACCATCACGCCCGTCATCCCTTCCACCGACCGCGACTACATCGGGCGCATGTTCGCCATCACCGTCCTGGGGGGCATGGGCAGCATCGGAGGCACCCTGGTTGCCGCCATCATCCTCGGCATCGCCGAGAGCCTCATGTCCACCTTCTTCGGCCCATCATGGGCGCAGGCGGTATCCTTCGGCGTGCTCCTCGCCGCGCTGGCCATTCGGCCCGCCGGACTCTTTGGTCGCTAGATGCGGGGAACGGGACGGACGTTCCTCGTCGGCCTCGGGGTGGTGGTGGCGGGAGTACTCCTGGCCTCCCTCCGCGTCAATCCCTATCTCTACTTCGCCGGCTACGTCATCCTCCAGTACATCGTGATCGCCACCGCCTGGAACATCCTGGGCGGCTACGCGGGCTACGTGAACTTCGGCACCCCGGCTTTCTTCGCCATGGGCGCCTACACCGCCGTGTACCTCATCCAGTCGATGCGGGCGCCGCTGCCCGTGCTCATCCTGGGCGGCGGCCTCGTGTCCGCCCTCCTCGGCCTCGGCATCGGGTACCTCACCCTGCGCCTTCGCGGCGTGTTCTTCTCCATCGCCACCCTCGCCCTCTCCATCGTGCTCCAGACCATGATCATCAACTGGGAGTACGTGGGCGGCTCGCGGGGTCTCTCCGTCATCCGTCCGAGCTCGCCGCCCTTCGGCAACTACGTCACCTTCCTCTTCACGGTGATGGTGCTCCTCGCGGTGATCGCGGTGACGGCCGCGCGCTTCATCGAACGCTCGTGGGTGGGGCGTGGGCTCGCCGCCCTCCGCGACAACGAAGAGGCCGCGGAGTGCATGGGCGTGCCCACCTTGCGCCTCAAGCTCTTCGCCACCACGGTGAGCGGCTTCCTCCTCGGCGTGGCGGGGGCGCCCTTCCCCTACTACGTCACCTTCGTGGAGCCGAACTCCGCCTTCAACCTCGACTACGCGGTGAACGCGCTGGCCATGCCCATGATCGGAGGCACCACGAGCTGGGTTGGGCCGGTGATCGGCGCCGTGCTCCTGGGCTCCGCCCAGCAGCTCGCCACGGTCACTATTTCGTCGGAGATGAACCTGTTCATCGTGGGCGTCGTGCTGGTGGCCTTCGTCGTGCTCGCCCCCGAGGGCATCCTTGGCCTGGTGCGCCGCCTGCGGAGCCGCTAGGGGTGGAGCCCCCCCTTCTCGATGTGCAGGGAGTGATCAAGCGCTTCGGCGGGTTCACCGCCCTCAACCGCGTGAGCCTCCACGTGAATCCGGGGGAGCGCTTCGGGTTGATCGGGCCCAACGGCTCCGGCAAGACGACCCTGATCAACTGCATCTCGGGAGCCCTGGCCGCCGACGGCGGGCGCATTCTCTTCGAGGGCGCGGATCTCGCCGCCCTGCCGCCGCACCGGCGCACGCGGCTCGGCATCGTGCGGAGCTTTCAGATCCCCAAGCCCTTCACGAGCATGACCGTGCTGGAGAACCTGCACATCCCCCTCGAATACGCCGCCCACGAGCGGGCGCAGGCGGCGGACACGGATGCCATGGAGATTCTGCGCGCCATCGGCCTCGACGCCAAGGCACACCAGAAGCCGGCCGGGCTGACTCAGATCGAGATGCGCAAGCTCGAGCTGGCCCGGGCCCTCGCCGCCCGGCCCAAGCTTCTGATCTCCGATGAGGCGATGGCGGGGTTGTCCAGCGCCGAGGTCGACGACATCCTCGCCATCCTGTTCCGGCTGAGCGAGGAGGGCATCACCATCGTCATGATCGAGCACATCATGCGCGCGGTGATGCGTTTCTCCCAGCGCATCGTCGTCCTCGACGCGGGCGAGCGCATCGCGGAAGGCACCCCGGAAGAGATCGTGCGGAACCCCGCCGTGGAGAAGGCCTACCTTGGCGAGTAGGATCCTCGTTCGCGAGGTGGACGCAGGCTACGGCGCGGTGCGCGTGCTGCACGGCGTGTCCATCGAGGTGCGCGAGGGGGAAACGGTGGCCCTCCTCGGCACCAACGGCAACGGCAAGAGCACGCTCATCAAGTGCATCATGGGCATGGTGGCGCCCACCGCGGGGGAGATCGTGCTCGAGACGGAGGGCCGCCGCGTCGATCTCACGCGCGCCTCCACCGAGGAGATCGTGGGCCTCGGCATCGCCCTCGTGCCGGAGGGACGCCGTCTCTTCCCCAAGCTCACCGTGGAGGAGAACCTGCTCCTCGGCGCCTACCGGCCGCAAGCCCGCGCGGCGATCGCCGCCAACCTCGACTTCTCCTTCGAGGCCTTCCCCGTGCTCGCCCAGCGCCGGCGCCAGCTCGCGGGCAGCATGAGCGGAGGCGAGCAGCAGATGCTCGCGGTGGCGCGCGCCCTCATGTCCTCCCCGCGCATCCTCCTCGTGGACGAGCCCTCGGTGGGGCTCGCCCCCATCCTGGTGAGCCGGGTCATCGCCAAGATCAAGGAGCTCAAGGAGCAACGTCAGCTCACCGTCCTCATGGCGGAGCAGAACTTCAACCAGGCGACCAAAATCGCCGATCGCGGCTACATCATCGTGCACGGCAGGATCGAGTTCGAGGGCCGCAGCACCCGCGAGCTTCGGGAGAACGATCTCGTGAAGCAGTATTACCTGGGCGTCTGAGCCGAGAGGTCTCCTTTACCTCCCACGTCATTGCGAGGTCCCGAAGTCGATGGTACGGTGCGCACACGCAGGATGGGCTGCGCGACCGATCAATCGATCTCGGAGGAGGCCATCATGGGTGAGCGAGCAGAAGGGCTGGCGAAGACGTTCGAGGCCAAGGCAGGCGAGCTGAGCGGCGTCATCGAGAAGCTGTCGGATGCCGACTGGAAGAAGGTCACCTCGGCGGAGAAGTGGCCGGTGGGCGTGACGGCCCATCACGTGGCGGGCGCCCACGAGCCCATCGCAGGCATCGTGAAGACGGTGGCGAGCGGGCAGGCCATGCCCCCCTTCACCATGGCTCAGCTCGATGAGAGCAACGCGAAGCACGCCAAGGACTTCGCGGGCTGCACCAAGGCGGAGACGCTCGCCCTCCACAAGAAGGGAGCGGCCGACGCGGCCAAGATGGTGCGCGGGCTCTCGGACGCCGAGCTGGAAAAGAGCGGCACTGTGCTCACGGGGATGCCCGCCATGTCCGTGCAGCAGATCATCGAAGGCGTGCTCATCAACCACGTGCAAGAGCACATGGACAGCATCCGCAACACCGTGGGGCGCTGAGCCGCTTCGCGTCCCTTCGTCTCCCGGGAGGCCGCCGCGGCTCGCGCTGGGCGCCCTCTTCTGCAGCACGTCGCGCATAGCCTGCTCGCGCGCGGGGCCTCCGCGGGAGGACAATCCGAGGCCTCGAAGACCTGACGGATCTCGAGCTACGACCTGGCTTCCGCTTCGGCGAGCGACTTGATGCGGGCCAGCCCGCTCTCGAAGTTGTCGCCGATCATCTTGTCCACGTTGAGGAAAAGGTGGACCGCCTTCGTCACGAAGGTGGTCCGTCCCGTCATGCTCCAGGCCACCAGAGTCTGCTGCCCGTCGGGCGTGAAGGTGAACTCGGCCGTGCTCACTCCGGCGAACGGCTTGAAGAACTCGAGCTTGATCCTGACGAGGTCGCTGGGCCGGCTCTCCGTGATCGTCATGCGCCCCTCGCCCACGTCATGGTTGCCCGCCCACGTGTAGACGGCACCCGTCCCCGACGGCGCGCCTTCATACGCCTGCTTCATGCCCGGATCCATTTTCGCCCACGGCGACCAGGCCGACCACTTGTGGAAGTCGTTGACTTGCGCAAACACCACCGGGGCGGGGGCGGCGACGCTCACCGTGCGCGCCACGTGGAACTCGGACGGCTGCACGGCGATGACGATCACCAGCACGACCACGATCGCCACTACGCCCGCGAGAATCTTGGCCACGGTCTTCATGAGCGCACCGAGGCGGCGGGAGCGACGTGACCGCCCTGCGCGAGGTGGTCCGCGAGACGCTCGAGGCTTTGACGAAAGCCCGCCTCCATGCCCACGAGGTGGATGGCCGCTCCCGGCGGATCCAGCTCGCACACCGTGTTCGTGAATCCGTGGGGCCTCCACCATTCGGCCATCTCCTCGGGATCCGTCCACGCCGAGAACATGAGAGCGCGGGGTGCACGGTAGTCGCTTCTGAAGACGAATTCCGAGTTCGCCGATTCCGACGGCTGGCCCTGGGACGGCTGCGCACCGCTCATCGCGTTTGGCCTCCTGTCATGAGTAACGGGCATCTCCGGGCTGTCTCTGCCCTTCAGGCGATAGTCGAATGAACGACCGGGGAATCGACACGGGTGCCCAGAAGAAATGACCGGCCGGGGCTGGCGCCAAGGCTCGGCTGGCACTGGCGTTGCTACGTTACTTCGGCAAGGTAGGTCAGTCTAGGAGAGGAGGCTCTCATGATCGAAAAGCTGAAGTCCGGCGGATATCGGCTCTACTCGCGGAAGAAGGATCCAAAGACAGGAAAGCGGCGGAACCTCGGCACTTTCAAATCGCGCGAAGCAGCGGAAAAGCACGAGCGGGAAGTCCAGTACTTCAAGCATCACTGAAGCCGCACTCCAGGAACGAGCCTGCTCAGACGCGGTCAAAGTGACCGCTACCCGTCGGCCCGTCCCCTCCCTACGACACGCATCGTGGCCGCGCACACCGAGCGGCTGACGACGCCACGATGCGTGTTGCCCTCCCGCGACACGGACGCCTCGAGCGAGAACCAGCCCGCCCAGGCGGTCTCAGTCGGCCGGCGCGGGCAATCCGGGGTCGCGGGCCGTGGCGTCCCCGTCCTCTCCGTCGCCGCGGGCCTGCGCGGGTCGGCGAGAGCGAACGCGGCGCATGAAAGGTATCAGAAGCAGCACGGAGGAGTAGATGCTGAGGAGTAGCCAGAAGTCATCGGCGTACGAGAGGATGCTCGCCTGCGTCATCGCCTCACGATAGACCATGGCCATGGCCTGACGCGCGGCGGTGAAGGTGTCGGCGCCGTGGCGGACGAAGTGATCCGTCCACGTCTGGAGCCGCGCCGCCATTTCGAAGCTCCACTGATCGAGATGGCCGGTGAGCGTGTTCTGGTGAACCTGGCTGCGCCGCGCCAGGAGGGTGGTGACGAGCGCCACGCCCATGCTGCCCCCGATGTTGCGCGCCACGTTATAGGCGGCCGTCGAGTTGCCCAGCCGCTCCGTCGGGATGGTGGCCAGGGTCAGCGCCTGGAGGGGAACGAAGATGAACCCCTGGGAGAAGCCCTGGAGGAAGCGTGGCCACGCGAGGTTCCAGAAGTCGATGGTGGGCGTCACACGTGTCATGAAGAAGAGGGCGGCGGCGGCGAGCGAGCAGCCACCCGCCAACATGAGTCGCTGGTCCATGCGCGAGACGAGGCGGCCGGAGATCATGAGAGCCATCATGGTGCCGAGCCCGCCCGGAGCGAGGGTGAGCCCGGCCGTCCACGCGTCGTAGCCGAGGATGGTCTGCGTGTAGAGAGCGAGGAGAAGGAGACTCGAGTTGAATCCGAGCCCGACGAGAAAGATGGCGAGAGTGCCGACGCTGAAGTTGCGGTCGCCGAACACGCTGAGGTCGAGGATCGGTTCCGTGGTCATCAGCTCCCGGAGCACGAAGGCGACCAGGGCGCAGGCGGCGAGGACGCCGCACATCAGCACCATGGACGAGTCGAACCAGTCGTTGCGCTCGCCCAGATCGAGGACGAGCTGTAGGCAGCCGAAACCCACGATCATCAGGAGGATGCCCGCCACGTCGACGCGACGGGGCCGGCGGTGAAAGGGCGCGTCGAACAGGAACGCGCTCACCATGAAGAAGGCGATGACGCCGATGGGCAGGTTGATGTAGAAGATCCAGCGCCATGACCAGCTGTCCGCGATGTAGCCGCCCACGGTGGGGCCGAGAATGGGCGCGAGCATGATGCCGGTACCCCACACCGCCATGGCCGTCCCGCGCTCCTCGAGAGGGAAGATCTCCCACATCACGGCCTGGGCCATGGGCACCACGGGGCCGCCGCCCAGCCCCTGCAGGATGCGCATAGCGACGAGGAACTCGAGGTTGGGCGCAATGCCGGAGAGGAAGGAGCTCGCGGTGAAGGTGACCGTGCAGATGAGGAAGAAGCGGCGGCGCCCGAACACCGAGGTCAGCCAGCCGCTGGCCGGGATGACCATGGCGTTGGCCGCGAGGTACGAGGTGATGACCCAGGACATCTCGTCGATGCTGGCGGAGAACGAGCCCTGCATGTGGGGGAGGGCCACGTTGGTGATGCTGGTGTCGAGCACCTGCATCACGGTGACGAGCATCACCGAGAAGGTGATCGCCCACTTCCGCGCGGATCCGACGGGTGCGTCGCTCACGGTATCGAGCAGCGCCCCCGGATCGGGGAATCCCGCTCACCGAGCGGCCGCGCCGGCATGGTGGCTCGTAGTGTAGCCGAGTTCGTGACGGGACGGTGACGATGCGGGCCCCGTGGCGCTGCCCACCACGATCGACTAGAATGCCGCGCACTGGGAAAGGAGGCGGGCTGTGCCCAGGATCAACGAGGCGTTCCTCAACCTGCGGGCGAGCTATCTCTTTGCCGAGGTGAAGCGACGCACCCAGGCCCATCGCGACGCCCATCCGGACCGGCGTCTGATCGACCTCGGCATCGGCGACGTCACGTTGCCCCTGCCGGAGGTGGTCGTCCAGGCCCTCGAGGCCGCCGCGCGGGAGCAGGCCCGGGCGGAGACACTCAGAGGCTACGGCCCCTATATCGGCTACGAGTTCCTCCGCGGGGAGATCGCCGCCCACGACTTCGGCGCCCGCGGGGTGCCCCTCGGCGCCGACGAGGTCTTCGTGAGCGACGGCGGAAAGAGCGACGCCGCGAATATCCAGGAGATCTTTGCCCAGGACGCGGTGGTAGCCCTGATGGACCCCGCGTACCCCGTGTACGCGGACGCCAATGTGATGGCGGGCCGCTCCGGCCCCGCCGACGTGACGGGCCGTTATCCGGGCTTCGTGTACCTCCCCTGCACCGCCGAAAACGATTTCCAGCCGTCGCTCCCCGACTGCCACGTCGACCTCATCTATCTCTGCTACCCGAACAATCCGACCGGCGCCGTGATGAGCCGAGATGCCCTCAAGCGCTGGGTCGACTTCGCGCGCACTCACGAGGCAGTGATCGTCTACGACGCCGCCTACGAGGCGTATATCCGGGATCCCGAGATCCCGCATTCGATCTATGAGATCGAGGGGGCGCGGGAGGTGGCCATCGAGTCGCGCAGCTTCTCGAAGAACGCTGGCTTCACCGGCCTGCGCATGGCCTACACCGTCGTGCCGCGCGAGACCCAGGGCCGCACGGCGGCGGGCGACCAGGTGAGCCTCAATCAGCTCTGGCTCCGGAGGCAGTCCACGAAGTCGAACGGCCCGCCGTACGTCGTGCAGCGCGCGGCGGCAGCCATCTACACCCCCGAGGGCCAGAAGCAGGTTCGAGCGCTGATCGACCAGTACATGGACAACGCGCGCATCATCCGGGAGGGGCTCGAGGGAGCCGGATTCACCGTGTACGGCGGACGGAACGCTCCGTATATCTGGATCCGCACGCCGGCCGGCGTCTCGTCGTGGGACTTCTTCGACCGGCTTCTCGCGGAGGCCCAGGTGGTGGGCGTGCCCGGCTCCGGCTTCGGGCCGAGTGGCGAGGGCTATTTCCGGGTCACCGCTTTCGGTTCCCGCGCCGACAGCGTCGAGGCGATCGAACGGATCGCCAGCCGGCTCCGCGGCTAGAGCGCGCCCCGTCGACCTTCGGCAGAGGAGACGAGCCATGAAATTCGGCCTCAGATACGCGAGCCTCGGACGCTACAGCAACGGTCCCGCCGCCGTCGAGCTGGCGCAAGCGGCCGAGGCCGCGGGCTTCGACTCGATCTGGACGGTGGAGCACGTCGTGGTGCCGCACGCCTATCAGTCCCGCTATCCCTACTCGCCGACGGGACGGATGGGCTCCGGACTCGAGGACTTCCCCATCCCCGATCCGCTCATCTGGCTCGCCTTCATCGCTTCGGCCACGCGCACGATCAAGCTCGGCACGGCCATCCTCATCCTGCCCCAGCGCAACCCCGTGGTGACGGCGAAGGCGGTAGCCACGCTCGACCACTTGGCGGGAGGCGGCCGCGTGCTCCTCGGCATCGGGGTGGGATGGCTCGCCGAGGAGTTCTCCGCGCTGGGACTGCCCTTCGCCGACCGCGGCCCGCGCACCGACGAGTACGTAGCGGCGATGCGCGCGCTGTGGAGCCAGGAGTGCGCCACGTTCAAGGGCCGCTTCATCTCGTTCGACCAAGTCTTCTGCCGGCCCCGGCCGCCCGAGCAGCGCATCCCCATCATCGTGGGCGGCGACACGACGGCCGCCGCCCGGCGCGCCGGACGGCTCGGCGACGGCTACTTCCCCGCACGAGCTCCCTCGGCCGGTCTGCTGGACGAGATGCGGCGCGCCGCCGAGGCGGCCGGGCGCGATCCGAAGGCCATCGAGATCACGGTGGCGGCGCCCACCGAGGCGTCCGACATCGAGGCTCTCGGACGGCAGGGCATCACGCGCGTCGCGGTCCCCGTCAGCAACGCGGCAGGGCTGCCCGCGCAGGTGAAGACGCCCGACGACGTCCTTCGCTACGGCAAGGAGATGATCGCGCGGTTCCGCTGAACGCCTCCGCTGGCCACCGCTCCCTTCAGGTCCCGCTCCGCCTCAGGAGCCGCCGGGGCCGCTGCTGGAACGCACATCTCTCCCTCCTTGCTCGCGTGATTGCGGGCAGGCCGGCAACCTTGACCGGGTCGCCTGTTCCAGGAGGGGAGAGATGTCAGTAGCTAGGGCTTGGTGCCGGACGGCCCGGGCAGGAACTCGATCGACTTCGCCACCGGCTTCCCTTCCTTCACCTCGTAGCGAACCTTCACGCGTTTCCCCTCCCGCAGATCACCCTGGAGGGCCAGACCGTGAGGGACTCGGACGACGGTCCCGTCATCGAGCTGGATCATCTCGCCGTTCACGTTGACGATACGGCTCTCGACTTGCCGTTCCCCCTGATCAGGCGTGGGCTGAGCGGACACGGGAACCACCATCCCGAGAGCGAGCATGAGTGCCGTCAGGGCGGCCCCCGCACGCCTCGAGGTGCCGGGCGGCGCGTCGAGAAACTGTCGGTTCAGCGATCTGAGAGTTCGGCGTATCACTGATCTGTCCTTCCTGCCGATGGATGACGCAAACGACATGCCACGGCGTCACGTCCGGAAATGGGGCAACCGATCCTCCGCTCGCATCCACCGGGCATGAGCGTTGCAGCCCTCGCACCAAGGGTAGGCTTCGAGATCCCCTGATGCCGGACGGCCGAAGGAGGGAAGCCCAATGGCACGCTGTGAAGTCTGTGGAGGCGAGTACCCGAAGGCGATGGAGATCCGACTCAATGGCGTCTCCAGCACTTACGACTGCTTCGAATGTGCGATTCATGCCCTGGCACCCTCCTGCGAGCACTGTGGATGTCGCGTGATCGGGCATGGCGTGGAAAAGCAGGGCAAGATCTTCTGCTGCGCGCATTGCGCCCAGCAAGGAGCCACCGCACGGTCCGTACGGGTGTGAGGGTGTTCACACACAGTCTTCAGAGGAGAGACGACATGGCGCAGACACGACGCAGAACAGGCGCGAAGCGAGCGGCAGGGAGGAAGCGGGCGAGCCGAGCGAAGACGGGGCGGGCCGCGGGGACCCGACGTGCAAAGAGTGCAAAGAGCCAGCAGACCGCCAAGCGTGGAACGAGACCGCGCAAGCAAGGCTCACGGACCGGCCGCTCGCGGGGCGTCGTCGGAGTGAGAGATGGTGAGGTGGCCGTTCTTCTGGTCGGTGCGGTTCCCGCCGCGCGCCTGGAAGAACCGGAGACCGAGTCGGAGCTCGCGCGCCGGGACGCGGAGTCCATGGTCGGCGACGAACTGCCGGGCGGGACGGTGGCGATGCCCGAGCAGGACAGCGTGGACGAATTCGCGAGTGCGCTGGGGGTGGAACGGTCTCCCGATGCGCCGCTTCGCGGGTCGGCGGAGATCCTCGACAAGCGCGATCAGCGTCGGGGCGGACGGAAGCCGCCTCTCACCCTGTGAGGAGAGGCGTCGGCGGGAAGATCGTCGATGGCGGATCTGACGATGACGGAGGCCCTGCCGCACGCGTTCGCTCCCGCTGCAGACACCATCGAGATCAGGTTGAGTCGGCCGCAGCAGCTCTTCAACTCGCTCGATCCTTCCCCGTTCCACGAGCGCGATCTGGACCAGGACGCGGAAGACTACCTCGTGGACTCGGCCGACGAGTTCCCCCTGAAGAAGCCTCTGACCTTGATCATTCACGTGCCCGCCGACCAGCTGCCGCCGGGGTCGGGGCCCAACCTCGGCCAAGCCATCCACAACTACTTCGAGTACCGGATGAACGAGACGCGGCGGCGGCTCAAGTTCTTCTTCCGCGATGGCCGCATCGCCCTCATGGTCGCCTTCGTCTTCCTCCTCGTGTGCATTCTCCTGCGTCAGCTCGCCCTCGCCGTCGGCCACGGTCTGTGGCCCGAGATCGTGGACGAGGGGCTCTACATCGTGGGCTGGGTCGCCATGTGGCGCCCGCTGGAGATCTTCCTCTACGATTGGCGCCCCATCTGGCACCGCTATCGGCTCTTCGCCAAGCTCTCCCGCATTCCCGTCGTGGTGCGGGTGACCTGAGCGGTGAGCGAGCCGGCGGTTCCTAGAGCGACGAGATGAGAAACGCCAGGGCGGCCAGGGACATGAGCGCCGTCGCCGTCCACCCCAGGGCATTGAGCCAGGGGCCGTTCACGTGGGCGCCCATGATCTCCCGGTTGTTACCGACCAGCATGACGAGAACCATCAGAGGCGGCGCAAGCAGACCATTGAGCACGGCGGACCAGAACAGCATGCGGATCGGATTCAGGTGGAAGAGATCGAGCACGAGGCCGCCCGAAAGGGCCAGCACCATGATCAGATAGAATCGGGGCGCGCGGCCGAAGGGATGATCGAGGCCGGCTCGCCAGCGGTAGAGCTCGGCCACGGCGAAGGAGGCCGAGCCCATGAGGACGGGAATAGCGAGCAAGCCGGTGCCGAGGATCCCGATGGTGAAGAGCAGGTAGGCGCCGTCCCCCGCAAGCGGTCGCAGCGCCTCCGCCGCCTGACGCGTCGTCTCGATGCCTCCGACGTGTGCGCGATACAAAGTGGCCGCGGTGGTGAGGATGATGAAGTACATCACCAGATTGGAGAACAGCATGCCGACGCCCACGTCGAGCCGGGCGTCCCGCAACTCGTGAGCCGTCGCGCCCTGGCGCTCGCGCAGGGTGACGAGCCCCTGGGCCTTCTTCTCCTCCACCTCGTGCGAAGCTTGCCAGAAGAAGAGATAGGGCGAGATCGTCGTGCCGAGGATCCCCACGAGCGTCATGAGCCACTCGCGGTCCCAGTGCACGGTGGGCACAACGGTGGCGCGCAGCACCTGCCTCCAGTCGGGCGCCGCGAGGAACGCCGTGACGATGTAGGCGAAGAGAGCCACGGTCAGCCACTTGAGGTATTGCGCGAAAGTCGTGTAGCGACAATAGATGGTCGTCATGAGGATGATCACGCCGATGACGGGTATCACCAGATGCGGGGGGAGCCCGAGGAGCATCTCCACGGCGTCGCCCATTCCGGCCAGGTCGGCGGCGATGTTGAAGGTGTTCGCCACGAGGAGGAGCAGACAGGCGAGCTGGAGGAAGCCATAGCGGTAGCGACCACGCACGGCAGCCATGAGGCCGACGCCGGAGACGAGTCCGATGCGGGCGCAGATGAGCTGGATGGCCGTCATCAGGGGAAAGGTGGCGCCGGCCGTCCACAGCAAGGAGGTCCCCAGGGTCGCGCCTGCCACCGCATACGTCGCGATCCCGCTCGGATCGTCGTCGGAGGCCCCCGTGACCAATCCCGGCCCGAGCACGCGGAAGTACCTGACGAGCGGATTGTGACTATGCTTTCCTGGCTCGCGGGCGCGCCGATGCCGGCCACGAGTCAGGCGCTCGCGGATCTTCTGCAACCGGGCGTGACGTTGAGGGCGACGCGGCATGCGACTCCTCTCGGGTCTCGGGGTGCAGGATAGGGGCCATGCGTGGTCACAGCAAGCGGAGGGCCAAGCGATGACCCTCGCCGAGGCGCTCGCCAGGCTCGCCGCGGTGCCGCCCAAGCTCTTCACCCGGGAGCGGCGCTCCCTCGTCGAGGCCATGCGGGCGGCGGGCGACTCGAAGACCGCGCGCGTGGTGCAGGCCCGTCGCGCTCCCACCATCCCCGTCTGGGTTGCCAACCGGCTCGCTCGAGAGCACGCCAAGAGCCTCGACGACCTCATCGCGGCCGCCAACCATCTCAAGGCGGCGCAGCTCGGGCGACACAAAGGGTCTGGCGACCTCGCGCAGGTCACGGCCGCTTATCGCGCTTCGCTCGATCGCTTCCTGGATCATGGCCGGGCCATCGTCGAGGAGGCAGGCTTCACGAACGTCGAGCAGATCCTCTCGCGGGTGGAGCGTACGGTGACGGCGGCCCTCGTCGACGCCACCGCCCGCGCCGCGCTACAGCGGGGCCAGCTCGAGTCCGAGCTCGCATCCCCTGGCTTCGACGTGTTCGGCGGCGCACACCCTGTCGAAAGTCGGCGCCGCAGGGGCCGCGTCCCCGTCACGCCGACAAGGCCGACGGCAGCTCGACGCGCCCACGTCCCGCCGGCACTCCGTGAGGCCCGGGAGGAACGACGTCGCCGGCGACTGGAGCCGCTCGAGACAGCCGTCCAGAAGGTCCAGGAACAGCTCGCCGCCGCCCAGGCGCAAGTGCCGGAAGCCGAGACCCGGCTCGCCTCCCTGCTGGGAGATGTGCGCCAGGCGCGCGAGGATCTGAAGCGCCGGCGCGCCGAAGGACGAAAGCTCGAACAGGCCGTGAGGCGTGCGCGGCGTGCGCTCGATGCGGCCAGGCGACGGAAGGAGTAGCGGCCTCGCAGGACCAGGCAGGCTCGGCCCCGGATGAACGTGCTATCGAAAGAGCGTCGTCAGCGAGCCCGCTCGAGCCGTCACGTCGTCCAGAGATCGGGAAACTGGAAGGAAAGCCACTTCGCCAGCGCGGCATTCACGGCGCGTGGATTCTCCTGGGCCATCCAGTGGCCGGACCGCACCACGACCTCGGTCAGGTTCCGGCAATCCTGCCGCATGGGCTCCGCGAGGCGCGAGGAGACAGTCTCGCAGGTGTAGTCGTACTCGCCATGGAGGAAGAGGACGGGAAGCGCGAGCGTGCCGCCGTTCACCGCCTGGGCGGCGTAGCGCGTGTTGCGCTCGGCATTCATGTACCAGGAATCGGGCCCGAAAAAGCCGTTGCCCTCGAGGGCGGCGACGTACTTGTGCAGGTCCTCTTCCGTCAGCACCTCCGTGTCCCGAGGCAGGTCGGGCGCCTGGCCCATTCCTCCGAACCACCCGCCGTCGCGGCGGACCTGCGCGGTGCGAGAGGGCTTGCCCTTGGCGCCGGCGTTTCCCTTCCGGAAGAGGGCCTTCACCGTGTTGCGAATGTTCGCCTCGAAGCCCGCGCGCGCCGTGTCGAAGCTCTCCTCGTAAAAGAGCAGGTACTCCCACTGCGCGGCCGGGTATTCCGCCGCCGGGTAGATCGAACGATCAGCGAGGGGAACCACGTTGCTCGGGGCGAAGCCCTTGGCGAAGTACGGCACGCAGAGGTTGGCCACGCCCACGCAGCGCTCCGGATGGTGACTGGCCAGGCCCCACACCACCGGGCTGCCCCAGTCGTGGCCGACCCAGATGGCCTCGTCCCGGCCGAGAGCGTCCAGGAGCTCGATCATGTCGCGGACGCTGTGCTCCAGGGCGTAGTCCTCGTGACGCGAGTAGACGCTCGACCGCCCGTAGCCGCGCATGTCCGGCGCCACCGCGAGAAATCCGAGATCGGCGAAGCAGGGGAGCTGATGCCGCCAGCTGATCGACAGCTCGGGCCAGCCGTGCACGAAGACGATGAGCGGCGCGTCTGCCGCTCCGCAGGAGAGATGGAATGTTGTGTGGCGCGCGGTCTTCACCACGTGCTCGAGGACGGGAAAGCTCATGGTCCCCGCACACTAGCACCATCCGATTTGACATGGCGGGCTCTTTCGCCCATCCTCGGACGGCGAGCATGCCGCCGTCGATCCTCGGTCTCGAACTGGCTGACAGGAGTGCCCCGGTGGACGAAAGGATTGAGCCAATCTGTTGTCTGCACGCGGGACGCCGCCCATCGTGACGCAGGCGCCGGCGCTGCACACCGCCCGGCTGGGGAGCGACCGGGCCGCTCCGCGCGTCAGCGTGGACCGCCTCCTCCACCCACGGTCCGTCGCCGTTTTCGGAGCCTCGGACTCCGTCGACAAATTCGGTGGACGTATCATGCATTTCCTGGTCCGGCACGGATTCGCGGGCACGATCTATCCGATCAATCCTCGACGGTCGGCGGTGGTGGGGCACGTCGCCTACCCTTCCATAGGGGATTTGCCCGCGCCGCCCGACGTGGCCATCCTCGCCGTGCCCGCCGACACCCTCGTGCAGAGCGTGACGGAAGCGGCGGCGGCAGGTGTGGGGTGCTGCGTGATCATTTCCACGGGATTCGCCGAGGCAGGCGCGGAGGGCATGGCGCGCCAGGCCGCCCTCGTGGAGGTCTCACGCGCCACGGGCATGCGTCTGATCGGGCCCAACTGCATGGGCCTCGTGGTGCCGCACCATCGCCTCGCCCTCTGCTCCTCGGTCGTGCTCGACACCGACCGGCTCCGCGACGGCCCCCTCGGGCTCGTGAGTCAGAGTGGGGCGCTCATGGTTTCCGTGTTCGACCGCGCGGCCACCGATGGCATCGGCTTCCGTCATTGCGTCTCGGTGGGCAACCAGGTGGACGTGGAGATCTGCGACGTGCTCGAGTACCTGGTCGACGACGCGGGGACGGAAGCGATCTGCGTGTACGTGGAAGGGCTCCTCGACGGCCCACGCTTTCGCCGGGCGGCGGCCATGGCGCGAAAAGCGGGGAAGCCTCTGCTCGTGGTCAAGACCGGCCGCACTCAGGCCGGCGCGGTGTCCGCGCGCTCGCACACGGCCAGTCTTGCCGGATCGTTCGAGGTCTTCGCGGCGGTCTGCCGCGAGGAAGGCGCGGTCATTGCCCATGACCCCGACGACATGGTGCGTGCCGCCCACTTCCTCGTCCGGCATCGACGCCCGCGGCGCGGCGGCGTCGCCATCCTCTCCACCTCGGGCGGCGGAGCGGGCATCGCGTGCGACCGCGTGAGCGAGCTCGGGCTCTCGCAGGCCGTGCTCTCGGCCGAGACGCGCGCCGCCCTCGGCGAGCTGCTGCTGCCCCCCCAGGCCGACAATCCCGTCGACCTCGGGGGCCGTCGGGCCCCGGAGAACGTGGAGATCAGCGGGGAGATCGCGCGGCTCCTCTTCGACGATTCGAACGTCGCCTACGGGTTGGCCATCCTCACCTCGATGCCCTTCTTCGCCAAGCGTTCCCGGCTGATCGCAGAATCCGCACAGGCCATCGACAAGCCGGTGATGATCGTGTTCACGCCCGGCGCGGCCGCCGACGCACCCCGCGAGGCGCTCCGCGAGATCGGCCAGTTCTTCTTCGATCGCACCGAGGACGCGCTGCGGGTGCTCGCGCTCATGGCCGAGCACGATGCGCACTCGGCCGCCGCCCGACCTCTCGCCGCGAGACCCGCGGGGTTGCCGGAGGCCGCTCCCGAGGGCTCGGGTGTGCTATCCGCCGAGGAGGCCACGCGATGGCTTCAGGCCTACGGGATCCCCGTCGCGCGCGACGCGACGGCGGCCACCCCAGAGGCCGCGGCAGAGGCGGCGGCTCGGCTGGGCTTTCCCGTGGTGCTGAAGGCCATCTCGCGCGACATCGTGCACAAGAGCGACCTGGGCGCGGTGCAGCTCGGCCTGGCCTCGCCGACCGAGGTCGTCGAGGCCGCGCGTGAGATGGCCGCGCGTCTTGCGCGGTCGACGCCCCTGGCCCGCCTCGACGGCTTCGTCGTACAGGAGACGGTACGCGGCGAGGCCGAGGTGATCGTGGGCGCCCGGCGCGATCCCCAGTTCGGCCCCGTGGTGCTGGTGGGACTCGGCGGCATCGCGGTGGAGATCCTGAAGGACATCGCGCTGGCACCCGCGCCCGTGACGTTAGAGCGGGCTCGTCTGATGCTCGATGCCCTCGCCGGCGCCCCGCTCTTCCGCGGGGCTCGGGGCCGGCCGCCGCTCGACGTGGAGGCCATCGCCGACGTCGTCTCGCGCCTCTCGTGGCTCGCCGTCGATCTCGGGCCGCGCCTCGTCGACTTCGAAGTGAACCCGCTCATCGTCCGCCCCCAGGGCGAGGGAGCGATCGCAGTGGACAGCCGGGCAACCCTCACCGAGACCTTCCACAAGGAGCCTCACCCATGAGATGGACGCGCAGCCTGCTCGCGCTGATGGCGGCCATGATCCTTGTCGCCGACCCCGCGTCGGCGCAAAGCGTCCTGCGCATCGGACTCAATGACGATCCCGACGCGCTCGACCCGACCATCAGCCGCGCCTACACGGGTCGCCTCGTCTTCGCCGCTCTCTGCGACAAGCTCTTCGACGTCACGCCCGACCTCAAGATCGTTCCCCAACTCGCCACCAGCTACGAGTGGGGGCCCAACCAGCGCTCCGTCGTGCTCAAGCTGCGCCCCGGGGTGAAGTTCCACGACGGCGAGCCCTTCAACGCGGAGGCGGTGCGCTTCAACATCGAGCGACATCTGAACACGCCTGGCTCCTTCCGGAAGTCGGAGATCGGCGAGATCAAGAGCGTGGACGTGATCAATGACCTGACCGTCCGCCTCAACCTCTCCGAGCCGCTCGTCCCCCTGCTGGCCGCCCTCACCGATCGCGCGGGCATGATGATCTCGCCCAAGGCGGCCAAGGAGCTGGGCGATCGCTTCGGGACCAAGCCGGTGTGCGCGGGCCCCTACAAGTTCGTGGAGCGCGTGGCCCAGGGCAAAATCGTGGGCGAGCGCTTCGCCGACTACTGGGACAAGGACAACATCCACATCGACCGGGTGGAGTTCCTCCCCATCACCGACTCCACCGCGCGCCTGGCCAGCCTGCGCTCAGGCGATCTCCACATGATCGAGCGCGTCTCCCCGAGCGACCTCGCCCAGATCCGAGCCGACTCCAAGCTCAAAGTGGTGGGTGTCCCTGAGCTCGGCTACCAGATGATCCCCCTCAACGTGAACAACGGGCCGAAGGGCAAGGTGCTGGGAGCCGACCCGCGCATCCGTCAGGCCATCGATCTCGCCATCGACCGCGAAACCATCGTGAAGACGATCTTCGCCAACGAGTACATCCCCGGCAACCAGTTCGTGAGTCCGGTGAGCCCCTACTACAACGCGAAGTTTCCCGTGCGGAAGCGCGACGTGGCCAAGGCCCGCCAGCTCCTGCAGGCCGCGGGCGCCTCGAACCTGGCCTTCACCCTGATCGTGCCGCCCGAGCGTGACCGCCAGGAGGCCGCCCTCGTCCTCCAGGCCATGCTCGCCGAGGCGGGTATCACCATGACCATCCAGTCGCAGGAGAACGTCACCATGCTCCAGGCAGGCCGGCGGGGGGACTTCGAGGCCTACTTCACCTTCTGGAGCGGGCGGCCGGATCCCGACGGCAACATCTACACCTTCAACGTGTGCAACGGCGGACAAAACGACAGCCACTACTGCAATCCCGCGCTCGACGCGCTCCTCATCAAGGCGCGGCAAACCGCTGATCACGCGGAGCGAAAGAAGCTCTACGACCAGACCACGGAGATCCTGATGCGCGACCTGCCCCGCCTCATCCTCTGGCACCGCCGTGTCTTCACCGGCCTGAGCGTCAAGGTCCAGGGATTCACGCCGCACCCCGACGGGATCATCCGGCTGAAGGGCCTCAAACTCTCGTAGCGCTGGGCACGGCCGGTCATGTCGCTCGGGCTCTACGTCGCGCGCCGCCTCCTCGCCCTGGTGCCGACGCTGTTCTTTGTCTCCGTCCTGATCTTCCTCCTCCAGCAGCTCCTCCCCGGCGATCCCGCCCTGGCCCTGGCGGGTGAGGAGCAGGATCCCGCCGCCGTGGCCGCCATTCGCGCGAAGTACCACCTGGATCGGCCCATCGTCGTGCAGTACCGGATCTGGCTCGGCAACGTGGTGCGGGGCAACTTCGGCGAGTCGCTGCGCAGCCGCATTCCCGTCTCCGACCTCCTCGCCTCCAAGCTGCCCGTGACCATCGAGCTCGCCATCTGCTCGATGCTGGTCGCCCTGTTGCTGGGTCTCCCCGCGGGCATCATCTCCGCCACCCGCAAGGGCACCCCCCTCGACTTCACGGCCAACCTGATCGCGCTGTCCGGCCTCTCCGTGCCGCACTTCTGGCTTGGCATCATGCTCATCCTGCTCTTCGCGGTGCGGCTGGGCTGGCTGCCCGCCTCCGGCTACGCGACGCCGTGGGAAGACCCACTCCGCAATCTCACCACGCTTCTCCTCCCCTCCTTCGTGCTGGGCACCGGCGTGGCGGGGGTGATGATGCGCCACACCCGAAGCGCCATGATGCAGACCCTGGACGCGGACTACGTGCGCACCGCGCGGGCCAAGAGCGTGCCCGAGCGCCTCGTCGTGCTCAAGCACGCGCTCCGCAATGCCCTCATCCCGGTGATCACGCTGGGGGCCATCGAGTTCGGCCGCCTGCTCTCGGGCGCCGTGCTCACCGAGCAGATCTTCAACATTCCCGGCTTCGGCAAGCTGCTCGTCGACGGCGTGTTCAATCGCGACTATGCGGTGGTGCAGGCGGTGGTGCTCGTCTCCGCCGCCCTCTACGTGCTCCTCAACCTGCTCGCCGACGTCCTCTACTTCGTGGCCAACCCGCGTATGCGGGGCAGCGCGTGACCACCGCGCGCCAGGCCCAGGTCCTCCGCCGTCTCGTGAGCCGGCCGCCCACCGTGGTGGCCGCCGCCATCGTGCTCATCTTCATCGCCATCGCGCTGGGCGCCGCGCACCTCGCCCCCTTCGATCCGACGGCCACGGACTTCGCCGCCATCCGCAAGCCGCCGTCCGCCGTCCACCTCCTCGGCACCGACGAGGTCGGCCGCGACGTGCTGTCCCGTCTCATTTGGGGCGCGCGCGCCTCGCTGCTGGCCGGGGTGATCCCGGTCACCCTCGCCGTCTCCCTGAGCATTCCCTTGGGGCTCGTGGCAGGGTACGCGGGCGGCTGGATCGACAGCTGGATGATGCGGCTCAACGACGCCATGCTCGCCATCCCATTCCTCATCGTGGCCATCGCCCTCGCCGCCTTCCTGGGGCCGAGCCTGCGCAACGCCATGATCGCCATCGGCATCGCCTCGCTGCCCACCTTCCTGCGGCTGGCCCGCGGCACCGTCCTCGCTCTCAAGGCCGAAGACTACGTGGAGGCCGCGCGGGCCCTCGGCTGCTCCCGGCCGCGCATCGCCGGTCGCCACATCCTGCCCAACATGCTCCCCCCGCTCATCGTCCAGTCGAGCATCGCCGTGGCCGCGGCCATCATCGCCGAGGCGAGCCTGGCCTTTCTCGGTCTGGGCCAGCAGCCGCCCGCGCCCTCGTGGGGCAGCATGCTCAACGCAGCCCAGCGCTATCTCTCCCAAGCTCCCTGGATGGCCCTCTATCCCGGGCTCACCATCTTTGCCATCGTCATGGCACTCAACGTGCTGGGAGACGGCCTGCGAGACGCCCTCGACCCGCGGTACTATTGACACGCATGCCGCACTACGACCCGAGGAGGTCCCATCGATGAGCTCGATCTGGATGAAGCCGATCAGCGGTCCCAAGGCCTGGCGGGGCGACACCCTCAGTCGCGACACGTCGTGGCTCGTGCCGTTCACGCCCGAGGAGATCGCCGACATCGACCGCGCCCTCGCCACGGCCAAGGCGAGCGGGCGTCGCCTGGAAGACATTGGCCGCGAGCAGTTTCCCCTCACGGTGACGCGGGCCCGGCTCGAGCAGACCGTGGCCGAGCTCTACGATGGGCGCGGCTTCGTCGTGCTGCGCGGCCTCCCCGTGGACCGTTACCGCGACGAAGACGTGGAGCTGGTCTTCTGGGGTCTCGGGCGCTACATGGGCGCGCCCCTCTACCAAAATCCCCAGGGCGATCTGCTCGGCCACGTCTACGACCATGGCCGCACCTACGGCAACATCGACGTGCGGGGTTACGAGACGAGTGCCTATCTCCCCTATCACACCGACGCGGGGGATGTGGTCGGCCTCCTCTGCCTGCGCCGCGCCATCAAGGGCGGGCTGAGCAGTATCGTGAGTTCGGTGACGGTGCACAACGAGATCCTCACGAACCGTCCCGAGTATCTCGGCTTGCTCTACAACGGCTTCTACTACATCCGCCGCGAGGCGGCCCTCACCGAACGCGGCGTGTCTGACCGGCCCATCCCCGTGTTCGGCAATGCCGGCGAGGTTGTGAGCTGCCGCTACATCCGTAACCAGATCAACGCGGGCGCCGTGAAGCGCGGCGTACCCCTGACCACGCTTGAGCAGGCCGCCCTCGACTACCTGGACGAGCAGACGCGGCGCCCCGACCTGCGGCTCGACATGGATCTGGCGGCGGGGGACATCCAGTTCGTGAACAACTACACTGTGCTCCACTCGCGGACGGAGTTCGTGGACGGCCCCGAGCCGCACCAGAAGCGCCACATGCTCAGGCTCTGGCTCAAGTTTCCCCGTCCCTGGCCGCTGAGCCCGGAGTTCCCTGCCCACATGGGCTACAAGCCCTCGCAGGACACGCCCGTGCTCATCGAGGCGGAGCGCTGACCGCCACGTAGGCTCGGGGGACGGGAAAGGACGGACCCTACCGGCGCCTGGCCATGAGCGCCCGCACATACGCCTTGCGCGCCTCGTTGACGGGCGAGGCGGCGAGCAACTCGTCAACCTCCTTGCGATCCGGCTCGGAGGTCCCGTATCGATCCGTCACGAATCGATCGAAGAAAAGCCTCGCTCGCTCGTCAATGCGGCGCAGCTCGAGTTGAACGGAATACCGCTGCTGAGCGCCCTTGTTGGCCTGCAGCGCCTGGACATACCGTGCCCGCTCTTCCGGATCCGGGATAGAGGCGGGATCCACTTCGCCAGAGCCATAGACGATCCCATGCACGGGGGGCAGCGGTACGCCGTGCGGCGGCGGAGTCTTCTGATTCCACGTGGGGTCGATCTGTCGATCCAACGCGGCGAACAGGCGTAGCCGCCGGGCGACGGCCCGTTTTCGCGCCGTCGTGTCCCCCACGGCGATGCCCGCTTCGGCAGCCTCGAGCGAATCCAAGATTTCGTACAGCAACGTCGGGTCTTGCTTCTTCTCGAACTCGGCGAGCTTTTCGATCGTTCGTTGATCAATTGAGTCCATGGCGCTCCTTGCCTGCCCCTGCCGCTGGAACAACAGGCAATCCGACCACCCGGTTATCGCGATCAGCATTCCCAGGAATAGTCGGACGAGCGTCAAGGGGGGGGCGGACACTGGACGATCGCGGTGGTCGCCGCCGCGACGGTCGTCGTGCCGGTAGCCCCGGCCTTGGCCGTAGCCAGCGTGGAGCCGTCGGCGGCGAGGATGTGGGCCTGGCCCACGAAGGTGAACTGATGGAAGGGCCCCGCGCCAACCCGGTATTCATAGGGAATGGACAACGAGGTAGTTCCGGCCCCAAAGGGCGGCGTGCCACCGCAACGTCCTGAGTAGGCACAGTCTCCAAGGACGGACTGTGTTCCCATTCCTGCCACGACGGTATTGGTCATCGCTTTGTCTGGACAGGGATTGCCCCCGCCGCCGGCTCCGCAGTGCCCTCCACTGAACGGATTGCACGAATACACACCGCTGCCGGTGCCGGCGACATCCAACTCGCGATACCTCACGTTGCTGAAATTCACGTCATCAGGTCCGAGGAAGACTCGCGTCTGGATCCCGGAGTCCGCTCGGTTCAGGTGATGCTTGACGCCGGTGCCCGGTTCGCGATCCATTGATACCGAGGTGGGGGCGACGATATCGAACTGAATCGTCACCCCGCCCGCCCTCACGGTGATCTTTTGCGCGGTATCGGGCGCGGTGAGAATGACGGTGGTGCCGTTGGTGGCGGAAAGCGTGCCGGCCGTCGTCGTCCAGGCCGTGCTGCCGGGGGCATGCGTCAGGTTGACGTTCTCACCCACTCCGATTCTGGTTCGCGTCCGCGCTCCCGGCGTCGTCGCCACCGTCTGGCTGGTAATGGTTTCCGCGGGCGCGGGAGGTGTCGGCCCGGGTCCGGGAGGTGTCGGGCCGGGCCCGGGAGGCGTCGGTCCGGGTTCAGGCGGGGTGGGGCCTGGGCCGGGGGGCGTCGGCGTCGCGAACAGCGCATCCAGGCTTCCCATCGTGAGGGGCCCGACGATGCCATCGGGGTTCAACGAATGTGCGCTCTGGTACTTTCGAACCGCCGACTGCGTCTCCGATCGAAAGATCCCATCGACGCCGAACTTGGGAAGTGGAAAGCCGGCATCGACGAGCGCCTGCTGAACCTTCGCCACCGCCGGCCCCTGGCTGCCGAAGCGAAGGAGCTGCTCGTTGTCGAAACACGCCTCGAGCACGGGATCCCCGGCGAATCGCGGCGCCTGAAGGTCGTGGCCGTCACCGATTCTGCGCTGGAGCTTCGTTGCGCTCGCGCCGTTGCGCAGAGCTTCCACTCCATCCTCCAGCGATCGGGACACTGCCTTCGCCACGCCATTCGCTTCCTGCTCGTGGCGGTCGTCGAGCTGGCCGACCTGCCGTCCCCGGCTCTTCTCGTGCTCGCACTCCGAGCACATCCGCTGAATTGAGCTGCTTGGTGCGTCCTCTGCCACGGCCGTCGCTGCTTTCTGCTGTACAACATGCGTCAATTCATGCGCCAGCAACTCGCGTCCGGCCCGCGTGCCGGGATCATATGCGCCTTCACGAAAGAAAATGTCAGGGCCGGTCGTGAAGGCGGTCGCGCTCAACGCACGATTCAGCGCATCAGGCTTCGCACCGGTGTGAATACGGACGTCACCAAAGTCCATGCCAAAGGCGGACTCCATCGTGCGGCGTGTTTCGCCATCGAGACCGTGTCCTCCCTGACCAGAGCGACCGATCGCCGCTTCGACATCCGGCATGACGGCGAGGTCGCCTCCCGCCTGACGGCCGATGGCGAGAACCCGCTGCACATAACGGTTGCCATAAGCCCGTTGTATCGGAAGCAGGGCGTGCGCGGCCACGGCACATCGGCCTTCAGAGATGCGGTTCAGAGCTTGGACCTGGCCGGCCAGGGTCGCCCGACCAGGTGAGGCGGCCGCACGGGAGGCCGCTTGAGGACGATGAGCCGGGCATTCGCGTTGGCGAATCGACATCGTCGGCACAGATCGCGCTGTCTTCCCGCGAGGGATGTCGCTTTGTCTCAGGCGCATCACGCCCCCCTTATGTCACGCCATCCCCTTCCGCGGCTCTGCCAACGATCTACACGTCATTCGATCTTACGCCGATTTTAGAGAGCGTGTCCCGCGGCCGGATGGGACGGCGAGGGAGGCGTTCCCTCTCAACGCGCCGCGGACGCATTCGTTCCCGAGTCTTTCTGCGGACAAGCATGGAACGGCTCCCTAGGCGCAGCGTTCTGAACATCGGAAGCACGAAGGGGAAGGGAAAGGAGCCCGACCATGACACGAAGGGGTCCAGCGAATCTCCGGCGGCAGCTCCACGGCTCGGCGGCCATGGGCGCGGTGGTAGTGAGCATCCTCACCATTGCCATCTGCGCCCTCGTGCGGCCATCCGATGCTGGTACGGCCTCGGATCGGACAGAGAGGTCGGTCGCCGTCGCGGCACAGACGGGACCGCAGATCGAGATCGCCAAGCACAAGTTCAGCCGCCCGACGCTCACGGTGCCCGCGGGGACGACCGTGAGCTGGCTGAATCGCGACGAAGACGTGCACACCGTCGTCTCCACCAACCAAGCCTTCAAATCGGCGGGCCTGGAAACCGGCGAGCGGTATTCGTACACGTTCACGAAGCCGGGCGTCTATCAGTACTTCTGCACCCTGCATCCTTTGATGACCGGCACGATCATCGTGAAGTGACCCCATGTCATCTGAAGAGGAGCGCGTCATGAGCGACCGTGAGAGAACAGCGGACGAGGGCGCCGACGCTGCGGTGTCCGGCGGCGACGGGGTGGACCGGCGCGGGTTCCTGCAGTGCATGGCCTGGGCCGGCACCGGGCTTGTCTGGACGGCGACCGGCGGTGTCCTCCTGTCCCGCACCCTACGCCCCGCCACGGCAGCCGAGCCTCGCCTCGACTTCAGCTTCGTGCAGATCAGTGACACGCACATCGGCTTCAAGGGAGAAGCGAATACAGATGCGCTCGGCACATTCACGCAGGCCGTCACACGGATCAAGGCCCTCGAGCCAGCCCCTGCGTTCATCATTCATACGGGCGACATCACTCATGCTCAGAAAGCGGGAGCCTTCGACACGGTGGCCGAAGCTCTCAAGGACACGCGGGCCGCGCGCGTGTTCTACGTTCCCGGCGAGAACGACGTGTTCGCCGATGGCGGCAAGGAATACCTCGCTCGCTTCGGCGGGCCGACGGGCACCGGTTGGCAGAGCTTTGACTACAAAGGGATCCACTTCATCGGACTCATCAACGTGCTCAACTTCAAAGCGGGCGGAGTGGGAAGCCTCGGGCCGGCTCAGCTCGACTGGCTCAAGAAAGATGTCGAGAGTCTGAGCAGCAGCACTCCTCTGGTCGTCTTCGCCCATGTGCCCCTCTGGGCGGTGTACCCGAAGTGGGGCTGGGTGACGGATGATGGCGAACAAGCGCTCTCGCATCTCAAGCGCTTCGGCTCGGTCACCGTCCTGAACGGCCACATTCATCAGATCCTGCAGAAAGTGGAAGGTACGGTCAGCTTCCACACCGCATTGTCGACGGCCTTTCCGCAGCCGGCCCCGGGCATGGGGGAGGGGCCGGGGCCGCTCAAGGTACCGGCCGAGCAGCTCCGACGCGTGCTCGGCCTCCGCGAGGTGAACTACGTCCAGGGCCGGAGCCGGCTGGCCGTCGTCGACTCGCCACTGACCTAGGAGCGCATCGTCTTGCGCGCAGGACGACGTGGATCGCGGAGGCGCCGACAAGCCAGCACGCGGTGATGATGCGGGCCAGCAACCGGCGCTTGACGTCCAGGCGAGTGAGATGCTCGAGACCGAAGAACCGCTGCCAGAACGCGACGTGGCGGGTCTCATCAGCGATCAGGGCCTCGAGGGTACCGTGGAGGCTCGCCGGAGCGACGGCCAGGAGCGCCCGGTAGAGCGAGAGATCGAAGATCTCGTCGAGGACAAGCCGACGGGATCTTCTTCTCTTCCGCTATGCTGTGATCATGCACGAAAGCGCGCTCCAACGGGCCGTTGCTCTGGTCATTTTTGCCGCCGCATACATGGGCCTCGGTCTGGGACGATGGCCGGGCCTCCGCGTGGACCGCACCGGGGTCGCCATCATCGGCGGCACCCTCATGGTGCTCACGGGTGTGCTGCCGTGGAACGAGGCGGTGCGTGCCGTCGATGCCCATACCCTCGTGCTGCTCTTCGGCATGATGGTCGTGGCGGCGTACCTCCGGCTCTCGGGCTTTTTCAGTCTCGTCACCCTCTGGGCGATTCAGCGGGCGAAGACACCGCGGACCGTGCTCGCGGCGGTCATCGGGGCCGCCGGCATTCTTTCCGCCTTGTTCGTGAACGACGTCGTCTGCCTCGTCCTGGCCCCGCTCGTCGTCGACGTGACCCGACGGCTCGCGCTGCCGCCCGTTCCCTACCTGGTGGCGCTCGCCACGGCCGCCAACGTGGGCAGCGTCGCGACCCTCACGGGCAATCCGCAGAATATGCTCGTCGGGAGCTTCTCTCACTTGAGTTATCGAGGGTTCCTCGCGCGAGAAGGTCCCGTCGCCCTCCTCGGGCTCGTCTGCGTCTTTGCCGTGGTCTGGTTCACCTACCGACGCGAGATGCCGAGCTCGATCCCGCCTGAGCCCGCGAAGAACCGAATATCCGTGCACTATCCCATCATGCTGAAGAGCATCGCGGTGGTTGGGGTGATGCTGATCGCGTTTCTGGCGGGGGTGCCCATCGCCCTCGTGGCCATCGCCGGGGCCGCCTATTCTCTGTTCACGCGACGCGTGAAGCCTGAGAAGGTTTACCGCGAGGTCAACTGGCAGCTCCTGGTGCTCTTCGTGGGACTCTTCGTCCTCACCGGCGCCATCGAGAGGTCCGGGCTCGTGGATGATCTCGTCCACGTTCTGGGGCGAGTCGGTCTCCATCGCCCTGCCGTGCTGACCATCATAACCGCCGTACTCTCGAACATCGTTTCCAATGTGCCCGCGGTGCTTCTCTTGAAGCCGCTCATCTCAACCCTGGGCGAGCCGGATCGAGGATGGCTCATCCTCGCCATGGCATCGACCCTTGCCGGTAACCTCACCATCCTCGGCTCGGTCGCGAATCTGATCGTCGTCGAGGCTGCGCGGCAGGCACGCGTGCCGATTGGCTTCCTCGAGTACAGCCGCGTTGGTGTCCCGCTGACGCTGCTGACCCTCGCGTTGGGTTGGCTGATCCTCATCGCCATACCCGTCTGACGGGGCCGATCGGGGGACAATGCCGCGTCCAGATTCTCAGGCCGGTAACCCTACCGGACTCTTGCCGACCGTCGCGGACATACCGAAAGAATCGTCCCGGTTTGCCAGCCAAGGGATAATGATGACGTCCGGCATCGGTGATCTCTGCAGCGATTCGTGGGTCTTCTGCGACCGAATGGTCCATTGACGAAAGTCTTCGATACGCGCTACGCCGCCATCATCGGGCAGGAACCAGCCAGGGAACCCCAGAGGCGCATCGCGTGAAGCCGTCGATAGATGCGGCAGTGCGACAGGAGGTCACAGAACTCCTCCGCAAGGGAGCACCGGGGCGATTTCTGTGTATCCCCTGTCTCGTGAGGCTCGTTCAGGAGTCCCAGGGGAACGCCCCCACGCGACGGCAGATCGACCGGTCGCTGGGGGCGATCGTTCACGCTCCGGGCAGCCTCACCTACCTGCGCGCCTTCACCTGTGACCGATGCGGGAGGACGGCGCCCTGCCTGGGCGCCAAGCCTGCCTCTCCCCGGGGAGACAGCGGTTTGAGCTAGGCGGCGAATCGTCCGACCTCGGCGGTTCCCGGCGACAAGAACTCTCCTCGCTACGGGTGGGCGGTTCGCTTTGGAGATTCGCAGAGACTCAGTGGAGGCGTACCCGTACCAGGGCCAGCAACAGCAGTGTTGCTAAGAATGGGCTTCGTGGGATTGAGGTGAGGGTAACGACCGATACGACAGGTCGTCCGACGGAGACTAGCGTGCGCGTGTGGTCACGAGCACGTAGATGGCGAGGACCACCACGACCACCAGCGCAGGGACGAGCAGAAATCGCGCGAGAATGGCGGCGTCGCGGGGAAACACGAGGTACACGAACATCACCGCCGCCAGCAGGATCACACTGGCTGCGAGTAACCCGAATGCCGTTACCTCCACGGGCACCATTCAGGTCACTCTCATCCGCGATCCACCGTCACTCTGCAGCGTCGCCTCGAGCGTCGGAACCAACCGAGTTCCCTAACTGTGGCACGTTTCCGGGTCGGATGTCCGTGAGCATCGGTGCCCGCAAATCGTGGCAGATCGCGGAGCCAGCCGCAACCAGAATATGCCAAGTCGGTCGATAGCTCATGACGGCCGACGAGGGACGAGGCTGGGGACGACAGACGTTAAGGAAGATCGAGGCGCCGCCCTACTTCGGAGCCGGCTCGACCGGTACAATGCTGTTGATAACCTGCTTGCCGTCCTGTTGCTGATAGCGGAGCCGAACCTTCTGCCCCGGGGCCAATCCCTCGAGCTGCCGTTGGTCTGTGGCCCACACCTCAAGATCTCGCTCCTCCAT
>Ga0209465_10000200_pt1 | contig 28825 bp, 32 predicted proteins | sample PanSoiPlot1MoBio_FD_188321 | JGI IMG/M metagenome (GOLD analysis project Ga0209465, IMG submission 188321) | Tropical forest soil microbial communities from Panama analyzed to predict greenhouse gas emissions - Panama Soil Plot 1 MoBio (SPAdes)... | ecosystem: Environmental > Terrestrial > Soil...
CCGTGAATAATTTCCTGCTCAGAAATTCCATTTGCATTCATTTTCATTTCTGTTGTCACCGACGCCTCCCAATGGATAAAAATCCAACTCTCACGCAATTGCGCGCAGGTCAAAAAATCTGTAAGCGTGCCACCTCATGCAAAATGGTTCTTCTGGCACTCTTTAAACCTAGGACGTGGGAAGAGAAGTGAGTATCGGGTAGAAACCTTGGGCCAAATGAGGAAGTCCCTTATCGCAGTGGAAGTTAAGAAGAAAATGGTGTGTTTTGTGTGATGTAGCGAAATTTATTGGCGGAAAATGGCGCGATACCGACGCTGGACGCAGAGCGCAAGCAACATCGCTTACAACTTTCCGCTAGGATTTCGAAGTTCCTGGGAACCGTGGCTCCCTTCTTTCGGGCTTCCGAGAGGCCGATGGCGATTGCTTGCTTGCGGCTTTTTGCTTGCCACCTTTGCGTCCTTTGCCCGATTTCAGGGTACCTCATCCGACGCCGCGTCGCGCTCGCAACCGATTTGCGGGCGGTCGTGCTGCACCTCCCTCGCGCCTCGAAAATGGGTGCCTTACACGTATCGTCCGCCGGGGCGGACGAGGGTAGGAGAGGATCTATTTGACTCGCTGAAGTTCCCGATACGCCTCGCTCTTCGAGACCCCGAACTCCTTCGCCGCCTGTTTCAGGGCGGCCTTTTCGTCGAGCGATTTGGTCTTCATCAGCTCGCGCACGCGCTGGGCGATGTTTTTGTTTGCTGGGTGCGCTTGGTCAATGGGATCGAGTTTTCCTATGAGTAACGTGATCTCGCCCTTCACCTCTCCACGTTTCTGCAATGTGGCAAGCACGTCTTCTGCCCGCCCCCGAAGGAATTCTTCATGCAGTTTGGTGACCTCGCGCGCGACCACCACATGCCGGTCCGGTCCCAACAGCTCGACCACATCCTGCAAAGCCTCGATGATCCGGTGCGGAGCCTCATAGAAGATCTGCGTGCGTGGCGAATCACTGACCGCCTCGAGCAGCGTTCGGCGTGCGCCCGGCTTGGACGGCAGAAAGCCGCTGAAGCGGAATGAGTCCGTTGGAAGACCACTGGCAACCAACGCCGAAAGAAACGCTGACGCACCGGGCACAGGCACAATCTTGATGTGATGACGCACGGCGAGCGCAATCAACCGGTAACCAGGATCGCTCACTCCAGGCATGCCGGCGTCACTTACCATGGCGACGCTTTCACCCTGTTCCAAGTGGACAATGAGCTCGGCCGCGCGCGTCAGTTCGTTGTGCTCGTGGTAGCTGATTGTCGGCTTCTTGATGCCGTAATGGTCGAGCAAGAGCATCGTATGGCGAGTATCTTCGCAGGCGATGAGGTCCACTGCTTTCAGGACGCGCAACGCGCGGAGGGTGATGTCCTCCATGTTGCCGATGGGAGTGCCGACAAGATACAGCGTGCCCGCGCCGGGGGCACCTCCGTCCCGCACCACCCGCGTTGTGGTCTGCGGCTTCGCCATACGCGGAAAGTGTACACCTCAGGGTTGCCGTTGTCGGTTACATCGGTTACAGATGCTGCCAGTTGCCGGTATGCGTTGCGAACAGTTATAATGAGAGTTTCGCCCTGCACATCGGGAGTCCTCTGGAGTAAGCAATGGCACAAGTTTGCGAGATCTGCGGCAAGGGGCCGCGCACGGGAAACAACATTAGTCACGCCCACAACGTAACTAAACGCCGCTGGAACATCAACTTACGGCCTGTGCACGCCAAGACTGCGCATGGCAACAAGCGCATGCGCGTGTGCACAAACTGCCTGCGGAGCGGCAAAGTCGTAAAGGCGTAACACTTCCTCAGTCAGGTATTTAGCTTAGACCCTCTCGTCCCCGGGAGGGTTTTCTATTCTGGCACGTACTTTCCTTTCTCGCCTTTCGACCACGGATCATAGGTGGCCACGAAGTGCACGCGCTCCGGCCGGGTAGGGTGGTCATAGAACCAGATCTTCACCCACTCACTCGGTGCCGGATCATTCAGATTGATCTCGCCGCTTTTCTCAAAATAGCGCGCCGCTACCTGGTTGAAGTTGGGCATGATGCCATGAATCACCTCGATACCGTAGCGGTCGGCTTCATGCTCATAGTGGCGCCCGATTGCGTTGAGTAACGGTGTGGTCAGTAAGGTCATGATTGACAGCAACAGCATGAGCATCGGCAGTGAGGCCCAGTCGTCGATGCCGTGAATGCTCCAGCGCGGTCCCCATCGGGCGAGGATCGCTCCCGTGAAACGGTAGCCGATATAGAAGAGTACGAGCAGGATGAGAGAGATGATGGCGATCAATTGCGGAATGTGCAACAACACGTAGTGCCCCATTTCATGTCCAAAGACAAACAAAGCTTCCTGCGGAGTAGCCTTGGTGAGGATCGTGTCCCACATGACCGCCCGTTTGGAGGCACCGAAACCCGCGACATAAGCGTTCATCTCAGTAGTTTTGCTGCTCGCGTTCATCTCGAACATCCGCTCTGGAGGAATGTCCATGCCGCCGTGGTGTACGACCTGCTCGACCTGCGTCACCAGGTCGGGATGGTTCTCTGCGAGCGGCTTGAACTTGAAGAAGAGCGGATCGATGATCAGTGGCTGCAAGAAAAACGTGAGTGCAATCAACGGCACCGACGCAAGCCAGAAGTAGAACCACCAGCGCTGCGGACTGCGACGAATCACTTCATACAGAATAAAGATAAAGATGGTCGCGATGATGAGGACAATGATCTGATTGGTGACCCAGTCGCTCCACCAGGAACCCCATTTCTGCACGGAGCGGCCAAAACGCAGTTCGAGCATTTGATCGGAGATGCTGGTAGGGAGGTTCAGGACAGCCAGGCTCAGCAGCAGCAAGGGGGCAAAGATCAAGACCTGTGCGAAGCCGTGGCCCGAGGCGCGCTCGGCCCAGTCGCGATACTTCGGCGCCACTCGGAAATACAGCACGACCAGCAAGACCACGATTCCATACAAAGCATTAGCAAAAAAGTGCTGATGCAGCGCATTGCGATAGGCGGTCGCCTTCACGACAATTTTCGGGCGGAGGCGAGAACTCAGTAGTGACCGTCTCGGGCGTTGCGGCAATTGTAGGCGAGGCGGGCTGTGTCTGAGCAGAAGCGGCGGCGAACGGTGCGACCGTCAGAACGGTCAACAGTGCAAGAAGAAGAAGTTGTCCCCCTGCAGAATGAGGCCAAGGCTGAGAGCGCATTTTGTCTCCTGCGATAGATTGCTAGCTAGAACGTTTAACTTCGCCAGTCATGTCCCTGTAAGAATAGCCGACACTGGGGCTGCGGTTCCCATAGGGAGGAGCGCCGCACACCGCAACCTACCCAGATACGAAAGGCAAACGGAAGGCTGATGGCTACGGGCAACGTGCCCACCAAGAAATGGATACCTGCGAATTCGCGTCTCAAGATCGACAAGGTGGACTGCACAGGAATGGCTAAAATGGAGGCGTTAACGATCAAGCAAAAGCCGACTTCATCCCAGGATTCGACTGGCTGCGGGAAAGTAATCGATCTGGGCCATGTGGAGTTTCCCCACCTTTTGCTCACCGCGCTCGAATCCCGCGCGGACGACTTCTACGATTGGTTCCAGCATTCGTCATCGATGGAAAGAACAGCGACGAGGGCGAGAAGAACGGTGCGCTGCAATAACTCTCCGCCGACCTCAAAACAATCCTTTTTACGCTGACATTTCAAATCCCAGAATTATCCGCGTGGCCCCAGAGAAGGTGAAGTCCGGCAGCGAAAACATTTGGCGGCTGAAAGTCGAGATGTACTGCGATCCGATCAGCCGCAACGTCGAACCCGCCACCGGCATAAGAAAGTCGCTGGGTTGCCGATAGCTACCGCGCGGGAATACTGGCGGAGTCGCCAGGTGGCTTCTACGGCGTCACCCTTCCCAATTCCAGGTAATGCTGCAGCGGCACGCCAAACGCATCGGCGACTCGGTTGAAGAACGCAAACATGGCAATGATGTACACGGCCTCAGAGACTTGGTCTTCAGTCCAGCCGTGGTCGCGTAGTTTCTGAACATCATCCCTGGTCGAACGAGGTGCAGCCTCTGTGATGAGCTTGGTGTACTCCATCAGAGCAAGCTCCGCGCCAGTCAGGGCGGCTTCATCGACCTTTCCTTCCAGAATTGCCGTGACGCATTGATCGTTGGCTCCCTGAACACGCAGGAAGTAGGCGTGGCTGTCCAATCAATACGGACATCGGTTCAGGTAACTGACGTAGCTGGCAATCATCTCTTTATGGCGGCGCTGGAGGTGACCCTCAGAGAAATGGATCGTGTTAGAGAAGTCCACCACTTGGCGCAGAAAGTCGGGACGTGCACTGAAGCACTTGATGATGCCCGGCACTTGGGTGCGTCCGGAGTTCGCACGCCAATAGTCGTAGGCAGCAAGAGTTTCACCAGCAGCATCCGCATCTTCGATGATGTGGATCTTTGGTGAAGGCGGCGCTTGGCCCTCCACTCTGGGCGGGATTACAGGCCCGTAAAAAGCAGACTTCGATTGCTCGGCAGTATTGGCATTCATTTTTCGTTAGAGCCCCGGCATGACAGACTCAGCATCCTAGTCTAATCCTAAGAACGCAGAGAGCCTATGCCTACCCAATCCCAATGTACCTCAGTTGCAAGCAATGTAGACAGCTGGGTTGGTTACAGACAATACTCGAAATGTATTAGCCGTGAAATAAGGGAGGGAAGAACTGATTCGCTAAAAGCGAGGTCCGTTCTACCCAGACGAACACAGATACAGATAGAGCGGACCTATCGCCCCTTATGCCGCAGCTGAAGTCCGCGATGGCTTGGAGATTTCAGCTAATGTTTTCCAGAGTCGATCCGGCTTCTCTTTCAATGCCAAATCGGCTTGAGCAACGATGCCAATCACACCGTCATTTCCATCCACAATTGGCACCCGCCTCACTTGATGCTCCTGCATCAGGCGCTCACACTTCTCGACATTTTCTCCATCGCGACAGGTGAACGGGTGTTGAGTGATGTAATTCTGGATGGGAGTAGTTTTAGGGTCCAGACCGCGCGCAACGATGCTGCAGCACAAATCACGGTCGGTGATAACTCCCAACAGTTGTTTTGACTGTTGATCGCTTACCACGGGAACGAGACCCACGTTATGTTCACACATGATCCGTGCCACTGCCTGTGCATTATCCGTAGGGACACAACAAGCCGGGTTCTGGCTCATGACGTCTTTAATTTTCATGGTTTACCTCCATTGGTCGCGCCTACTGTTGAATCTTGACGTGATCCACGATGCTCCGGCCCGCTGCGTGCGCAGCCGCCACATTTAGCGCCTTCTGATGTTGAGTTTCATTGGCCACCGTGCCGGTCAGGGTTACGGACGTATCATCCGCTTTCACATCGATCTTGGAATTCGATAGGTCAGGTTGCGACTGCAATCCCTGTTCGATCTGTTGCTGAACCTGCGTCGAGTCGGCCGCAGACATTTGCGATTCGGGTGTCATCGTCTGCTGCTGCTGCTCCATCTGGTCTGGCGGCATCTGCTGACCTGGCTGCTGCATTTGCCCTTGCGGATTTGACTGCTGAGGGCTGGTCGACGGATACCCTGGTTGCGTCCGTTGGGCAAACATCGCGCCAGCCAGCAACAGAGTGAGAACACAAAGTAAAGTTCGCATACAATGCTTCTCCTCGGCGTTTTTCTCGTACTCAAAATTTTCGATGCATCGAATTTTGGAGAGGTGTCTTAAATCGGGTGCGCTGCACCCACGCTGGGAGGAATTACACATTATGGAAGAAACCTGAGGTGAATGACCTTACTGTGAAAGTGCTATTCGCTGGCGCCCTCAGAAGTCCCTCGATCTGCATCTTCAGGAACGATCTGCTTGTGCTGCAGCAGGGCATAGACTGGTAGTCCCAGTAGTACCACCCCACAGCCCAGCAGCACCTGTTGCGGTGAGTGGAAGAGTGTTAGCGCAAGTAGCAGGACAATCAGTGCCAAGAACGCGAGCGGTGTGAGCGGATAACCCATAGCGCGCACAGCCGGCGCGCTGCCTAACGATGCATCACGACGTCGAAACACAAATAACGTGCTCACGGTGAGACCCAGAAACAGCACAGCCACGAAGATAAAGTACGCGATGATCTGGTCGAACGCGCCAATCGCCACCAGCACCGCCGTCAGCATGCCTTGGATTCCGATGGCGCGCACCAGAGTTCCGAAGCGGGGATGCAACTGCGCCACAACGTGCAGGAACACTCCATCGCGCGCCATCGCGTAATACACTCGCGGGCACACCATGACGAGTGCCGCTACGCTTCCCACCACGCAAATCACAACCGCAGCCGACAAGATATCAGCACCAGCCTTGCCGAACAGCACGGTTCCGGCCTGTGCAACAAATGTCTGGTCTGAAGTCACGCTTTCGATGGGAACGAGATACAGAAAAACACCGCTTACCACCACGTAAGCAGCAACGACGCCCAGCACTCCTAATACCAAGGCACGTGGTAAGGTGCGAACCGGGTCCCTCACTTCTCCGGCGATCTTGCTTACATCCCACCAACCTCCGAAGCTGTAGAATGCCGCCACCACCGCGCCGGCAATGGCAGGCAAGAGAGGCTGAGAACCTGGGCGCTGTGCCACGAACGGAACAAAATGCGACCACGACCCTAGCCGAAAAACCAAGGCCCACACCACCAGGAGCGCCAGAATCGCGAATTTCAGCCAGGTCGCGTATCGCAGCACACCAGCGGCGGCGCGGGTGTTGAGCATGTTGACGAGACAAATTGCGGCAATCGCCAGAACAGCGATGAGCCTCGAGACTCCTAAATTCCATCCAAAGATGAACGCCGCGTAGGTCGCACCTCCCACCGCCAGCGCGGCCGTAACGCCAGGGTCCATCACCAGCAGGCTCATCCAGCCATAGAGAAACGCAATCCGCTCACCGTAGGCTTCACGCAGATACACGTAAAGCCCACCCGCCTCGGGAAATCGCGCCGACAGCTCGCCAAAACACAAGGCCCCGCTGATAGTGATCGCACCCATGAAGAGCCACGCTGCCAGCAGCCAGAACGGAGACCCGAGCGCCTTGGCCATGCCGGCCGGCGTCAGAAAGATTCCCACGGCGATGGCCTCCCCTGCCACCGCCGCGGCGGCTGAACCCAATCCCAACTGGCGGCGCAAACCGCCTGGGTTCGTGGCCGATCTCGGAGCTTGCGCCATGACCTAAAAGCTATATCGCAATGCCAGTTGGAATGCACCCGGCCCACCGGAGCCGAATATGCCTCCGACCGTCATGACCGGCGCACCGAAGGACGAGGAATGCAAATATCCCGGAGTATTCGGCGTGTTGCTGTGGCGCACCAGCACGTTGGCGTAGCCGGAGTAATTCGTATTCGATTCACCTGATATGTTGGTCATTTTGAAGAGGTTGAACACTTCGCCGATCAGCAGCAGCGAAGACCTCTCTCCGAACTTGAACTGCTTGGTCAGCCGCAGGTCAAATGAATTGAACATATTGCAGAAGCTGACGTTGGGATTGACCAGAAGCAGCGGCGTTACTTGGCAAACCCCAATCGTTGATATGTGAACTGCGCTGCGAATGCGCCAGTCCCTGCGCCAACCCCGGCGGCTGCTGGATGCAACGACTCTTGCAGGGAATCTATGCACTACTCAGGAGAACAAGGGGGGGGAATGTATTTCGAGGAAAGCTTGTTGACCGAATGAGGGATATGGATCAGAACCCCGAGTTGGCCATGAAGAAATAGCGGGTCGAAGTTACGCCGGCATGCAGCCGTTGGCAAATTCCTTATCCAGGGCGGCTTCGACGCGGCGGGTCAAGCGCGTCGCATCCCGATCAGTGGGCTCAACCACGTAAGGTTTGCCGAAATGACGATCTGAGTCGACTGTGGTGTCGAATTCGTCTTCGACGACGGCATACTTAAGATTGCTCATATATCCTCCTCTACCCAAAGACCGTGCACCTTCATCGGCCTTGATGCGCCTCAGAATACGAGCAGGTTAATCATGAATCAAATGAATTGATTTCATATGGCTGATAACCTGTGGCTATGATCAATCTCGATCAATTGCGCATTTTCCAGGCAGTGGCGCAGAGCCACAGCTTTACCCGCGCCGCCGAGATCGTGCACCTCACCCAGCCCGGCATCAGCAAGCACATCAAGCAAATGGAGGAATATTTGGGCGTGGCTCTGTTCGACCGTGCGGGCAAGAAGGCGACGCTAACAGAAGCTGGAACGATCCTGTTCGAGGCTACGCAGGGAGTTATGGCGATCGTCGATGTGGCCGAACAGCGCATCAACGACCTCAAGGGCCTGCGCGGCGGACGGCTGCGGCTGGGCTCCAGCTTCCCTGTGGGTGTTTACATTCTGCCGCGGGTGCTTTCCAAGTTCCGCAAGCGCTATCCCGAGGTTGAGGTTGCTCTCGAAATCATGGTTAGTGATTCGGTGGGTCCCAAATTGCTCGCGAGCGAAATCGATCTTGGGCTAGTGAGCTCGGAGCCACGCGATCCCCGGCTGATGGCACAGCCGTTCTTCAGTGATGAGTTGGTAGCCATCGTGCCTCGGTCTCACCCCTGGGCAGCGAAGGCACGGGTCGAAGTTCAGGATCTCGCTGACGAGACGTTCATCGTCGCTGCGCGCGGCGCTGGTACGCGCACTGTGATGGAAGAGCGGCTTCGTGCCAAAGGCATCGTTCTGAGCAACCTGCTTGAATTCGGCAACCTGGAAGGGGTAAAGCACGCGGTGGAAGCGGGACTGGGGGTCTCGGTGCAGGCGCGCAGCGTGGTCCAGAGGGAGGTCACTGCAGGCACGCTGCGAGGGTTGAAACTCACCGGCATTGACGCCAGCATCGAATTCTTCTACGCGTGGCGCAAGAATGCTCACCTGTCGCACGCCGCGCAGGCATTGGTCTCGTTGCTGCAGTCAACTGGAGGCTCGGGCGGAACCCCCTCTCATCGCTAGTTGCTGATTACCAGTTACTGGACGGCGTTGGCACCTGTGACGGTTCGACCAGCGGGATCAAGGCCATCAGTTGCAGATCGATCATCAACTGCACCCGGCGATCGAGCTGATAGAACAGGGCTTCGTTTTTAGCCGATAGCACTTTGCGGAAGATCGGCACATATTTCTCGCGCAGCGCCGCCACGGACTGGTCGATGCTGACCCATTGCTGGACTGAAGCTTCCGCTTCGTTATCACTGAGTACGCCGCCGGTTTGGACGAACCGCTTGATCAGCGCATACTTCTTGTTATTGTTCGTAACCAGCTCTGCGATGTACTGCTCGTAAACCGGCCAGAACTTTTCGGCTTCGGCGGGACTGAGCGGCAAATTCACCGCAATGAGCTGCTTTCGCTGGTCGCGAATGTCTTTGCGAAGCAGTTGGATATCTTCGTCGGAAATGGCGCGCGGAGCCTCAGCAGGCTCGCGCTTTGCGGAATCAGGGGAGGCCGCTTCCTGGGCGCGAGCACCAGCGTCGAGTAGGCCGAGCGTTGCAATGATCAGGGCGTTCACAAACAGCTTGCGCATCTTGGGAGACATAGTCACTCCTTGGCATAAAAATCGACGGCGTTGCGTCCTTGAGAGTCATGGTCCCGACAATGGACTCAAGTGGAACAGGGGGTGACGAGCATTGTACGCCCGAAAAAGCGGCAGATAATGGTTAGCAGTTCGTAAAAACGCGTATTAGGTCTGCCACGCAGAGCAGCCAAGGCCCATCAGTGGTCGGCGGAGGGTCGCCGAAATCCGCAGATTTCCCAAACCCCCGTGGAGCGGTTAAAATCAAGTGTTTATCTCCCGAATCCCGCGTTTCGCACCGGGTTCCTCCCAAGACTTAGAAGGAGTCATCATAAATGGCAATACCAGCCACACAACTGCGTCCGGGCATGGTCATCAAGCACAACAACGACCTGCACTCGGTGTTCAGCGTGGAGCACCGCACCCCGGGCAATCTTCGTGCCTTTATCCAAGCTAAGCTGCGCAATCTTCGCACCGGGGCGATGTTCGAGCACCGGTTTCGCTCGGGCGACCCCATTGACAAGGTTACTGTAGACGAGACCCAGATGGAGTATCTCTACCAGGACGGCGACAGCTACGTCTTTATGAACACGCAGAACTACGAGCAGCTCTATCTGAACAAAGACGTTTTGGGCGATGCGGTGGATTATCTGACGCCCAACCTGCAGATCAAGGTGGAGTTCTTCGACGGCAAGCCGGTAGGCGTGGAGCTGCCGCAGACGGTCGATCTAAAGGTCGTCGAGACGGAGCCGGGACTGAAGTCGGCGACGGCCTCGAGTGTGACCAAGCCTGCCAAAACGGAGACCGGATTGGTGGTGCAGGTGCCCCCGTTCATCAACGAAGGCGAAACGATTCGCGTGGACACGTCCGAAGGGGCGTATCTCTCGAGGGCGTAGAGGGGCTACCTCTTGAACAGAAGTACGAGGGCGGCCGCCGGGGCCGCCCGAACCCTTTACTGCTTCGCGGCTTTGCTGTTGAGCTCCGATATCAGGGCCTGGCCTGCGGAAGTTGCCTTGATACCAGTGCCGGAGACTATTTCCTTGGCACTGGCTGGTTTTCCGTACAGGCGCTGATTGGCCTCGCTGTCTGGATTGAGCGAAGCGCCGTCTAGGGAAACACCTGCAAACAGTCCTGCGGAGCGCGAATAGGTAAGCATGTCAGCGGTGGAATTCGTGGGGGCCGATGCTCCCGGGCCTGCGGCTGCACTCACATCCGTGCCTACCTTGACTTTGCTGTTCAACACTTTCTCCGCAGCGCTGGGTGCCATGATGGCAATCACATAATCGATGGATTTGCCGCCGAGCTGCAATCCCGCGCTGGCGCCACCGATGGAGTACATGGCAGGTGGTGACCACTTACCGCTGAAGTTGCTTCCCTCGCGGCAGATCATGGGACCTCGGCCACCGGTTCCGCCGATTCCAACTGCGAACTTCTTCACGCTGGGAAGAATGATGATGCAATCGGCCTTGGCCAGTACGCTAGGCGGAATATCCTTGCTGGCGAGCATGGCTTGGAGGACTGTGGTGGCGTTGCGGATGGTTTCTTCGTCGTCGGCCTTGCTGGCGCCCCACGCGGGCAGTGTAACAAGTGCCAGGCAAAAAGATGCGAGCATACACAGCGCAGATTTCTTGGTGGGTAGCATGTCGTTTTAATCCTCCTCGGCTAGTTGGTTAGTAACTTAAGGGCAAGTTGGCATAGACAAAAAGCGGCGTAAGCACCATACCACCGTTCCGCGTTAAGCGAAAGGGCTTCGTCCACGGGAGGCCGGAAGTGGAATCAACTTTGTTCGCCGAGTCGGGTTGCGGCGGGCATGTCAGCCATTTATCTTGAGACTTGTCCATGAGCGACGAGCGAGAAACGCGCAGGTTCCTGGTCTCCGGACGTGTGCAGGGCGTGGGCTTTCGCTGGTTTGTCGAACGGGAGGCGGCCACGCTGGGCGTGACAGGGTGGGTGCGCAACCGCGACGATGGCAGGGTGGAGGTAATGGCCACCGGCACGCGCGAGCAGCTCGCAGCACTGCATGCGCGATTACGTGAGGGACCACGCGCCGCGCGAGTGGAGGAAGTAGCTATGTCGCCCGCGCCGTTTCTGGACGCGAAATCATTTGGCATCGAAGGAGCCTGGTAACGAATGTCGTCAACAGCAGGGAATTGCAATGACTTGAAGGGCCTGATCCGCGAGGTTCCCGATTTTCCCAAGCCCGGGATCCTGTTTTACGACATCACCACGCTGCTGAAAGACCGTAAGGGTTTCGCGCGTCTCATTGACTCCCTTACCGAGTACTACATCAACAAGGATGTCGACCTGGTGCTGGGTATCGAGGCGCGGGGGTTCATCTTTGGGCCCGCGCTGGCATACAGGCTGAATGCTGGATTCGCGCCGATACGCAAGCCGAAAAAGTTGCCTGCTGAAACACTGAAGTACACATATAAGTTGGAGTACGGCACGGACACCCTGGAGATTCATAAGGACGCGATCACAGAGGGACAGCGGGTGTTGATCTGCGACGATCTGCTGGCGACCGGCGGCACGGCGCATGCAGCGGCGGAGATGGTGAAATCGCTGGGCGGGAAAATCTGCGGGCTGGGCTTTGTCGTGGAGCTGGACGGACTCAAGGGCCGCGACAAGCTGAAAGAGTACGACGTGTACTCACTGCTGCACTACGAGATCTGAAGAATCCCCTATTTGTTTATGCCTGTTGCGAAATGTGCGAACGCATGATCGCAAGGAAAGGAACCTTACAGTCGTGTCTCTCTTGCAATGGTGCGATGAAGCGCCGGCAACGGTTTCGGTGCTGGCCACCGTGGAAGACGCCATCCGCACTATGATGGACAAGGATGTGGGAGCGGTGGTGGTGATCGACGAAAAGGGCGTTGTGGCGGGAATGTTTACCGAGCGTGACGTGCTGGCGAAGTTCGCGCTCAGCGGACGGGATGCTGGGACGACTCCGGTGCGGGAACTGATGAGCCCGATGGTCGAGATGGCTACCACCGAGACAACGGCGGCCGAGGCGTTCGCTGTCATGCTCGAACGTCACTACCGGCATCTGCCGGTCGTGGACGACCACGGGAAGGTGCTGGGCATCCTGTCGATTCGCAACATTCTGGAAGCGCGCATTGACGATCTACTGGAAGAATTGGAAAGTCGGAAGCCGTAAGCTGTTGAATCGCTGGAATCTCCAAGACTCTTTAGAAATCTTAGTCAGTTACGCTCACATTTCTGCAGGGTTGAGCCTTTCCGCGTATAATCGAAAATTCACATGGCACAGAAGCGCTTAATTCGCTCGACTACCGTTCTTTGCGTGCGGCGTGACGGCAAGGTTGTGATGGCCGGCGACGGCCAGGTCACGCTGGGCGATAACGTCATCAAACATTCGGCTCGGAAGATTCGGCGGCTATACCAGGACAAGATCCTGGCTGGTTTTGCCGGGTCGACTGCGGACGCGTTCTCCCTGTTTGCCCGCTTCGAATCGAAGCTGGAGCAGTATCACGGCAACCTGGGGCGGGCCGCGGTAGAGCTAGCCAAGGACTGGCGGACAGACAAGACGCTGCGCCAGCTTGAGGCACTATTGCTAGTAGCGGACCAGAACCAGACGTTCCTGATTAGCGGCCAGGGCGACGTGATCGAGCCGGACAGCGGGATTGCCGCGATCGGGAGCGGTGGGTCGTACGCTACCGCTGCCGCAACGGCCTTGTTCGAGCAGACGCAGTTGCCGGCGCGGCAGATTGCCGAGGAGGCGATGAAGATTGCCGGCAAAATCTGCATCTATACCAACGATTGGACCACCATTGAGGAATTGTGAGAAAAGTTGCCAGTCGCCACTTTGCGCTGGCGCACGGCATTGATAACAGGCAACGAAGAGCTGACGACCGAACAACTGAGAACTGAAAGCTAGTCATGGCCATTTATCTTCCCGCAACTACTGATGACGAACACGTAGCTCTTGACGAGCTGACACCGCGCGAAATCGTGCGCGAGCTCGACAAGTACGTCGTCGGGCAGCATGAAGCCAAGCGCGCGGTGGCGATTGCGCTAAGAAACCGGATGCGCCGGCAGAAGCTCACGCCGGAGCTGGCAGAAGAAATCATTCCCAAAAACATCATCATGATGGGACCCACCGGCGTGGGAAAAACCGAAATTGCCCGCCGGCTGGCAAAGCTGGCGAACTCTCCGTTCATGAAGGTGGAGGCATCGAAGTTCACCGAAGTCGGCTATGTTGGGCGCGATGTGGAATCGATGATTCGTGACCTCGTCGAGATCGCCATCGATATGGTGCGCGAAGAGAAGCTGGAGGACGTCGCCGACAAGGCGGAGCTGAATGCCGAAGAACGCCTGCTCGACCTGCTGCTGCCGTCGATGCCGACACCCGTGCAATCGAAGCCCGCGGCGCACGATTCGCAGATCGGCTTCAACATAGGAAACGAGCCGCTGCTGGCCGGCGAGCCCGGTTCACGCACGCGCGAGAAGCTGCGCCAGCAACTGCGCGAGGGCAAGCTAGACGAACGTATGGTGGAACTCGACGTGCGCGAGAAGTCGATGCCGGCATTCGAGATCATCACGAACCAGGGCACCGAGGAGATGGACGTCAACATCAAGGACATGTTGCCCAACATCTTCGGACAGCGCACCAAGAAGCGGAAGATGAAGGTCAGCGAGGCGTTCGAGTACCTCATCCAGGAAGAGGAACAGCGCCTGATCGACATGGACCATGTGCAGCGCACCGCCGTCGAGCGCGTAGAGAACTCGGGCATCATCTTTCTCGATGAGATCGACAAGATTGCCGGACGCGAAGGCGGACACGGGCCTGACGTTTCGCGCGAAGGCGTGCAGCGTGACATCCTGCCGATTGTGGAAGGAACGACGGTGAATACACGCTACGGCATGGTGCGGACCGACCACATCCTGTTTATCGCGGCAGGCGCTTTCCATGTTTCCAAGCCGAGTGATCTGATTCCGGAACTACAGGGGCGCTTTCCGATCCGCGTTGAGTTGCAGTCGCTGACGGTGGAGGACTTCATCAAAATCCTGACCGAGCCGAAGTCATCGCTGACCAAGCAGTATATAGCTCTGCTGGAAACCGAGGGTGTGAAGCTGGAATTCACACCGGAAGCGCTGGCAGAAGTGGCCAACTTCGCATTCCGGGTGAACGAAGGGACAGAGAACATCGGCGCTCGGCGCCTGCACACCATCATGGAGCGGGTGCTCGACAGGATCAGCTTCGAGGCTCCGGACTTGAAGGAAAAAGAAGTTAGGGTGGACGCAGACTACGTGCGTGAGGCGTTGACCGACATCGTGAAGGACCAGGATCTGTCGCGCTACATTCTGTAGGAACTGCTTTTTATGGCCCCACCTTTATCGCTGTCTGTTGGCGATTGAGTGGGGCTAACGTCTATTCCGTGGTGAAAAGTCGCGCCGGATGGTACAACTCTGACACTTGAGGATGGCTGAACTATGAATTTCACTTCCCGATGGACCGTTATTACCGTCTTAACGGCGGCGACCACTCTTTATGGCGCTGATGCTCCGGTGCCCAACGCCGCATGGAAAACCGACTTGCTGGCGTGGCGCGCACAGCAGGCGAAAGACCTGCAAAGACCTGATGGATGGCTCACGCTCATTGGCTTGGAGTGGCTGAAGCCGGGCGAGAACAGCTTTGGCTCGGGGAAGGGAAGCGCCATCGTTGTCAAGGCGCCGACTCCGGCGAATCTCGGAGTGGTGAATCTTCAGGGGAACACGCTGCAGCTGCTTCCGCCGAAGGGTGGGTATCCCTCAGGACTGATGGTGGATGGAAAAGCACCAGCGAATCCGCAGCCACTGGTGAGCGATAATCCCGGCAAGCCGTCGAGGATGACGTTCGGCAGCGTTATCGTCACGGTCATTCATCGTGGAGACCGGTACGCGCTCCGGATCAAGAACTCGCAATCACCCGAGCGACTGCACTTCAAAGGGCTGAAATGGTTTCCGCCAAACGAAGCTTACCGTGTGACAGCCAAGTGGAGTCCGTATAACCCGCCGCACCAGGTGCCTGTGCCGACGATTCTGGGCACGGAAGTAATGTCGGAGGTGCCCGGAATAGCCGAATTCACCCTGGAAGGAAAGACCTACCATCTGGAGCCGATTCTCGAGCAGCCTGACGACAAGGAGCTGTTCTTCATCTTCCGCGATACCACGGCAAAGACGGAGACGTATGGTGCGGGGAGATTCTTGTATACGCCTGTGCCGGACCATGGGTTGAGCCAGAGCGGGGAAGTTGTGCTCGATTTCAATCGTGCTGAGAGCCCACCCTGCGCATACACGCCCTATGCAACCTGCCCGCTGCCGGTGCCGCAGAATCGTCTACAGGTGAGCATTCCAGCGGGGCAGCTGCGGTATCACGAGCGAGAGAGTCGTTAACCCTGATCTGTCAGTTGAGTGCGAGGCGAGGTGATTTACAACTCGCAGCCGTTACCTCTTATCGGTGGCAGCGTTGACTGGGCTGAGTAAATCCGATAAGATTGAGTGGTTTGTCTGTACTATTCGTGTCCCGTCAGGGGCTGGCCGGCGGCCCGGAGCACTTGGCTCCGGCGAAGGTTTTCTTCCTGGTGCCGGTAAGTGCAAGTACACAGATAACTTAGCGACCTCGTAGAGTGGGGCGCAGTTGCGTTTGGGCAACAGTTTATAGTTAGGAGATGGCTATGTACGCGGTAATCCGCGCCGGGGGAAAGCAGTATCGCGTCGCACCCGGAGACGTGATTGAGATTGAGAAGCTGCCTCAGGCGAGCGGCGAGAATGTGCAGTTTAATGAGGTTCTGGCAGTGAGCGCGAGCGAGGGTGAGATCGCCAAGCCGGCGGCGGCGTTCGTCACCGGCGAAGTGGTAGAGCAGGGCCGCGGCGACAAGGTGTTGGTGTTCCACTACAAGCGCAAGAAGCAATACAAGAAGCTGCATGGACATCGCCAGGATTACACAGCGGTGAAGATCACCGGCATCAGCGTGGACGGTCAGGCGCTGAAGGCGTAATGCTAACGTGTCAGTTCATAGCTTGGGTACTGGCGGCGGTGAAGCGATTTGATGCTATCGCGCTGCACGCGTGGGAAACGGTGCGAGAAGCAGTGGGCGTCCGCCGCGGCGGCCCCTCAGGCCGTAAACAGGGATTGGCAGAGTAGCCCTTCGGGCATAGCCTCGTGACAGGGCGCGACTCAGTCGTGTAGTTAAGTTCTTTTTTTACCCGCCCGCGTGGACTCTAGGCCGCGCGGCCAATACAAGACGAATTCAGCAGCTTTTTAGCCGCGAAAATCTGTTTTCAAGTTCCGAGGGTTTCGATATGGCACACAAAAAAGGATTAGGCAGTTCGCGAAATGGCCGCGACTCGAATGCGCAGCGGCTAGGAGTGAAGGCGTTCGGCGGGCAAACAGTGTCGGGCGGAACGATTATTGTGCGGCAGCGCGGCACCAAACTGAAGCCGGGCGCCAACGTCGGGCGCGGCAAAGACGATACGCTGTTCGCGAAGATCAGCGGCGTGGTGCAGTTCAAAGACCGTGGTCAGCACGGGCGGTTCGTGTCGGTGGTTCCGCAGGAAAGCAACTAGCAACTAGCGACTAGCAACTGGCTTGAGCGATCGCGAGTTGCCGGTCTGTTTGATCGAACGTGTAGGTTTCAGGCCTCGTTGACGCGAGGCCTTTGTTGTGTGAGCCGAGCACGATCAGCAGCTTGAGGGTGAAAGTCCCTTACCGAACCGGATGGAGGTAAACGGTTGGAGAAGCGCAAGAGGTGCGCCGCGAAAAGTCGGTGTCTTTCAGCGAGGAATAGTCCCGTACGGGAACTGGTTCGCTCCACCCGGTAGCAACCGAAGCAGCGGTTTAGGTAACGAGGCAATTGGAGCCTTCGGTCTAAAGGATCGTATAAGCGATTCGGCGAGCATGCAGGTTGTAATGCGAATGAACGTTGAGGAGGCCTCGAAAACATCGATGCAGGTGCTGACCGGCCCCTTGCCGGGGAAGGCTGATAACGATGGAAGAGATGAGCGAACAGTTTTCATCGTACCTGCCGGGGTAGTGACGACGACATGCATGCACAGGAAGGCATACGGAACACGGGAAGTCCCAGCGGTGATCGCAAGAAGGATCAAGGGGAATCTCGTGAGAGACAGGTCGGGCCGTCTGGGATGGCGGAGAGGCGCGGTTCTGTGAGCGGCTCGAGGTGCACTTCCCCGGGGCGTCTTGGCGACAGTGGGCGACCGCTTACCTATGCAAATTTGAGCGATCGCGAGTCGCTAATCACAGCTAATCACTAGTAGCTATGTTTGTTGACGAAGCCAAAATTCGGGTCAAAGCCGGCGACGGCGGCAACGGATGCGTTGCCTTTCGCAGAGAGAAGTTCGTGCCGCGGGGAGGGCCGTCGGGAGGCGATGGCGGGCGCGGTGGCGACGTCATCATGGAATCGAGCGAGCGACACAATACGCTGGTGCACTTCCGCTTCAATCCGGAGTACAAGGCAGAGCGTGGTCGCCACGGCGAAGGTTCCAACTGCACCGGGCGGGAAGGTGAGACCGTCGTGCTGAAAGTGCCGGTGGGAACAATCGTCTATGACGAGCTTAGCGGCGAGCTGGTGCACGACTTCACGGGGCCTGACGAGCACGTGATCATTGCGCGCGGCGGCCGCGGGGGCCGCGGGAACGCGCGGTTTGCGACCGCGACGCACCAGGCTCCGCGTGAGTGTGAGCAGGGATTTCCGGGCGAAGAGCGTGTATTGCGGCTGGAGCTGAAGCTGCTGGCGGATGTGGGGCTGGTTGGATATCCCAATGCCGGAAAAAGCACGCTTATCTCGCGTATCTCCGCGGCGCGGCCCAAGATTGCCGACTACCCCTTCACCACGTTGCAGCCGAATCTCGGCGTCGTTGTGGTCGGTGAGCCTGCGGATGAGATCAGCTTCGTGGTGGCCGACATACCGGGGTTGATTGAAGGCGCCAGCGAGGGAGCGGGACTGGGTACCCAGTTTTTGCGGCATATCGAGCGCACGCGGCTGTTGGTTCATCTGGTGGACGTATCTGATGCCAGTGGGCGGCCCGATCCGGTTGCCGACTATGAAGTGATTACGCGCGAGTTGGCGACTTTCGGTGCCGGGTTGGATAGCAAACCGACAGTTGTCGTCGCTTCTAAAATCGACGTGGCCAATCCTGACAAGCTCGCGAAGCTAAAGCGGTACTGTAAGCGAAAGAAGCTCGGCCTGTTTCCGATCTCTGCGGTAACCGGCGAAGGTGTGGACGCCCTGAAGCAGGAGATGGCGAAGCGAGTGGAGCAATTGGCGAGTAGCAATTAGCACTTACCAACCTAACTCTTTTCCTCTTGCAAAAAGATTTCCGATCGAACTGTAGCCCGGGAGTAAGCGTATTCCTTCTTTTAAAGCACAAGATGGTAGGATGGCGGACTGGCGCGTCATTACAACACAGTCTATCGAAGACCATACGAACTCGCTTCGCTTGGGATGACACCGGGACAATGAGATGAAGAGTCGGCGATCATTTCTCATTACTGTGGGCCGTGCTGCTGTCGTGGCTACGCTGGCTCCGCGCATGACGCTGGAAGCGGCTGAGTTTCCGCCCGACGTTGCAGCTTTATATCGGAAGAGTGTGGTGATCGATACTCTATGCGGTCCATTTCCAAGCGCTGACAGCATGCCAGACAAAGCTGCTGTCGATGCAGTACGCGGGTCGGGCATAACAGCGATCAACTTCACGGTATCGGCGCCCACCTTCGAAGGCACGGTGGAAAACCTCGCCTATATAGACGCCCTGGTCGAGCAGTGGCCGGATGTGTTCATGGTCGTGCGCAAGCAACCTGACATTGGAATTGCGAAGCGTGAAGGCAAACTCGGTATCATGCCCGGGTTTCAGTACACACAGTTTCTCGAAGATGATCCAGCGCGTATTGAGACATTCCGGCGGCTGGGTGTGCGTATCATGCAGCTTACCTATAACAACCGCAGCATCTTCGGCGACGGATGCCTGGAGCCGGGTAACGCCGGCCTGAGCAAGGCCGGTCTCAGCGCCGTACAGAAGATGAACCAGCTGGGCGTTGCAGTTGACTTGAGTCACAGCGGCTATCGCACCACGTCGGAGGCGATTGCTGCTTCGAAGAAACCGGTGCTGATCTCACATTCGGGGTGCGCGTCGATCTATTCGCATCCGCGCAACAAGCCGGATGAGGTGATGAAGGCGCTGGCGGATAAGGGCGGGTATTTCGGTGTGTATCTGATGCCATACCTTGTGGCCTCGCCAACAGTGCCGACGCGTGAGCATGTGATCAATCATGTGCTAGGTGCGCTGAACATTTGCGGCACGGACCACGTGGGTATCGGATCAGATGGATCGATACAGGCCCTGTCGCTGACGCCGGAGCAGAAGAAAGCCTTCGACGAGGACATTGCGCGTCGGAAGAAGGCGGGGATTGGAGCGCCAGGCGAGGACCGCTATCCTTATGTGCCCGACTTGAACGGACCCGGCCACATGGAGATCATCGCGGTGGAGTTGCAAAAGCACGGACAGTCGTCGTCGGTGATCGAGAAAGTGCTGGGTGCAAATTTTCGGCGGGTGATTGGGGACATTTGGGGGACAGGATAGTCAAGGTCGTAGCGAAAGACAAAATCGACCACGGATTTACACGGATGACACGGATAAAGACACGTCATTATGGAACCGTCTGCATTTTCGTTTTTGCTTCCATGGTGTTTGGATGTGTTGCGCAGGCTCAAGCGCCACAGGCGCCAGCTCTGTTACTGGGGACCGCTTGGTATCCGGAGCAATGGCCGGAGTCGCGCTGGGATGCCGATCTTGCGCTGATGCAGCAGGCGAGCATCCATATGGTGCGTGTCGGCGAGTTTGCCTGGAGCCGTATGGAGCCGAGCGAAGGTCACTACGACCTGGATTGGTTGGACCGCGCGATCGCGGCGGCGGCCAAGCGTGGCATCGTAACGGTGATCGGAACACCCTCCGCCGCGCCGCCCGCGTGGTTGACGCAGAAGTATCCGGAGACCCTGCGCACCAAACAAGACGGCCGACAGGACCAGCATGGCAATCGTCAGCAGTTCAACTGGGCAAATGCGAAGTATCGGCAACTCGCGCGAGCCATGGCCGAGCAATTGGCGAAGCGCTTCGGCCATAATCCCTACGTTGTAGGATGGCAGATCGACAACGAGTATGCCGAAGTCTCATTCGACGCCGATACCAAAGCGCAGTTTCAACGGTGGCTCAAAAACCGCTATGGCACACTCGACAACCTGAATGCGCGCTGGACCACCGCGTACTGGAGCGAGACGTATTTCGACTGGAACCAGGTACCGATCCAGGTGGGATATGGCAATCCCGGCCTGCTGCTGAGCTGGATGCGCTTCGTTAGCGACACCTGGCGGAATTATCAAAAGAACCAGCTTGAAGTGATCCGCGCGTGCGCCGACCCGAGGCAGTTCATCACCACCAACATGATGGGCTGGTTCGACGGCTATGACCCTTACACAGTGGCACGAGACCTCGACCTGGCCGCGTGGGACGACTACGTCGGACAGGGACACCTCGATCCGATACGCAACGGTGCGGCACATGACCTGACGCGCGGCCTCAAAGGCAAGAATTTCTGGGTGATGGAGACGCAACCGGGCGGGGTGAACTGGGCCGACATTAACAACTGGCTCGATAAGGGCGAAGTACGCGCGATGGCCTGGCACGATATAGGGCATGGCGCCGATGCCGTGAGTTATTGGCAATGGCGCAGCGCGCTCAATGGGCAGGAGCAGTATCACGGGACACTGCTGGGCCCGGATGGCACACCCGATCCGCTGTATCCGGAGATCGCGCAGATCGGTAAAGAGTTTGCGAAAGCGAGCCCGGCCCTGGCGGGCACTTCGGTGAAGTCGGAGGTCGCAATCCTTCACTCGTATGACAGCCGATGGGCGATCCAGTGGCAGAAGCACAACAAGGATTACGACCCGGTCAAGGAAATCCTGAGCTACTACGGGCCGCTGCGGAGTATCGCTCAGTCGGTGGATATTGTGCCACCGACTGCTGACCTGAGTGAGTACAAATTGGTTGTGGCGCCGGGCCTGAACGTACTTTCGGAACCCAACGCTCAACATCTGATCGAGTATGTGAGAAATGGCGGGCACCTGGTCCTTGGGCAGCGCTCGGCCATGAAGGATGACGACAACGGCTTGTGGCCGCAGCGGCAGCCAGGGCCGCTAACCGGAATTCTCGGCGGGCGTGTCGAACAGTATTACGCCTTGGTCGATGCCGTTCCGATTGACGGCGAGTGGGGCCAGGGGCAGAGCTCGATGTGGGCGGAGCTGCTGAGCGCGACCGACAGCGATGTCGAAGTCCTGATGCGCTATGGCAAGAGCAATGGTTGGCTCGACGGCCAGCCTGCGGCGATCACGCGCAAGGTTGGAAGGGGACGGATCACCTACATCGGCGCGTGGCTTGATCCCCAAACTGTGAAGCAGGCAGCCACTTGGATGACAGACATCAATGGCGTCAAGCCAGCACTGGGGCCGGTGCCGGACGGAGTTGAAGTCTCGCCGCGATACGGGGCGAAGGGCGCCGTCTATGTGCTGGTGAATTTCGCCAAGACGCCGCAAATTGTGAAACTTCCCTCCGCCATGCAAGATGTGCTGAATGGCGGGATGACGCAATCGGTGACGCTGCCGCACTACGGAGTGGCGATAGTGGCATTGTCGAAATAGGCACACACCGTAAAGAGCCGGTCATGGCGGACCGGCTCTAACTTTTGCGCTGCTTGAATACTTACTGAAGGGTCTTCACATACGCCGCGACAGCGGTAGCTTGGTCAGCGGTTAAACCGGCAACCGGCTTGCCGTGCGGAGCCTTCTTGCCTTCCGCGCCCTTGGTGAGCACAGCGGCGATCTGGTCCGCAGTGAGCGAAGTACCCGCCAATTTCGGGCCGGACTTGCCTTCGCCGTTGGGCCCGTGGCACATGGCACACTTCTGCTTGAAGATGGCCGCGCCGTCTTCAGCGGCGAGGGCCATGGATGACATCAGTCCAACTACGAACAACGCGATGATCAAAGGCTTCATGGAATCGGAGTCTCCTTGGTATTAAAATTGCGCAACTGCCCGACATTGTAAGCAGCCTTAGGGCCGGGGATCAATGCCGGAATTCTTGGCACACAGCCGCTCGCGCGGAACGGCTGTTGACACCAGTTCAACTCTAGCGAGGCCTCGACGCAAGCCACAGTGACCGCCGTCACTAAGGTTTGGGAATTTGAGTCTCGAGAAATGCAGAGTGAAGACTCCATAAGAGATGTTTGTCTAAAAGGGGGCCGGCGACTCGCCCGACATCCGACAGGGCGGATGTCGCCATCGCTCAGAATGACAGAGTACGAGTTCATCCAATCAAACCTAGTCAACTTTGTAGATGGCTAAGGATTGCGGCGCCAGTTCGAGCTGCAACTTCGTCCCCTGCAGCGAGGGCGCGGCGCCTCCATTGAGCGCACCGAAGCTCCCCGCGTTTGCGATGGACGTATCCGTGAGGTCGACCGTCAGGGTCTTCGGAGACTCACCTTTGTAGAACGCGATCAGCAGCCTTTCCCCGGGCGTTTCACGGGTAAACAGGTAATAATCATCAGCGACGGTTACGTGTTTTTGCTCGCCAACACGAAGCGCGGGATGCTCACGGCGCAGTTTCAACAAGCCTTGCAGATGGGTGTAAACCTCCTGCTCCTCAGGAGTGCGACCGGCGGCCGTGAATACGTTGTGCGTGTCCCCGGGAAAACCTCCGGGAAAGTCGCGCCGGTTGTCCGGATCATCGCCTCCGGGCATGGCAATCTCGTCTCCGGAGTAAATCTGGGGAATGCCGCGCAGAGTGGCGAGCAGCGACAAGCCTAGTTTCAGCTTGGCCGTCGAGCCGCTCGCATCGGTCACGAAGCGTTTCATATCGTGATTCCCGATGAAGGTCACCAACAGCTCGGGATGCGGATACAGCCGGTCCTGACGCAGCACATCCACGATCTTCTTTGCTGACGCGCCGTGGTTGACGACCTCGCGGATGGCTGAGTTCATGGGGAAATCGAACGGCGTGGTCAGGTGTGTGTCGATACCATCGAATCCAGTTTGTCCTCCGGCAAAGTACGCAACGACAGGCGGCTCGAAGTTGTACACCTCGCCCACAGAGAAGAACTTCGGATAGGTTGCCTGCAAGCCTTGCAGGTACTTGGTCCAGAAGCTGCGCGGAACGTAGGGGAAAGTGTCGATGCGGAAGCCGTCCACCCCGCCGATTTCCATCCACCAATAGGCATTCTGCGACAGGTATTGCGCCACCAGCGGGTTTTCCTGCGCCAGATCGGGCAAGACGTTGGCGAACCATCCGTCGAGCGCGCTGTGGTAGTTCTTCTCCACCGCATGCGTATCGGCGATTGGCGGGAAGTTGTAGTCCGTATCGATGTGCTCTGCAGTGGTGCCGTGCAGCCATCCGGGTGCAGGCTGCGATGTAGCCCAGGGATGATTCGGTCCAACGTGGTTCGGAACCATGTCAAGCAGAATCTTGATGCCCTGCCGATGCGCGGTATTCACCAGTTGCTGGAACTCAGCTAACGTGCCGAAGTGATCCTCAACCGCGTAGAGGTCAATCGCGCCGTAGCCGTGATAGGTCTCGCTGACGTTATCGTTGTCGACGATTGGACTGAGCCAGAGTGTGGTGACGCCGAGGTCCCTGAGATAGGGCAGGTGGTCCTGAATTCCTTTGAGGTCTCCGCCGTGGTAGGCCTTGGCAACCTTGCGATCGTACGTGCCGGGCCCCGCGCCCTTGGGCATGTTGTTAGAGGGATCGCCGTCGGCGAAGCGGTCGGGCATGATGAGGTAAATGACGTCATCGCGAGTAACACCCTGAAATCGGCTCTGCTGCGGCAGACGCGCCAACAGCGGGAGCGTGGCTGTCGTTGTTCCCTGCCTGGTTTTCAGTGTGAGCGCAACATTGCCTGGCTTCGCGCCTTTGGCGATGTCGAGCCAGACGAAAGCATGTTTGCCGTCGGGCTGAAGCTGAGTCTTTTCGACCTCCACGCCGGGATAGGAAACCGAAATCTTCGCGTCCTGTAGATTCTCGCCGTAGAGCAGCACCATGACAGGCGAGACAAAGCCGGTCCACCAATTCGGAGGTTCGATCCTTGTCACCCGCGGTTGTGCGGCAGCACACAGCGAGATGGTTGCGAGAACAAGCCACGCAAGAAGGCGTTTTGGGTTCAGCACGGTGGCGCCTCGAGATGAAGTATGCGAAATTCCAGCAGCGATGGTAGTGGAACTGTGTAGGTGGGGCAACACGGCACTCGTTTGGCGGTTGACTGCCAAACGGAGTACAGTTGCGGGTGATTTCTGCGCCCTGTCGGCGCTAGCAGCAATAGGTCTGAAGGAATGATTCAAAAACCGCACAAGAACTTCTGGCAGATCTGGAACATGAGCTTCGGCTTCCTCGGTATTCAGTTTGGCTGGGGATTGCAGATGGCCAACATGAGCGCCATCTACGAATATCTGGGCGCGACGGCCGACAAGATCCCCATCCTCTGGCTGGCAGCGCCGCTAACCGGACTCATCGTGCAGCCCATCATCGGGCACGCCAGCGACAACACCTGGTCCTGGCTTGGCCGGCGGCGTCCATACTTCCTTACCGGTGCGATCCTCAGCTCATGCGCGCTCATCCTAATGCCGCGGTCATCAGCGCTGTGGATGGCGGCTGGGCTGCTGTGGATTCTCGACTCGTCGATCAACATCAGCATGGAGCCCTTCCGCGCCTTCGTAGCCGACTTGTTGCCGGAAGAGCAGCGCACCCAAGGTTTCGCCATGCAGAGCCTGTTCATCGGACTCGGTGCGGTGGTGGCATCGGCGCTTCCCTGGCTGATGACCAATGTGTTCCATGTCGGCCTCGAACATGGCCCGCATGCGATTCCCACAACTGTGCGGCTGTCGTTTTATATCGGTGCGGCGGCGTTCTTTGGTGCGGTGCTATGGACAATCATCACCACAAAGGAGTACCCGCCGGAGAATCTGGAAGCCTTTCGCCAGAAGAAGTCGGGGCATCGCGGAATCGCCCGCCACGCGGAAGAGATCTTTACCGCCATTGCTCACATGCCACAAACGATGCGCCAACTGGCTCCCGTGCAACTGCTGACCTGGCTCGGCCTGTTTTGCATGTGGCTGTACTTCCCGGTCGCCGTAGCGCACAACGTGTTTGGCGCCAGCGATCAAACATCGCCGCTTTACACGCGCGGCGTGGAGTGGGGCGGCATCTGCTTCGGAATGTACTCGCTTGTGTGCTTCGTGTTCTCGTTCTTTCTGCCGAAACTAGCCAAGCTCGTCGGGCGCAAGCACGTGCACAGCCTGTGCCTGTTCTGCGGTGCGCTCGGATTAATGTCGGTGGCGCTGATCCACGACAAAAATCTTTTGCTGCTGTCGATGACCGGTGTCGGGATTGCCTGGGCGAGCACACTCGCCATGCCGTACTCAGTGCTGGCAGGCTCGTTGCCGGCCGAGCACACCGGCGTGTACATGGGCATCTTCAATTTCTTCATCGTGCTGCCTGAGATCATCGCTTCGCTCGGCTTTGGTTGGGTGATGAACCACGTGCTCAGCAACGATCGTCTCGCAGCAGTAATCGCCGGAGGCGTATTCATGGCGCTGGCAGCTGTACTGATGCAGAGAGTGATCGATCCCGGTGCGGAGGTCATTGCCGAGGCGGCGCCGCTGCCCGGCGATGCTGAGGTGATCGCTACTCTGAAGCCCGGCAGCGTAAAGTAAACATTTTTTTCGGACCGAATGGCATGAGCTTTCCACGATCCAGCGGTATTCTCTTGCATCCCTCCTCTCTGCCCGGCGCACATGGCATTGGCGAGTTGGGCGGCGAGGCCCACCGTTTCGCCGACTTCCTGAAGAACGCCGGACAAACCATCTGGCAAGTCTTGCCTCTCGGACCGACCGGCTACGGAGACTCGCCTTATCAGTGCTTTTCAGCGTTCGCCGGGAATCCGCTGCTCATCAACCTTGACACGCTGGTGAAGCTTGGCTACCTGTCGGCCGGCGATCTGAATTCGCAGCCGAAGTTCCCGCGCGAGAGCGTGGATTTCGGAACGCTGATCCGCTGGAAGCTGCCGCTTTTGCGCCAGGCCGCTGCTGCCTTTCGCCAGAAAGCCGACCGCGTCGAGCTAGCAGCATATGAGGCGTTTTGCCAGCTTCATGCGGCGTGGCTCGAGGAGTTTGCGTTGTTCATGGCGCTGAAAGAAACTCACGACAACGTCATGTGGACATTGTGGGAGCCTGGGCTAGCCCTGCGCGACTCTGTGGCACTTGAGCGTGCGCGTCGCGAGCTGCATGAACAGATCGAGGCCAATAAGTTTATACAGTTCGAGTTCGACCGTGAATGGTCGGACCTGAAGGCGCATTGCGCTCGCAATGGCATTCGCGTGATGGGCGATGTGCCCATCTACGTGGCACAAGACAGCTCAGACGTTTGGGCGCAGCCCGAGCTATTCGATCTCAACCCGGACGGCACGCCGCGCGTCATCGCTGGCGTCCCACCCGATTACTTCAGCGCCACCGGACAGTGCTGGGGCAATCCGATTTATCGCTGGGATGTCCACGCCAAGAGCGGATACAAGTGGTGGATTGCGCGCTTCCGGCGCGCGTTTGAAGTAGTGGACATGATTCGGCTTGACCACTTCCGCGGATTCGCCGGTTACTACGAAATTCCGGGCACCGAGACTACGGCCGTCAACGGCCGCTGGGTGCAAGGGCCGGGAGCAGCCCTGTTCGAGGCCGTAGAAGGCGCATTGGGCAAGCTACCGATTCTGGCCGAGAACCTCGGTGTGATTACGCCTGAAGTGGAAGGGCTCCGCAATCAGTTCGGATATCCGGGAATGGCCATCCTGCAATTTGCCTTCGGCAAAGACCCGCAGGCCCCCGATTTCAAGCCGCACAATTATCCTCGGCACCGCCTAGCCTATACCGGCACGCACGACAACGATACGGTTGTGGGATGGTGGAGCAGCACCGGAGAGGGCGACAGCGTTCGAACTCCTGAAGATGTGGCCAAGGAGTTGGAATTTGCGCGCCTCTACCTCGACACGGATGGCTCGGAAATCCACTGGGTGCTGATCCGCACGCTGATGGCGTCGGTAGCGGATACCGTTATTTTTCCGCTTCAGGACGTGCTGGGCGTAGGAACAGAAGGGCGCATGAACTTGCCTGGCACATCGTCGGGAAACTGGCGCTGGCGGTATCGCGCCGAGGAGCTGACGCTGGGCGTCGGAGACCGCTTGCGACGAATGGCACAGGCTTACGACCGCCTGCCGTGAAACAAATGATTCACTTATTTCTTCAACATGAAACGTAACCATCACACTGGTGTCATACATCACAGACAAGCGTTCGCCAGCACCTCATAATGAGTTGTAATCGGGGGTGTTTCAATGGCTGCGCCCTGGCGATCGCTATGCACAGCGGACCAAAACGGCAAAAAGCTCCATCATCCGTGAACTGCTGAAGCTCACCACGAATCCAGAAATCATTTCCTTCGCGGGCGGGCTACCCGCGCCTGACGTATTCCCCGTGCAGCGTTTCCACGAGGCTTGCGAACAGGTGCTGGCGACACAGGCTACGGCGGATGATTCGCGAGGGCACACGCCGGCTGTCGATCGCCGTGGAGCATGAGGTGGAACATTGCACGATGCCCGGGTCCGAAGTGAGGGTATAGTACGGGTCGGATTCGCTGCGTACCCGACGTCTGCCTGCATCTGGTAAACGTGGAAATCGACATTCCTTTTACGGAACCCCTCGCCTCTTTCCGCCGTATCATCTGTCAGGGGGAGTTATGTTCACGTTCCTTGTGTGGCTTGTTCTTCTCTTATTCTGCTGGCCGCTGGCGCTGCTCGCGCTCGTGCTTTACCCGATCGTGTGGCTGCTGCTCTTGCCATTTCGCCTCATCGGAATCGCGGTGGAAGGCGTGTTCGAACTGCTGAAAGCAATGATACTTTTGCCGGCACGGCTGCTGGGCGGACCACGGCGCGCGTACTGATTTCGAGGTAAGGAAGAAATGCAGATGGTGCCCAGCGGAATGGCTGGAAAGGTTGACATATGACTCGCCCTGGGGGCCTAGCGAGCGCAACCGCTGCGGCGAGGCAGCAGCGCCAGTAGGACGAGAGTTCCGAAGACGGTGACTGCAGTTTCAATTTGGTTCTCTGCTGGATCGCCCTTGTACCACACCCCACAAGCTATGAGGCCCAATGCCCAAATCAGAGACCACAGGATAATTCTCACATTGTGCTTCTTCGTAT
>Ga0209465_10000201_pt1 | contig 28803 bp, 38 predicted proteins | sample PanSoiPlot1MoBio_FD_188321 | JGI IMG/M metagenome (GOLD analysis project Ga0209465, IMG submission 188321) | Tropical forest soil microbial communities from Panama analyzed to predict greenhouse gas emissions - Panama Soil Plot 1 MoBio (SPAdes)... | ecosystem: Environmental > Terrestrial > Soil...
CTTGAACGGTATCTCGTACTGAGTTGCAACGAACAAACCCGCTACCTGGAAAGAAAAGGCCGCAACTAACTTGCGCGTTACAGAAACCAAGGAGACAGAAACCAAGGAGACAGAAACCAAGGAGACAGAAACCAAGGAGACAGAAACCAAGGAGGAAGCGCAATCATGCGAACCTTAGGGAAAATCGCTGCGATGTTAGGCGTTGTCGGCGCAATCGCAGTCGGCAGCGTGGCTCCAGCCGCAGCTTATTACTATCACCGCCACTACCACCCCTACTACCATCATCATCACTATCACCCGTACTATCACCATCGTTACTATCGTTATTAGCCCTCAGTTTTTCAGAACTGCGTGCTTGATCTACGCGCTCGCATTTAAGTGGATTGCGCGGCGCCAGCTCATTGATTGGTGGTGCGCGCAAGGCTTCGCATGGGCCTGATGGACGCCGAGGGCAGGGCTAAAACAGCTTTTCAGCCCGTTTGCATGTTCCGTCGAAAATTTGGACGCCATCATTCATCTTGAAATCAATCGATGTGAGCCCGGTTATCCGGTTAAGCTTCCCGCTGTGACCCCGTTGACCACTCCGCGTTCAGTAGCGGCAAATCCTACGGTGCCGTCGGCGGCCTCACTGGTAATGGCTACCGGGTCGTAACCGAGCACTGTTAAAGTGTGGGCATCTAAATTGACCACAATGATGATCGCGCGTTTCTCGCTTGGTCGTGGGCGTGATCGATCAAGTCTCCACTACATGCCAGAAAGATAGGAGGCTCTGCCTGGGCAACCTGGCTGACTGTTAGTGCCAGAAGGATAAGCACCCATCGCATTATTTGCCCGCCCAATCACAGTCAGCAGAGGGGGAGCAGAGCAGAGAGACATGGCCCCTACAAGAGCACCTGAAGGAACCTCCAGGCCAGATTTGGATTTATGATAACGCCGTGCCTGTCCAATGAGTTGAGTAAAAATGGGGATCGTCATTAGCGACCCCAGTGGGGAGGATTTGCACCGCAGGGGACAACGGTGCAGTCACAGCAAAGCATTAGTCCAGGGAGTGCGCTGTGACCCTCATCACATCGGCAGGCACGGCACCAGCGCATTGTGCGATGCTAGCGTCGCGGTGGCCGGTCAAACAGCAAAGCCGTCAGCGCGCCCCACGCCTGACGGCTTTGCCTTCGTCCCCTATACGTACCGCTTTCTTGGGCGGCAATCGTTAGGTTGTCGAACGGGGCGGTGAAGTGATGCGCGATCTTCACCTTGCGTCCCCAACCTTCCGTTCCGCGGGGTGGAGGGACGTCCCAGTTCGACCAGGAAAACCTAGCATTAGCGCCAATGCAATCTACAGAAGCATGTTGGGTTTATCCACAACGGGCTCTCAAAAAAGAAAGCCCCGACAACAGTGTGTCGGGGCAAGGGTGACATCGTTTCGGGGACGAAGAAAGGATGTCAGTACGTATAACCTATCTGCCCGCTGCGTGGAGTTCTGTGACAGGCATCACTTATTGCGCAATAAAAGTCGGGCGCGCCTCCCGCGCGGCCCCGCTGCGCACGTTACTGGTCTTTGGCTGTCTGGCCCGCGCGCCAAGCAAGGAGTGCTGCCTCTGCTTGCTCACGATGTTCGGCCTTGCTGAGTTTACGCTGCGGCTGTTTGGGAGGTTGGGCGATGAGGCCTGTAACATCTTCTACGCCCTGCCGCCGCATACGATTGCGGCTGTTTACTCGGGACCAATTAACGCGACCACCGGACATTGGGCTTCTCCTACGCAGCGATAACGACACAAGCCGACAACGCAATGGCCGAAAGCCCGTTCAATCTTTCCGCCCATGCCACTTTGGCCGCAATCGGCAAGTAGCTTTAGCGTCAGACCCAAGTGGGGAGGGGCGCAATGAGCAAACGACCGACCGCAAAGCAGGCCGCGAATGAGCCTTATTGGTTCGCCAAGAATCAAGAGGTGAGCAAGGCCATAACGCAGATGGCCGATCCTGAATACAAGGTCGAATTTGATGGCAAGGAAACGTACGTCATGTGCAATGACGTTAAGCTTGCTGTGCGACGCGATGATCGTTGGGTTTCAATCCAAGCCGGTGTTACAGTTTGTGACATCGTCGAAAACGGGCAGCATGGGATTGAGATAAGATACAGTCGAGTGACGGTACACTAGCGAGTTCACTTATAAGGCCACTTTAGTGGGGCCTTATCTTTTTCACATACACACACCTGCTCCCTGGTTCATCGCGCAACACCAACTCACAACACTAATACGTGATCCGCATTGTATTCGCGTGCCCGACGCTTATTTCGGTTTGCACTAACCGGGTCGGCTCCACATCCCCCGACACCCCTGTCGCCCGGGCAAGTGTGAGTAGAGTGAGTTGAGTTTGAGTTGAGGCAACGGGCCCCAAGCGCGTACCAGCTTGGGGTCTTTTCGTTTGTCCGTCGTTACGCGCGTGCTTGCGTACAGAGAGAACCCCTGGCCCACTCGTGGCACCCGCACCTCTGCCGCGCTGCTTGCTACGGACTTGCTCTCAGGAAAGTTGAAAATATTTTGAGTGATAGATCAGCAACTTGTGCCAATCTCCGCTCTGCTTCGCGGTCAGGTGTGATTTTGAGCGACCAGTCCAAGTCCAATCCTTCAGAACCAATATTCAATATTCCGGCAGCGGTCGTGACGACTGTCGGTGTGCTCGTCCTCGTGCACGCCGTGCGCGTTTTGGTCTTGACTGAGCCGCAGGATGTCGAATTCGTTCTCGCCTTCGGCTTCATTCCGGCGCGCTATGGCAGCCATGTTGCACTTGGCGAGGCGCTGCCGGGCGGCTTTGCCGGCGATTTGTGGACTTTTTTCACCTACGCCTTCATTCATGCCGACCTGACCCATCTCGGGGTCAATCTGGCGTGGCTCGTCCCGTTTGCCAGCGCGCTCGCCCGGCGTTTTGGCAGCTGGCGCTACGTTCTGTTTATGCTGACCACAGCAGCGGTCGGCGCCATGGCGCACCTTGTCAGCCATCTCGGCGCCCTCGAACCGATGATCGGGGCCTCGGCCGCTATTTCCGGCGCCATGGCGGGAGCAATGCGTTTTGTCTTTCAACGTCCCGGGCGGCCCGTATTTTTCCGTGATCCGGCTGGTTTTTGTCATTTGCCGGCCCGGCCGCTCGGCGCCACGCTGCGCGATCCGCGTTTTTTGCTTTTTCTGGCGATCTGGCTTGGTTTGAACGCCCTGTTCGGCTTCGGCACCATCGCCTTCGGTGCGACGGGTCAGGAGATTGCCTGGCAGGCCCATGTCGGTGGTTTTTTTGCCGGTTTGTTTTTATTCAAAGCCTTCGATCCGGCTCCGCCGCCGGCCGAAATGAGCGCGGAGCCAAGCATTTAATTCGCAGCCTCCAACTATTTTGCGAACTTGATTGTGGTGCACCGCAGCGCGAACGACGCCAATTAATTTTGGAACCGTACATAGCCAACGAAGATTACCGCTATTGACCTCGCCTGAAGGGCGGTCGCAGACACCCGGCAAAGCGGCGAGGCCAAGGGAGGGCGAGATGACCGTCAGTATTATTCTTGCGGCCAAGGGCCGCGAAGTCGTCACCATCGAACCCGGCGCAACACTGAAATCCGCTGTGGCGCTTCTCGCAGAAAGACGGATCGGTGCGGTGCCGGTGCTCGGCGCCGACAATCGCATTGTCGGCATTCTCTCGGAGCGGGACATCGTCCGCGCCGTTGCCGAAGCTGGCGCGGCCGCGCTCGAGCAGCCGGTAAGCCAATCGATGACGCGAAAGGTGTCGACCTGCACCGAGAGTGAAACAATCGCAAGCCTCATGGAGCGGATGACGGCAGGGAAATTCCGCCATCTTCCGGTTGTTGATCAAGGCCGTTTTGTCGGCATCGTATCCATCGGCGACGTCGTTAAACATCGTTTGCAGGAGATGGAGCGCGACTCCGCGGCGATGCGCGATTACATTCAGACCGCTTAGCGTTCGAACAGTGGCCGATTTCCATCGCCGCCAGCGCATTTGCCGCGCTGCTCCGTGGCGCTATGATGCTCTTTGTGATCGTGCACGACAAAACATGCGGGCTGTTCCTCGACTGTCCTTCAAGGCGCGGGGCTCAACGTCTCCAATCTTCCTCGGCCTCGCGCTTCACCGCTAGCGCGGACTGCATTTCATTGCGACTAGTCAACGTTATCATCAGTCCAATTCGAGATTGAACGCCAAGCATTCTATAGATGGTGTGCTGGTGACTTTTGATCGTGCCTTCGCTTACACCGAGTTCGTCAGCGATCAACCGATTAGAAAGGCCTCTACACATAAGACTACGATTTTCCGCTGCCGATCCGATAATGCGGCTAACCGGTCGGAAATACGCTCAAGCGAGCTTTCCAACGCTCTTATGACAAAGTTGTACCGAAGGGCAGTTGACCTAGTTCAATGTGGCTCCGGCGCTAATCTGATCTGGTAATGGAATGAGCGGTAACGTGTGCTGCTCTCATGATCCTCCAAACTGAAAGGCCGCGTAAATGCGGCCTTTTGTTTATCTGCCCGGCGAGAGATCAGTATTTTTTGATCTGCATCAACTGAGCAAGCCTGTAGCTCGCTATCATTATTTTAGGCACTGCACATGGAGGGTGGGTCATGACCGCGCCCGAACAGCTCTACGAAATGATGGCGCGTCTCGGTATCGAACCTAGAGTTTTACCGCAAATGAGTTCAGCAGCGCTTCGATGCGAAACTTGCCGATTCAAGAGGGCTTGCCAGGGCTGGCTAGATTACGCGCCAGCGATGGTAAATTTTGCGCCAGACTTTTGTGCGAACGCCGACATGTTATTTGACATGCGGTACGATCAGACTGGACGTCGGTTCAACTGGTTTTCTGGCCTTGGGTGAGCGAAGGCCCAACCTTCTCCGCCAATTTGGGTTCCTGGCGCGATATTGTTTGGCGCCGGTTAGATGGAGCCGCGGGAGCGACCCCCGTCTCCTCCGCCTGACGTTAGATAGGCTGCCTGGATCACGCATCTGGGGAGCGACCCCGCGGGATCCTAACGCTGTCCATAATCTCAAGGCCAGGCTTGCCGGTAAGTAATATCCACGTCAAAAGTTCCGTAGCGAGCGACGCCCCAAGTGCATTAGATTACACTTGGGAAGTAGCCACTCTCAGTGGGAGGCTAAGTATGATCGCGCCCCGCGCATCTGTATGCGTATCACTGACGACTAGCATTGTTGGACTTACGGGCGGTGCGCTCGCCGCCGGAAAAATCAGGCTGGCGCAAAGCTCAACTGTCACGAATTGCATGGTGAGCTGCAACAATACGTATGCCCGTTGCAATCGTCATGCCGCAACCCCACTCAAGCGGTCAGCTCAACTGCACGACGCGACGGATTTCCTGCCAGACGAATTGCGGGCGAACTTCGCCGTCGCCTTAAGCTTAGCTGAGATCGGCGATCGATTCGGTGATCGATTCGATCGCCTTTTCGGTCGCGGCGCGGCCGACCGCAATGGATTCCGCGGCGCGATGGAAATCGAGCCAGCCGATATGGCCGATGCGAGGAGTGATATGAACATCCGGCGGATCGCCCGCGAGCCGCATCCGGGTGAGGCGGTCCTGCATGATGTTAAAGGATTCCACCATCACCGTGGAAAAGCTTGGGCGGCTGTCGCCGGAAATGATTTGCCGCTTGAGCGCGCGTTCGGCACTGAATATTCCGCGTAGCCGCGCGAAACCGTTGCGCGGATGTTCGATCGCGGCAACCGGCGGCGCGTCGCCGGCTTCGGAGCCATGACTGGCGATCGTGGTGCCGCGGCCGAACCGGTCGGCATCCATATTGACGGCGATCACGACACGGGCGCCAAGAGCGCGCGCGGCCGAAACCGGGACAGGGTTGACCAAAGCGCCGTCGACCAGCCAACGGCCGCCGAGATGCACCGGCGAAAAGATCCCCGGCAGGGCGTAGGAGGCGCGAACGGCCAGCGACAGCGAGCCGCGGGTCAACCATACTTCGTGCCCGGTGCCGATCTCGGTGGCGATCGCTGCAAAGCGGATCGGCAAGTCTTCGATGGCGATTTCGCCGATCGATTCTTGCAGCCGGTTGGCGAGCCGGCCGCCGCCAATGAGACCTGAACCGCCGATGCGCACGTCGAGATAGCCGATGATGCGCCGCATGGTCAGCGAGCGCGCCCAGTCCTCCAGCGTGTCGAGCTGATCGGTGGCGTAACAGCCGCCGACCAGTGCGCCCATCGAGGTGCCGACGATGATGTCGGGTTTGATGCCGTGTGCCATCAGGGCGCGCATGACGCCGATATGGGCAAAACCGCGCGCCGCGCCGCTGCCGAGCACGAGTCCGATCGACGGACCGCCGCTTTTCACGCCGAGGTGTCCGGCATCAAGTGTTTTGTTTGGAATGTCGATGCTGGTCACTGGACCCTCGCGGCGGCTCGATCTTCGTCGAATACTGCCTATTCTGCCGTAATCTACCCAACATATCGTGAACGGGGCGGCAACTTGGCTATAGGTCGCGTCACGGTGCCGCCTGGGTTTAACGTCGGCGGCTTGAAATTGCCGCGATTGCGACAGAGAAAAATCCGATGGGCGGGTGGGTTTCGGGCAGCCTCTGGCGTGAGGCTAAGCCAGCAATAGTGCCAGCAATACTGGCGGCCAATCTGGCGACGCTGGCTCTGGTTTTCCCCACGGCTTCGGCGCACGCGCAAGGGCATGGTCTTGTGGCGCCGCAATCGGCGACCGGGTCGGCCACTGCGCCTGCGCCCGGCACCGGATCGCCTGGCGCGACCATCATTACGCCCAATCCGCAAACCCAGCCCATTGCCCCGCCTGCGGTACCACCGGTCGCGCAAGCGGCACCGGCGGTTCCGGCAGGCCAGGTCGTGCTCGCGGTCGCCGCCCGTTACAGCCAGAACTCGGCGCCGATCAACGCGGGGCTGATCTGGCGCGTCTACGCACCAAGGGCGGATTCGCCCGGCAATTTCCGGCTCGTCAAAGAAGAACGCGCCGCCGCGCCAACATTCACGCTACCGCCGGGCAACTACGTCGTGCATGCAAGCTTTGGCCTTGCCAGTGCCGCCAAGACAATCCAGTTGCGTGCGGACACGGTGCGCGAAGTCTTCGATATCCCGGCCGGCGGCATTCGGCTCGAAGGTAGGGTAGGCGACGTGCGCATCCCGCCGGGTCACATATCATTCGAGATTTTTAGAGGCAGCCAGTTCGACACCAACGAACGGCGGCCGATCGCGCAGAACGTGCTCACCGGCGATGTCGTGTTGATTCCAGAAGGCACGTATTACATTCTCTCCAACTATGGCGAGGGCAATTCGGTTGTCCGCTCCGACGTCCATATCGAGGCCGGCAAGCTGACCGATATTGTAGTAACGCATCGCGCCGCGATCATCACTTTCAAGCTGGTGAACAATCCAGGCGGCGAGGCTCTCGCCAATACGCAGTGGACGGTGAGTACCCCGGGCGGCGACGTGATCAAAGAATCGATCGGCGCCTTTCCGCGGCTAGTGCTCGCAGAGGGCGAGTACCACATCATCGCGCGCAACGAGGGCAGGACCTATCAGCGCGACTTTAAGGTCGTCACCGGCGTCGATCGCGAAGTCGAAGTGCTGGCGCGCTGATTGCGCACGCTCGCAGGTGGGATATTAAGGCGGCGGGAGCTCATTCATTGTCTCGTCAGTGCGGCAGCGTTATGGCCGCTGGCCACGCGCGGCCGATGCTCGTTATCTCCGTGCCCTTGACGAGCTCAAGCGATCCTACGGCAAGAACTCTCATCCCAGCGAAGCGGCGCGCGCAGATTACATCACCCGGCTAGTACGGTTGCGCGAAGAGGCGGCGGACCGCCACACCGACGCTTGGAAAGCGATCGATGCGCAGATCAGGGATCATCCCGCCCCGGCCGGTTCAGACAGCAAAGCCCTGTCGGCTCGTCTCGTCGGCAAATGGGAATCGCCGCGACACGATTATCTTTACCGGGCGGACGGCACCTGGACGATGTTGCCCGTCGAACCCGACATCGCGCATGGCACCTGGCGCATCGAAGGCAATCAAGACATCGTGTTTTACGAGCCGCGAACAAAATAGCCGCGTGGCGCGCGCTGTTCGCAAAGAAAAAGGGACCGACCAACGGTCGGTCCCTCTACAGCCCCCCAGAGATAGCTTGCTCAGCCTTTGGTAACGACCGGCGGCGGGGCTTTGCCCTTGCCGTAGTACTGCGCACAGCCGACGATGCTCAGCAGAGCCAGCACCGCAACCGCTGACAGAACGAGTGCTAAGCGTAGCTGCGTCGTGCTTGTTTCCTCTAGTGTTGAAAAGACACAGCCGCGATTTGGCAGGTGCCGAGATCGTTGCCGTCGTCTGGCTTTTTTGCGGCGATGTAACCGGTTCGCCTCCCACCGTGTCCCACCGTTGCTCACCAAAGATCGTGACGATACGCGCTAACACCCTGTGCCAGCAGCCAAAAATCCGCTGTCCTTTTTGGGCAAATTTTTGGCCCAGAATGACAAGCGTTTGGCCTCTTCTCACCCCATATGTAGTGCACAACCGACAAGCAGCTTTTCAGATCAGAGGTGAGGGCATGCGCGCGCATACGGATCGATTCGACTACCAAGCGACGGCGGAGCTGTTCTTGGGCAGAAATCCGCGTGGCGGGACTCGGCACCCTAAATATAAGCGCTTTGATAGCGCGAGCGATGCGATCCGCTTCGCGATCGAACGGTTGTCGAACGAAGTTCTTATTGGGACCTATCTGGAGGTCAATGAGAAGCGCTACGACAGCAGCGGAATACGTCGCCTCTACGAGCAGGCGGGATTCGCATCGGAGCACCTCGCCGACGTAGCCTGAACGCGACGGGTCTTTGCGCGACCGCTGTCAGCCAGCTTTTTTGATCCGCGCGACATCGGGCGGAACCGCCTCTTGCGCCAGCGCCGCGATTGCGGCGTCCAATCCCATCGCGTGTTGCGCCTCGCCGCCGAGTCGCCGGATCGAAACGGTGCGTTCGACGGCTTCCTTCTTGCCGACGACGAGCAGCGCCGGGACTTTGGCCAGCGAGTGCTCGCGGACCTTGTAATTGATCTTTTCATTGCGCAGGTCGCCTTCGACGCGCAGCCCGGCGCGGCGCGCCTTGTCGATCGCCTCGCGCGCATAATCGTCGGCGTCCGAAGTGATCGTGGCAACGATCGCCTGAACCGGCGACAGCCATAGCGGCAAGTGGCCGGCGAAATGTTCGAGCATGATGCCGGTGAAGCGTTCGAGGGAGCCGAACATCGCGCGATGCAGCATCACCGGGGTGACCTTGTTGGAATGCTCGTCGATATAGAACGCGCCAAGCCGACCGGGCATGTTGAGATCGACCTGGACCGTACCGCATTGCCAGTCGCGCCCGATCGCGTCGCGCAGCACATATTCGAGCTTCGGCCCATAGAAGGCGCCTTCGCCCTTGTTGAGCGTCCAGGGCCGGCCGGACGCTTCGAGCGCCTGCATCAGCGCAGCTTCCGCTTTGTCCCACACTGCATCCTCGCCAATGCGTTTGGCCGGGCGGTCGGAGAATTTGATGGTGACGTCGTCGAAGCCGAAATCGCGGTAAATGCTCAGGATCAGATCGTTGACCTCGATGACTTCTTCGGCGATCTGCTCCTCGGTGATGAAGATATGCGCATCGTCCTGGGTGAAGGCGCGCACGCGCATCAGGCCATGCAGCGCACCGGAGGGTTCGTAGCGATGCACCTTGCCGAATTCGCAAACCTTGAAGGGCAGGTCGCGGTATGACTTCAAGCCGTTCTTGAAGATCTGGATGTGGCCTGGGCAGTTCATCGGCTTGATGACGAAAGTCCGCTCGTCCTCTTCGCGCGGTTGCACCAGGAACATTGAATCGCGGAACGTCGCCATGTGGCCGGATGCGACCCACATGGATGAATCGATGAGCTGTGGCGCATTGACTTCGGCATAGCCGGCATGGTCCTGACGGCGGCGGATATAGCTTTCCAGCGTCTGGAAGAGCGTCCAGCCCTTCGGATGCCAGAACACCGAGCCAGGCGCTTCGTCCTGGAAGTGAAACAGATCCATTTCGCGGCCGAGCTTGCGATGGTCGCGCTTCTCCGCTTCCTCGATCTGCTTGAGATAGGCGTCTAGCTCTTCCTGCTTGGCGAAGGCAGTGCCGTAGATGCGGGAGAGCATTTCGCGCTTGGAATCGCCGCGCCAATAAGCGCCGGCGGTTTTCATCAGCTTGAACGCATTGCCGACCTTGCCGGTCGAGGTCATGTGCGGGCCGCGGCATAGGTCGAACCAGTCGCCCTGCTTGTAGATCTTGATCGGTTGATCCTCGGGGATGGCGTCGATAAGCTCGACCTTGAACAACTCGCCTTTGTCGCGAAAGGTCTTCTTCGCCTTGTCGCGCTGCCAGATTTCCTTCGTGAACGGTTTGTCGCGCGCGATGATTTCGCGCATTTTCTTTTCGATCGCCAAGAAATCCTCCGGCGTGAACGGCTGATTGCGGAAGAAATCGTAATAGAAGCCGTTGTCGATCACCGGCCCGATCGTCACCTGCGTGCCCGGCCACAGGCTGTGAACGGCTTCGGCCAACACATGCGCCGCATCGTGGCGGATGAGTTCGAGCGCGCGCGGATCCTCGCGGGTGAGAAATTCGATTTTGGCGTCATGCTCGATCGGATCGGTGAGGTCGGCGAGCCTGCCATCGAGCGCCATGGCGGCCGTACGCTTGGCAAGCGACGGCGAAATACTCTTGGCGATGTCGAGGCCGGTGGTGCTTTGGGGATACTCCCGACGCGCGCCGTCGGGAAAGGTCAGCGCGACCATCATTCACTCCTGTTGCTCACTCGCTGCCTACTTCGCGCAGCGTAAGCAGACGCGTGGTTTCTAAGCGTTTTCCGTCTTCGGCGTCAATGCCCTGGCCACCTTCCTTGGACCTATTCACGCCTTGCGCAGTAGCGGAATAGCCTCCCGACCAGACAGTTCGTGCGCCTGGGTCACTCTGTCCAGCGGCGCGCTCCAATTGAGCACGGTGAGGAAATGTCCGGCGCCGACGGAGCGGCACTGCTCGATGATGTTCTGTGCCGCTTCTTTCGGCGTGCCGGTAATGAACTCCTCATTGCTGAGCGTGAACCCGCCCGAGGGTGCCGGCGCATCGGGAGCGTGAGTGCTCAAGCGGTCGTCTTCGGCGATAAAGCTCTTCAAGCGCTCGGTTACGGCCTGCGCGTACAAATGTGCTTGCTCGCTGGTCGACGCCACCGTTACGCGCCGCCGCAGCGCAAAGTATTCGGGCCCCGCATGAAAGCCGGCGGCGTCCGCTTCCTGGCGATAGGCGTCGAATATGCTTTTGATCAACTGGTCGAATAGAACCCGGTGCTAATGTTTATCCGCTTTCGGGCCACCCGCCTGGCCGAGTCTACGCTGATGACGGTCTCCAGCGCGGCGGCGACGGCTGCTGCAACGGGCGGGGCAGAAGACGCAGATTGGAAAACGAGAAATATTTGCTCTGATGGGAGATCACGCGATTAGCCAATGCATCGAGAATCGTGACGATTTCATCGTTGCGTTCGCGCGCTTCGGCTATTCAGGCGGCTGAGTTCTTGAGGCACGCCTATGGCGGTGCCGATTTCCAACCGGCCACCGGGTCAAGTGGTCCAGCATGCCGATTTCCTCCACCACGCGGGCTGGATGGTAGTAGGGCAGTACGACTCCCATGACGCCAAGGCGCAGTCGATTCGTTCGCGGGCCGAGCGCGGCAATCAGCAGGTTGGGCGAGGGGGAGTACGAGCGGCCGAAACGGTGCTCGCAAAAAAATATGCCTTCAAAGCCTAGCGCCTCGTCATGAACCCACAGATCGAGTAGCGTGCGAACAGTGTCGTGACATCGGCAGGATTCGGCGCCACGCTTGGGCTGCCCAGTTCGGGCAAGTATTCAAACACCCCGGGCTTGATCATCGGCAGCCTATGCGTCTGCGCTCGTGGTCGAGAAATTTTGGTTTGGAGGAGAAATTATAGGCAGTCAAAGAAGTTTAATGAAACTCGTAAGCTAATTGCGGGCGAAAACGAGATTGGAAATACCTATTGTAGCGCTTGTGTCCGATCAGTAATGTACGCAGCCTTCTTTGGAGATGGAAAATGGCTACAGGTACTGTGAAGTGGTTCAATCCGACAAAGGGATATGGGTTTATTCAACCTTCGGGCGGTGGTGGCAAAGACGTTTTTGTTCACATTTCGGCTGTTGAGCGGGCCGGGCTGCGGAGTCTCAACGAAGGACAAACCGTCGAATACGAGATTGAGAGCAACCGAGGCAAAGAGTCCGCGGTTAATCTCAAGGTCAAATAGCCGTAGATTCGATCGCCGGCTGGTCGCTGTTAGCGACAAGCATTTCCGGTCGAATGCCGAGTTCTTTACCTCGATTTTCTTATGCGGCGGCGCTTGGGATAACTGGTGCTCTCGTATAGGCGATGGATGTCATCGCTGTTAAAGCGATCGTCTCCCACCTGCATCCAGGGATCCAGAGTGCTAACGGCGGGCAATTCTTCCACCACGAAGCGAATTGCCTCTGCTGCGGTCGAAAAGCGACGGTACTTGAGCGGCTGACGCGCGCCAGGCTTACCTTTGGGCATGAATAGTTCGGCTGCCGCCGTGTAGTCGAACGTCATGATCATTGGCCTTTGACTCAGAGCCCCAGTATTAGCCGACGCGATCAAGCTGGCTTTCCTTGGCCACTCTCTCATGCGGCTCAGCGGCGCTCTTGATTTTGTACTGAAACTCGTCGCCTTCCGGTGGCAAAAGTTGCGTGATCTTATAGACGCCGCCGCCGATGCCCAACGCTCCTGATGTATAATTTACTGACTGGCCGATCTTGAACTTGTGGCTGGTCACGGCAGCCTCCATGATCGTATTAGATCGGATCCGCCGATCTGGGACAAAGTGAACCCCTAGACTTGCCGCTGCACGCTGCTAGCCAGATGGAAGCGGCATTGCGACCCTAGACTAGATCGGAAATCAGCTATCGTCGCGTATTATTTCTGGCCGCAATCTACAGCGAGGGCGCCCATCAACGATCCCCTGTTCTCTTTGCGCCGGCGCGACGAATGCTTTTTATGGACAGGGGCGGACGTCCCGATTTCTCGGCGATTTCCCGATCCTGCTCGACGATGAAGCCGCGTGCGGGTTCGTCTTTTTCTAGACCGCCAAGCAGTTCGGTCGGCACGCGCCGATTGGAGCGCCGTGAGCCATCCTCATAGACTACGTCGAAAAACACGAATTCGTTCTTGGGATTGGCGCCTGGCTTTTTCGCCATGTCCATCATCCTTCGGTAACAGAAACGCCAGCGCTTTCGCGCTGGCGTCGTCTTTCGAAACGAAAGTTAGACCGCTTGCAGATTGGCGGCAGCGGACTTGCCGCTGCGCGGGTCGGCCTGTACATCGAACGAAAGCTTCTGACCCTCGTTGAGATTATGCATGCCGGCGCGCTCGACTGCCGAGATGTGAACGAACACATCAGGGCCGCCGTTGTCCTGAACGATAAAGCCGTAGCCCCTCTGGGCATTGAAGAATTTAACGGTACCTGTGGCCATCAATGGCCTCCTTATAAAACGCGCAAAGGCGTTGTTTCCCGTACAAACCATTTCGCATCGGGACTCATATCCGGATTTTGCGTGTTCTTGGCGAGGGCCGTGAGGCCGAAACTACAAGGTCAGGCGCAATCGCGAACACCCGCTATATAGCTATGCCCCGTACGCATTGCAATCATTGTCCGGATCTTGATTCATTTACCTTATCTTTGGCCGGTGCATGTCGTTTGTTTGTTGTTATGGCCGTGATTGGGCGGACAGCGTCGAATTCGTGCCCCGCCATCTCCCGTAGCGCCACGGCATATACCAGCGCGATTTTTCCGGCAACGCATCGGGCACGAGATCCAGGCCGCAGGTGCCCCATGGCTGGCAGCGCAAAAGCCGCGCCAGTGTCATCCAGCCGCCGGCCCACAGGCCGAAGCGATCTAGCGCCACATCAGCATATTCGGAACAGGTCGGAAGATGCCGGCAGCGAAAGCCGACGAGCGAGGCAATCGTGTAGCGATAGAGCACCATCAGGCCGCGGCCGAACAGGCGAGGAGCGTTGCGGCAGATTTGCGCCAATGAGGGCAAATCGCTGCGCATTACTGCGCTTGCGCTTTGCCGTCGCGCTTGGCCTCGATCTGCCCGATGGCGTCGACGACGGCGTCGAAGGTGAGCAGCGTCGAAGCATGCCGCGCCTTGTAATCGCGCACCGGTTCGAGCACCGCGATATCGGCCCATTTGCCGTTCGCCGGTGGCGCGCCGTTTTCTTTCAACATCTTACGCACGCCCTCGCGCAATTCGCGCAGCTCGTTGGCTTTGGAACCGACGATGTTGCGGGCCATGATCGAGGAAGACGCCTGGCCGAGCGCGCAGGCCTTCACCTCATGGGCGAAATCGGTCACCGTATCGCCGTCCATTTTCAGATCGATCGTCACTGTCGAGCCGCAGAGTTTTGACAGCGCGGTGGAGCTGGCATCCGGCTTCGCAAGCCGGCCAATGCGCGGGATTGCGGCGGCGAGTTCGAGGATGCGGCGGTTATAGACTTCGTTGAGCATCGCCGATTTGCGCGCGTTAACGCGGGTTTATTGAGTCTCTTTGACAATCCACTATATAAGCGCGGCCGGCGCGGATTTGAAGTTATAGCGCCAAACAGCGAGGCGAGGGTGGCAGAGCAAACGCTTTTCGCAAAGCCAGGAGGCGTCGCCGAGCTTGAAGAAGGCTTGGGCCTGGCGCCGAAATTCGATGCCGACGGGCTTGTGACCGCTGTCGCCACCGATGCGGCTTCGGGCGATGTGCTGATGGTCGCGCATATGAATGCCGAGGCTCTGGCGAAGACCATAGCGACCGGCGAGGTTTGGTATTTCAGCCGATCGCGCAAGGCGCTGTGGAAAAAGGGCGAGTCCTCCGGACATACGCAACGCGTGGTCGAGATGCGCATCGATTGCGACCAGGATGCCGTCTGGATCAAGGTCGAACAGGTCGCCGGCGCCTGCCATACGGGGCGCCGCTCCTGTTTCTATCGCGCGGTGCCCCTTGGCACGGCGGGGGAGAAGCTGCGCGCTGCCAAGCTCGAATTCCGCGACGCGCGGATATTCGATCCCAAAGCGACTTACGGGAAAAAATCTTCGTAGGATTGTGAACAGAGCCATTCACGCTCCCCTAGAGGGAAGGGTAACAGTTATCGTTCACGCATTGCACGCGCCAGCAATTGCTTGGCCCGTGCCAGATGCGGCCGGTCATACATCACTCCACCGATGCCGACGACGCCGGCGCCGGGGGCGACCGCGAAAGCCGCGACAATCGACTGTGCCTGCGCAACGGCCTCCGTCGACGGCGTGAAGACTTCATTGATGATCGGAACCTGCGCAGGATGGATGGCCATCTTGCCGACGAAGCCGTCGCGGGCCGCCTCCTCGCATTCGCGGCGGAAACCGGCGTCGTTGCGGAAATCGACGAACACCGTGTCGATCGCGGCGACGCCCGCGGCCGCCGCGCCGGCAAGACACAAGGTGCGCGCCAGGCGATAAGGATCGAGAAACCGCCCATCCGCGTCGCGATTTGTATGCGCGCCGAGCTCGGCGGAGAGATCCTCGGCGCCCCAGGTCAGCCCGATCAGTCTTTGGCTTGCGCCAGCAAAGGTGCCGGCCAGGAACAAAGCTGCTGCCGTTTCGGTGGCAATCGGCAAAATTTTGATGTGGCCGTCCGGCAGATCGTTTTTGGCCTCGCGCACCGCGAGCTTGGCGTCGGCGTGAATGACAGCGGCGCCGCCTTCGGCTTTCGGCAGCATAATCGCGTCAGGCTTCGCTGGGGCAATCGCATCGAGATCGGCATCGGTCAGTACGGTGTCGAGGCCGTTCACGCGCACCATCAGCGTGGGCCGCGCCGCGTTCGCGATCGCCGCTTTGAGAAAATCGGCCGCGGAGGCGCGCGCGCGCGCTTTGCCGTCGAGTGCGATCGAATCTTCAAGGTCGACGATTAGGGCATCGGCGCCGCTCGACATTGCCTTGTCGAGCTTTCTGGTGCTGTCGGCCGGAACGAAAAGCAGCGAGCGCATCGAGCCCAGTACTACTTCGGCCGCATCCGGATGAATGCCTGCCGGCGGCACTCGGCGACCAGTTTATTGTCCTGGTTGTAGGCGCGGTGGTGGAACTCGACGATGCCGGCGCCCGGCCGCGATTTCGATTCGCGCTTGCCGATCACCTCCGTCGTGCAATGCACGGTGTCGCCTTCAAACAGGGGATGAGGAAATTTGACGTCGGTCATGCCGAGATTGGCGATGGTGGTACCGACCGTCATGTCCGAGACCTGGATGCCGATCATGAGCCCGAGCGTGAACAATGAGTTCATCAACGGTTGGCCCCATTCGGTCTCCTGCTCGCAGAAGTGCCGGTCGATGTGCAGCGGCTGCGGATTGAGCGTCATATTGGAGAACAGCATGTTGTCCATTTGCGTGACGGTCCGGGTATAGCGGTGCTCGACGAGTTCGCCAGGGATGAAATCCTCGAAATAGAGGCCGCCGCGTTTGTGCCGGGTGGTCGTCTGCTGCGCCATTTGGGTGCCTCCCTTAGGGGTTGCCGTTTTGGGCTGCCGAGTTTGCCGAATTGAGACTCGTTCTCGGCGACGTGTACCACACCCGTTAACGATCTCGAATGCATAAGCCGCCCCCGCGGGCAGTGGCGAAGAGCCAAAATGGCTTGGCCGCCCGCCAACCGCAGCCACGCCCGCCCATCGCTGCCTGCCGGAACCCGCTAATTTTTATGGTAAAGAATTTGTTAAGGACGTCCGTCCTAGCATTGGGATCAGACTTCGACTCTCGACTGGGTGCGGCTCGCAATGATGGTCGTTCGCGATTTTCTTCGATGGCTGGAGAGTGCACCCGCAATCGATCGCGCGGAAGCGGCGGGTGCTTTGGCGCGCGGCTATATCTGCTGCGATTTCGAGGCCGACGCCGATGAGCTCGCCGCCGTCGAAGGCCTCATGCTGCGGCTCCTCGACGATCCGTCACCGCTGGTGCGGCGCGCACTCGCCGACGCGCTGGCCGCAAGTCCACTCGCGCCGCCGACCGCGATCATGGCGCTGACCGCAGATCAGTCGCAGATTGCCGCGCCGGTCTATGCCTTGTCGCCGCTCCTGATCGATGCCGACCTGATTGATGCAGTGGCGTCCGGCGGGGATGCCATTCAAGCCGCGATTGCCTGTCGTGCGGAGCTGCCCTCTGCGGTGGCGGCCGCGCTCGCAGAGCTCGGCAGCGCCGAAGCCTGTTTCATTCTCGTTGAAAATGACGGAGCGGAAATCGCGCCGGCCTCCATTCACCGCATCGCCGAGCGGTTCGGCGAGGTTGCGACAATTCGCGAGGCACTGCTCGCGCGCGACGACATGCCGGCTGCGACACGGCAAAGCCTCGTGACGAAGCTTTCAGAAGAAATTGCCGGCTTTGTCATCGGCCGCTCCTGGCTCGAGTCGGATCGCGCTCAACGCGTTGTGCGCGAAGCCTGCGAGAAGGCGACCGTGATCATTGCCGCCGATCGCCCACAAGCCGAGCTGCGCCCGCTCATCCGCCATCTCTGCGCCAGCGGGCAACTCACGGTTGGGCTGATTTTGCGCGCGTTATTGTCTGGGAATCTCGTCTTCTTTGAAGAAGCCCTGGCGGAGTTGAGCGGCATGCCGGTGCGGCGCGTGTCCCACCTCGTTCACGATCGCTTCAGCAGCGGTGTCCAGGCGTTGCTGGAAAAAGCGAGATTACCGCCGCCAACGCACCGAGCCTTCAAGGCGGCAATCGCGGCGATGCAGGATGACTTGGTGGGCGATGGCGCGGCGCGCCTGCAGCGGCGCATGATCGAACGGGTGCTCACCGCTTTGCGAGGGTGCCGATGTCGGCGAAATCGCGCCGCTGGTTACTTGTTGCGCCGCTTCGCCACCGAAGCCGCGCGGGAAGAGGCGCGGCTATTCTGTGAAGAGCTTGTGGAGACACCGGCCGAGATCCCTGCCGAGATCACGTATTCCGCTGCGGCGTAGCTAACTGGAATTGCGTCTAGTGCCCGAACTGCTCGCGGATGATGCGCTCGTCGAGGCTGTGGCCTGGGTCGAACAGCATGTGCATCGTGGTGGCGTGATCCATGCCGATATCGACCGAGCGCACCGAACGTACCTCGTCGTGATCGGCGACGGCGGCAACCGGGCGCTTTCCCGGATCGAGCACCTCGATGGTAACGCGCGCGCGATCCGGCAGCAGGGCGCCATCCCAGCGTCGCGGCCGGAATGGGCTAATCGGGGTGAGCGCGAGCAGGGGTGCCCCGATCGGAATGATCGGCCCTTGCACCGAAAGATTGTACGCGGTCGAGCCCGCCGGGGTCGCTAACAGGACGCCGTCGGCGACTAGCTCTTCAAGACGCTCCTTGCCGTCGACCAGGATACGCAAGCGTGCCGCTTGGTAAGTCTGGCGGAACAGCGAAACCTCGTTGATGGCGCGGTGGCGGTGAACGCGGCCGGCGACGTCGCGTGCCCGCATTAATAGCGGATGGATCACCGTAACCTGGGCGGCCGCAAGCCGTTCCAGGAGGTCGCGATCACTATATTCGTTCATGAGAAAACCAACCGTGCCGCGATGCATGCCGTAGATCGGCTTGCCGGTATTCATGAACCGTTGCAGGGTCGCCAGCATGAGGCCATCGCCGCCGAGCGCGACTACGACGTCCGCGGTCTCGGGCCGGACGTCGCCGTAGCGCTTGACCAGGCGCCGCCGCGCCCGCTGCGCTGCGGGCACATCGCTGGCCACGAAGGCGATGCGCTTATAGCGGGCTGCCGGGCGTTTTTTCGGCATGGCAGAGCGGTTTCAAATAGCGGCGGCGACCGCCGCGGGAGATCGACTATGGACAAGAACAATGAACGCGTCGTGTTCGTGTATACGACTCATCCGTCTATTGTCGAGGCGGAGCGGATCGGCCGGGAATTGGTCCAACGCCGCCTCTGCGCTTGCGTGAATATTCTGCCCGGCATGGTCTCGCTGTACTGGTGGCAGGGCGCAATCGAGCGCGGCGAGGAGGTGGTGATGATTATAAAAACCCGCGCCGCGCTCGCCGAACAGGTCGGCGCCGCGGTGCGGCAGATGCATTCCTACACGACCCCGGCCATTCTGGTTCTGCCGATCGAAAGTGTCGACCAGAGCTACAAGGCATGGCTGTTGGCGGAAACGGAGGGCGCCGCGGCGTGACGAACGCCATCACCGTCATGCCGGCGGATAGCAGTTCGCAGAACAGCGTCGCTTCGCTCGCCTATGTCGCGGGCATCGACGTCTTAATCCGTTCTCGAAGGCGTAGATGGCCGGGACGAGCCCAGCCATGACGAGGTCGCTGCGCTCAACCCACTCTATGCGATTACTTCAGCCGCCGCTGATCTTGTCGAGACCGGCCTTCGCGCAGGCTTCGTCGAGTTCGCTGCCCGGCGCGCCGCCGACGCCGATGGCGGCGATCGCTTCGGAGCCGACCTTTATTCTGATCGCGCCTGGCAACAGCAGGATGTGCGGCAGCTTCGCCAGGTCGCCGGCGGAGGGTGTGTTGCCGATCCGCTGCACGATGGCTGGGCTTGGTCCTCGTTGCGCGAGCCGCCGAGCATCAGCGCGGTATAGGCCTTGTCGCGCGCGGACTTCGGTGTAGTCATGGACGCGACGTCACCGCGCAACATCGCTTGAACGACGCCGTCGTCGTCGACAATTGCCGCGGTGACTTTGTAGCCTTGCTTGGCGCAACTCGCGACCTTCGGCGGCAAGTGCGGCCGAGAGGCGATGCGCGGTCAGCACGTCCTGCGCCATTGCCGGCGGCGCGGACAATCAATCCCGCCGCCAGACCTGCAGCACAGAGTGCAACGATTTTCCTCATGGCAAACTGTCCTCTCTTTTGAATCTTTGATGCGCCCACCCAAAGACGTAAATGGCCGGGCATGACCCGGCCATTACGATGGAACGTGCATCGGACGGCTAGTTATTAGTAGGTCCGCGTGCCGTCGATCACTTCTTTGAGCGCGACATATTCCTTGCAGGTGGTGCCGCAGATCAGGCGCACCTTCTCCAGATCGTCTTTGGCCTTGAGTAGGTTGCCCTGTTCGGCATGCCACATGCCGTAATAGGACCAGGTCAAAGCATGCTGAGGATCGGAAGCGAGTGCCTTCTCGTACCAGTATTTGGCGTCGTCATAGCGGCCGAGCTTGCGGCTGGCATAGCCGAGGAGGGTGGCGACATCGGCATTGTCGTCATAGCCTATGGCCCGCAGCGCGGTGATGCCGCCCTGGTAGTCTTCCTTGTCATAAATCATCGCATAAGCCGCATGATAGCGGTCGAGGAATTCTTTGGCCGAGCTGCTCTTGTCGTTCTTCTTCTTCTTGGAGTCGGTCTTGCCGGACGGCTTATTGCCGCCGCTCTGGCCGCCCTGCGGCGGCTCGGGATTGCTTGAACCCATCGCGGCGACGAGTTGCGGAGTGCCGGAAATGGCGGCGGCCAAGATCAGTGCAAGCAGGGGAGTTTTACGCATGGTTCCTCCGGGTTTGGCTATTCGACGGGATTTGAGCAACTTCCGTGGTGGTTGACCAGTCAGCTCTGACCTCTCAGCGGTCGGTTCTGCATGGCGTTGAGAGTCTCTAACCTTCGACTTTATTCCCCGGCTCGGGGTTCCCCAAGATTCAATGCGGCTAACACCGCCGCTGTAGCATTTCTTCCCGGCTACCGATCGCGCATGGCTGCTGCGGAAAGTTGATGCGGTGCGGCATTACAGGGATTTCACGTAGGTGAACGCTAAGCAATGCGCCACTTCAGGCCGCATTCAGTGCCAGGAGCGTATGTGTCTCCGTGAACGTAGGCGCCGAGGATTGCTGGTTCGAGTCGTCCTCGGCGTCGCAGAAACAGGAGAACACAATGTTGACGAAATTCGCCGCCGCGCTGCTTGTGACCAACCTGATCGCCGGCTCGGCACTCGCTGCGCAACCCGCCGCGCCGACCGGTTCGAATAGCGGGATGCCTGCGGCCCAAACCCAGGTCCCGCCCAAGCCGGCCGCGACCACAAACAAGGTCGGCAAGACGGTGAAGCCTTCGGTGAAGCATGCGACGCGGCACCGCTCGCACGCCAGCAAGCACGTCGCTCGCGGCAAGAGCCATGCGGTCCATCACGCGCGTCATGCCAAGCCGGCCAAGACCCATCAGGTCGGCATCGCGAAGAGCGCCGGGCGCGCCTAACGCCAAAGGCATGATCCCGAAAAGTGCGTACCGGTTTTCGGAAAAGATCATGCCAGGAAATTGCCTGCGGTCCGGAATTAGCACCCGATGCGGTGCGAACCGAGGCCCGGATCGTACGCACCGGCTTGCGGCCGCCCCAAGGCGGACACCTCCGGGCTCCGCAAGCCGGATCCTAAAGTGTAATCCAGAACGAGTTCTGCGCGATCACGCTCACGAGTAGTCGTCCCGTCGTTCGTAACAATAATAACCGCGGGATTTGGGAGGCCGGTCAATAGCCGGCATCCGTACTTTTTACAAGCCATCAGGCACGCAAATCCTTCGTCATTGCCGGGCTTGACCCGGCAATCCATTCGGATCCTCCGCTTGTACAAATCGACTCAAGCGCTTTCATTGTCTGCGCTTCAGCATGGACCACCGGGTCAAGCCCGGTGGTGACCAAGCCATCACAACGCCGTCTGCCACTCGACCGGGACATGTTCGTAGCCGGTTGCGGTCTTAATCAAATGCCCGCAGGCTGGGAAGGGGAAGTGATAGCCGGTCACCAGCATGCGGTCGGCAGCGGCACGGTCGAAAAGCTTCTTGCGCGTCGCCACCGCCTCAGCGCCGTCGATATCGAACATCGCCTGCCAATCCGGGTGGCGCGCGAATACGGCAGGGTGTTGGGCTGTGTCGCTCAGCACGAGCAACGACTGGTCGCCGGAATGAACTGCGAAAACGGTATGGCCCGGGGTGTGCCCCGGCGCCGGCACGGTGACAATACCGGGCGCGACTTCCTTGCCGGGGTCAAATTGCGTCACCTGCTTGGCGATGTCGGAAAAAATCCGCCGCTGATTGAGAAAGGTGATTTTCAGATCCGCCTGCGCGGCGTTCAGATTGGCATCGTCCATCCAATAGGCCCATTCGGGCGCCGGCACCATGATCTCGGCGCGTGGGAAGATCAACGCATTGTCCTTGTCCTTGATGCCATTGATGTGATCGGGATGGAAATGCGAGATGACAATCGTGTCGACTTGTTTTGGGTCGATCCCCGCAGCCGCGAGATTGTTGCGGAAGACGCCAGCCGACGGCGCGATCTGGCCGCCGGTGCCGGTATCGAGAAGCACGACCCGTTTGCCGGTGTTGGCGATCAGCGTCGTAAACGGGGTCGCGAGCTTGTCGTGCGGCATAAACGCCTGATCGAGCGCATGCTCGACTTCGGCGAAGGGCGCATTGCGGATGAAATCGCTGGCGATTGGGCGATACCAGATACCGTCATAGATCGCGGTGAGCTCGTAGTGGCCGACTTTGTAGCGGTAGATTCCCGGCGTCGCCATATTGCCCGCCGGCGCTTCGGCATCCGCAACAGTGGCGGAGCCCGCCAGCGCCGCCGCGGCGGCGCCGGTAAAAACAGTACGCCTTGTCACTTCCGGCATTTCGTATTCCCTGCATTACCACGCTTGTTGCGTCAGTACGCTCGCGCCCCTGCGGATAATAACCGAATGGCTGCACCGATATTCCCTGTTCTTGCGGCGAAAGCGCACGGCACTGACCCGCGCTAGACCGTTGCGGGGCCGTCACGAATGAGCCGGCCGGCGGTTAAAGCCGCAATGCCACCTCGCAAATGAATGCTATTGGGTCGGGAACTTGCATCTGCTTATGCTGGTCGCAGACGCCATGGCGCGACCGAATAGCGCTGTTTAGTCACGAAAATCATTTGGGGCGGATATCGACGAGGCGTTGATGTCGTCGAATTCATCCAGCGTGACTCCCATGGCGACGGCCACCAGCGCCCCAACCGCGCCGCGGGTGGGGCTGCGAATTGCGCTTCTGCTCATTGCCGGTTTATCGGCATCATCATTTACGGGTTCTAACGCCGAACCCCTATGTTTCGGCCCGTATTTTTTGCTAAACTTGGTCGGGGAGGGCGCCTTTGCGTGCCAGGTGCGCAGGGTGCGCGGGGTTCCTTGTGAGAAAAGGAGCCACTTATGCCCATGCAAGAAAATCATCAGGAAAGTTTTGCCAAAGCTTCGAAGACAATTCAGAGGCAAATGGCGGAAACAGAAAAGAAAATCGGCGATGCGGCCGCTCAGGCCCAGAGCGAGTTCATGAGAACGTTCGAAGATGTGGGTCGAGAGATCATGTCATGTGCGGCCGCCGAGATGGAACGCGGTCTCAGCCTATCCAGAAAGCTGAGCGGCGCTCAGTCCGTTTCCGATGCGCTCACGGCTTATCAGGAATGGTTGAGTGAGGAGATGAATGCGCGCACGGAAGATGCTCGTCGGTTCATGGCTCACGGCCAAAAATTCATGAGTGCCGGCACACGGGCTGTTTCGAACGGCTGGTCGGGCATCGGTACGAGCTCGTAAGATTTCCCCGAGCTTGGCGCTTGGGCTTGGCGCTAGGGACTGTACTAAGGCGTGTACCACCCAAGTATAGCGAACGAGAGTCGCGGACGGCGAAACCTGAGCTCGCGACCTGCGAAGATTTCTCCGTGGGGCGGAACCCACGCGCGTCATGTGAAATGGAACATCCGCAATCGGTTTTGCGTTATAGATTTGCGGCAGAGGCACACAGGAGTGTGTTACGAAAATTATTGATTTTTCGACATTTGCGATGGCCCGTATCGGGTTCGCACCAAGTTTACTGTTCTGTGATCATTGCCGGGGAAAATTGGGACGCCGCGTACATCGCTATTGGCGTATGCAGTTCTGTTCCTCAGCGTGCGTTGCCGCGTATCAGCAGCGACTCTCACAGCACACAAAACAAAAGATTCTTCACCTGGATCTTCAGCACTCCGGGCAGGCCTAGATTGCCCGCTGCGCAAAAAAGGCCTCGACATCACCTGCAATGTCGAGGCCTGAGTTTGCGCCTTTGCCGCCCTCCCCAGGACGACTGGTGTGTCAGACGCGCTCACATTGGATCGCAATTGGATTCTTGGCGCAGTGACGCGCAGCACAAATATGCTGCCAAATTCCGTCGCGAATTTACACGCTCGACCCGGAAATCTGGTGTGGTAACCGGCAACCGTAGTGTCGCGACGGCTCGTCTACAAAAGCCGAATTTGTCGCGAACCGCCCTTTTGGCTTAGGTTAGAGCCCGCGCCCGATCGGCCTCGCGTGCGGGCTCGCTGTTTGTTCAGCATGCACAGTTTATCAGATCACCAAACGATAATCACATTAATTCCCACAAGCTCCGCAATCTTTGTTCGTTTGTTCACGATTGTTTGTTTGATCGCCAATCAGTTCAAAGCGTTATTTGTTTGGTTGCATCGTCCGCCGCGACCATCCGAGATTTTCCGATTGATCGACCCCGCCGGGGGCCAAAACTCATCGCTCGCTCGCTCGCAATATCCCTGAGCAAATTCGCTCCAGATTTGCTCGACCCCCTCTATCGCTATAAAAAATTATTGCGTGGACAAAATTCCTTGAACCCAACGCATTGAGTTGCACGATAATTGTGCAGCGAACCATCTCGACGCGCGCGCGTTGTTAGATAATGCCGACGAGCGTCCAACCATCAAACATGTACTGGCATCACTGGTTCGCGTGGCGTCCGGTTTTTGTCATCGACCGAGTAGGACGTCGGCGATTAGTGTGGTTTCAAGGCGTCGAACGGAGATGGACTGAAGGCAACACCAGCGGTTTGGGACCACGTTGGGTTTACCGACGGGTTCAGGAGTAGCGTCAAACATGAAGAAACAAGAAGAATGAGCCTCGTTGTTACCTTCAATGTCAAGGACCTCAGCACTCAACTCGGCGGAGGACCGACCCCTTCCAACCAATGGGAATGGCAGGGCCCCTCCAAGGCAGAGATCCCGACAGGGGGAATTGCTGATAGGCATTGGAATGCTGATCTGACTGTAGAACCTATTTCAGAATGTGATCGCCAACTCCGTGATCTCCACGTCCTAATGAAGATCAATAAACAACTGGCTGCGCAGGAACTAGAGGAGCTTTCTGCCGCTCAAACCAATGGCACGGCCGATGCAACGATAGTATGGAAGTATAAGGAAGCTACTCTTGGAATAACTATTGGCCTGCGACCGCAGCGATATGAACTCTTTCGTACGTTCGTTACACTTCACTTTGGCAGACCAGATTTGATTGGTCGTATCACTACCCCGGGCTTCGTGGGGTTCGCGTCGTCATCGGGAAGTGGGCTGATAATTCCGAACTACGATGAGTTTCTCGAAGGGCGGCCGTATCTAATTCTTGACGATAGTTCAATCGTGTTCAGTACCAAACCGCTACCTTGAAAAGATACCTGGCGGGAATGCGGGCATAGCCCAAACGATGATGGATGAGGGGAGGATGGAGCAGGACCTCCCGGCCCACTAGTAGCCCCGGCACCCCCTCGCTACAATCAGCGATCTGGGAGGACGACGTGAGGACATTGCTGATAGTGGTGGCGATTGCGCTTGGCGGCTGTGCTGCTCAGCGATTAAATTTTTCAATGTATACGCGCACCGATGGCAGGCCAGTTGATGCAGCAAAGCAGCAGGCAGCGCTTGCGCAGTGCAAAGGCGAAGCTGTCAGCGCACCACTTGATCCACAGGGCGTCGATTGGGGGCGGAAGGAAAAGATCATCATCGATGCCTGCATGGCGCGGAGTGGTTACATTCAGGCGCAGCAGTGAGCCGCGATGCTCTCCCGTAAAATTGCTGGCGTCGAAGCTTTCATGCATAATGACGTTATGAACAGCGCCGAAAAACCACCCGAGGAACGTATCGGAGAGATGATAGGAAAAATCATCGTTCTGGCGCTCTGTGCCTTCTTTCTTTGGGGTTATACGACAACACTCCTCGCGCAATTACACTTACTCTGACTTCTTCGTCCCGCGCTGCAAGAGCCCCGGCAGCTTGGCAATATTAACCGCGATCCGCCGGGCCCTCGTCGTGGGTGAGATTGTCTAAAATTTAGCGTAGAATGCTGTGACCATTTTCAGAATGGGAGGCAATGCCATGAAGCACTTTGTATTTGGAATCGTGGTTGTCGCGTTCGTCACGGCTATTACTGCACCGGCATTCGCGTGCGGTCCCAATTCACGACAATGCACGTTGCACCACATGTACTGCGAATGCCCAAAGGGTAAACCTCCCTCACGGTGAGTGGTTACGATTGTCGAGCGCCGATTAGGTTTTGATCAATAGGTCGGGCAACTTGGCGATGTTCGCCGCAATCCTTCGCTGCCCCAATTGGTTCATTCGGCGTTCACTTGTAATGCGCCACTGTGTGAGGATAGGGGCACATCAAGGAGTAGCGCCATGGCGAAGAAGCACAAGAGCACGCAAAAGAAATCGAAGTAGAAACATTGCGAAATTGCCAAGCGGCCGGACTGATGGTTCGGCCGTTTGTCTTTCCTGCTACCACCATCATCGCAAGCGATCCTTCTCGCCTGATCCTTCGTAAGCAGCTCGACCAAAATAGAACGCCCCACCGAGAATGACAGCGCCGACGAGCGCCCAAATAAGTGTGCCGAGCAATCCATATTCCGACCGGTAGCCGATAAGGATGCCGAACCCAGCACCAGCTATGGCCGAGACTAGTAGTCCTACTCGACTTTCGTACTTCCATTTAAGCGGATTGATGATCACGACCTTAGCTCTTGCGCAGCAAGTCGGGCAGCTTGGCAATGTTCGAGGCAATGCGTCTCGCTTCGTCTTTCGTCAGTAGCTTCGCCGCTGCTCTGCGCTCTGGATCATTCGAATAATAAATGTATGCAATCTGCTGACCGTTGGCGTCACGTACGACGTAGTAGTTCGGCTGTAACTCGGCAGACCAGGGTGAGGGGAAACGGCGCGACGTCACTAGGACTTCTCATAGCGTATGCGGCGGACCGTCTAGCAGTTTCAGCTTAGCGGTCAACATTGCGATACGCACATCCGCCTCGGCGCTCGTGAGGTTCGGCTGAAATGCGTCTAGCTCATAAGCGGCTTCCGCCAATCGCTTGAGTGTTGCAGCCTGCTCGGCAGTCATTGGTTCAATTCTTCAATCGACCAGGGCGCGGGGAAGCGACGAGGGGAGGACATAAGCGCTACCGAAAAGCCCAATAACAATAGACCATCCCGCCGACAATGACTGCGCCGAGCTATTTGGCCCCTGCATCAAAGTATTGGCGTCTTCTTTTCCTCAGCCAAGCATCAATCATTGAGCGAGCAATAATTTCTGCGTCTTCGCGCGTTCCCAAAACCGTCCTCTCTTTCGGCAACACATTGCCTGGAGGATGAATAGCCACGCGCCATCGCTCTCTTTCGATGCCTATTCGGATCGCGTAGCGAACGCCTCTATGCTCCATGCAACTAGTTTGGACCAAAAGTGCCGGTCCGTTCTGTGACGACGATCACTCTCAACCAAAGAAATAGGCCACGGATACTCTGGGCAAGGACATCCGTGACCGCCATCACGTTTTGGAGCTTTCTCGGGCATGTTTGCGTCGAATGGGCTTGATAACAATGATACTCGCGGCATGATTGCGTGGGCGGCTGGAGGGCTTTGCCATGAAGCAGGCTTTGGTCATTGCGGTTCTTTTTGCCGTTCCACTGATTTGTTGCACAAGATGAATGAAACGAACCAAATTCGAATGGGTGAAACATGAGAACGAGTAAAGCTGAGTATCGCCGAAGAGCCTTGAAAGCCTGGCGCACCAAGCGCCGCAATGCCAAGACGCGAAGGAAGAAATGAATATCCTCAACAGACCTGGGCGCGGCTTAGCTTAGGGTCGCTGAATGGCGGCCTTATTTTTTCGTGAGCGGATCGGCGTTAATGTGCAGAGCCGCTAGGCGTAGCCCATGACCACCGTTTGTCCGATCTGCAAATCCCCAGCGGAAGAGCCTCCACGTACCGGGGATGCAACAGCCTACCACTGCGCAACGCATGGTGAGTTCAAGGTTGCCGACGCTGTCTTTGCTGAGGCCAAAGCAAGGACTACACCCGAGAGCAATGGGAAGCTGCGCTGGACAAGGCAGAACAACGAACGAAGCCTGACGAGTGGCCTCTGATTGTAGTAGATGATTTCTACTGATCCCTGACCTTGTGCAATAGCTCCGGCAGCTTAGCAATATTCGCCGCAATCCTTCTCGCCTCATCCTTCGTCAGCAACTTCGCCGCAGATCGTCGCCCTGGATCATTCTCATTGCGGACGTCGGCCGTGTCTTGGCGACGGATAAGATCGCTGCACGGATGCGTTGTTCTGTGGCGCAGCAGGATTAGCAACACAGAAACCGTGGTAGTCCACAGTTTGTTCGCATTGTTCGCGCGTCATATAATAGCATCTCAAGGTTCCTCCTTGGGTGCACCAGGGATATGACACCTCCGCGATCACAGATGTAGGTTGGCCGATGAGCGCGCCGCCAAGAACAATTGCAGCGGAACTTGCCCTGGTATTCGCGCGTTTGCGGACGGGAGAATTACTATGAAACATTTGGTTCTTTCGATCGCACTCTCGGCCTTAGTAATTGTGGCCGCTAGCGCTACTACGCAAGCCGCGTACTATCATCATCGACATCACCACTACTGGCATCATCATGGCTACCCTGTCGCCGCCTATTGGAACTACTATCGCAC
>Ga0209465_10000202_pt1 | contig 28761 bp, 26 predicted proteins | sample PanSoiPlot1MoBio_FD_188321 | JGI IMG/M metagenome (GOLD analysis project Ga0209465, IMG submission 188321) | Tropical forest soil microbial communities from Panama analyzed to predict greenhouse gas emissions - Panama Soil Plot 1 MoBio (SPAdes)... | ecosystem: Environmental > Terrestrial > Soil...
ATGCTGGTGGTGGAAGACAACATCCGCTATTACTCGTCATTCTTGCCGGTTATCTATACCGAGCTCATCAGTCAGGCGAGACGGCTCATCAGCGAAGGGCTGAACGTCGCGCACAAGCTGGTGCGGATGCGGGCTCGGCCCAAGATTCTGCTGGCGTCGGATTTTGAATCCGCTGCGGAACTGGCCCTGCATTACCGCCAGAACCTGTTGGGGGTCGTGCTCGATGTGGAATTTCCCCGGCGCGGCCAGCTCATGCCCGAGGCTGGCTTCGATCTGGCGCGGATGATTCGCAGCGTTGTGCCGGACGTGCCGATCGTTCTGCAATCCGGCCGCACCGAGTTCATGGACAAGGCCTACGCCGAGGAGTTTTCGTTTTTGCAGAAGCACTCCCCCACACTGCTGGGTGATCTGCGCAAGTGGCTCATCGAGCAAGTCGGCTTTGGCGATTTCGTGTTTCGCCTTCCCGACCGCAAGACCGAGGTAGCGCGGGCCAGCAATTTGAATGAGCTTGAGCGTGCCCTGCGCACAGTGCCGGCCGAGAGCATTTCGTATCACGCCGGACGCAACCATTTTTCACACTGGCTGATGGCGCGGACCGAATTCGCGGTGGCGCAGAAGCTGCGTCCGCGCAAGGTTTCCGATTTTGCCAGCATCGAAATGCTGCGCAGAGACTTGATTGAGGCCATCACCAGCTATCGTCGCGAACAGAGCCGGACACTGGTGGGTGATTTCAACCCGGAGATGTTTCAATCGCAGGACACTTACTTTCTGCGCTTGGGAGACGGTTCTCTGGGAGGCAAGGCTCGCGGTCTCGCCTTTGCCCGCTCTCTGCTGCATCCGCGGCACATGCCGCTGCCATTTCCCTCGGTTCGGATCTGTGTTCCCCGAACCATCGTGTTAGCCACCGACGCCTTCGATCGGTTCACCACCGCCAACGAGCTTCACGATTTTGCTATGCGATGCGCCAGCGATGACGAGATTGTCCAGAGATTTCTAGCTGCGCCATTACCAGATGACATTCAGGCTTCGCTTCGGGCTTTCCTGGAGCAGGTGAATTTCCCCCTGGCGGTGCGCTCCTCCAGCTTGCTGGAGGACTCTCAGTACCAACCGTTCTCTGGCGTATATGACACGTTCATGCTCGGAAACCACGATTTGGATCTGGAGGTTCGTCTTCGCCAACTGACCGAGGCCATCAAGCGGGTTTATGCCTCTACCTTCAGCCAGCACGCCAAGATCTATGTACGCGCCACGCCGTACCGGCTGGAAGAAGAGAAGATGGCGGTGCTGATTCAGGAAGTGGTCGGGGCTGGGCACGGGCAGCGGTTCTATCCGGATTTCTCCGGCGTCGTGCGCTCACGCAATTTCTATCCCATGGAGCCGCAGACTCCTAAAGACGGCTTCGCCGCGGTCGCGCTCGGTATGGGGCGCGCTGTCGTCGGAGGAGGGAAGTGCCTGACGTTCAGTCCGCGATATCCGAGGCATTTGGTGCAGTTTTCGTCGGTCGAGGATATTCTTGCCAACTCGCAAACCGAATTCTGGGCGCTCGAATTGAACCAGCATGTGCACCACCAGGACCCCGCCGACGATTTGCGCGAGGCGTCGTTCCCGATTCGGGTGGCTGAGGCGGATGGCACGCTGCACATGCTGGCGTCGACCTATTCGGTCGAGAATCATGCCGTGTATGACGGGCTGAGCCGGCCCGGAACGCGCATCATCAGCTTCGCGCCTATCCTGAAGCACGGGCTCTTTCCCTTGCCGCAAATACTCGACCAGGTAATGACCATCGGCGAAGATGCCATGGGCAGGCCAGTGGAGATCGAGTTTGCCGTCCGCTTGCCGAAGAAGGCAGGCGAAGAGGCGGAATTTGGCTTCTTGCAAATGCGGCCGCTTGTGATGTCGGGCGAGGGCGGAGAGCTGCGCATGGGCCAGGTCGCAGTGAATGCTTTGATCTGCCAAAGCGCAAGAGTGCTCGGCCATGGCCGGATCGCCGACCTGCACGATGTCATTGTGGTGGATTTTCACCGCTTCGAGCGCGCCCGCAGCCACGACGTGGCGCGAAGTGTAGCGCACTTCAATGCTCAGCTCGCCGCCAACGGCACGCCGTACCTGCTCGTAGGCGTGGGTCGTTGGGGCTCCAACGAACCGTGGCTGGGTATTCCAGTCGCCTGGGACCAGATTTCGAGTGCGCGAGTGATTGTCGAATCGGGCTTCAAGGACTTTCGCGTCACGCCGTCACAAGGCAGCCATTTCTTTCAGAACCTTACCGCCTTTCGCATCGGCTACTTCACCGTCAATCCCGATGCTGGTGAAGGCTTTGTCGATTGGGAGTGGCTGGCCGGCCAATCCGGCGTCGAAGATCAGGGTTGTGTACGCCTGCTGCACTTCGAGCAACCCATCACTGTTCTGATGGACGGAAAGACGGGACGGGGCATGATCTTCAAACCCGGAGCGGGAGAATAAAGCGAAATGTGGGTCTGGATCGCTCAGTGGCTAGAGTGAATGGCGCCATACCGCTGAAATATGCCCAAAGCGTTTTCGGAGCCCGTGGGCCGGACATGCACGATGCCACGGAACGGGCGATTGATATCGCCGATCGCAATCAAAGCCAGAGAGAGCAAAAACGCAAGGGTCGAAATCTGCAGCATGTGCATTCGTGGGTTCTGTGAGCCAAACAAGCACGCCGACATCAAAGTTAGTGCGGCCCCGACGATCAACACCAACCACAAGACCTTTGCAAGCGTGGTTTGGCTCTGCAATTGCCGGATTCGACGGTGTTCGGCCATGCTGCTGAGCTCCTGCATGGTCTGCTGCAGACTTAATTGCTGCGTGACGCCGAGGTCCTCTGGTTTAGAAACGGTCTCCCAGAATTTCCGAACTGTGTCCGAGGCTTCATGAGCGATTGTATTCCGCGCCATGGCAGGCCATTCATCATCGATCATGATATGCGCGTAGTTCGCCGCCAAATGTTGGATTTCAACGCGCTGCGAGTCGGGAAGACCTGAAGCCGCCCAATACAGGGTAATGAGGCACGTGGCCTCGACTTCGGCATTCTGGTCGGCAGCGCGAAAGTCGGCCCACGCCGCAAACAACATGAATCCAATGATGACGGCATAGGTTGTACCCAGTACGCTCAGTTGCCATCCGGTAATGTCGTTGAGCTCGCGTCGGCGCTCGGCAGGCCAAATCTTCAGCAGGAGCCACCAGACAAGAAGCGAGCCGGCAATTGACCCGACCACGATCAAAACATTGTCCACAAGGTTCAAACCTGTCGATCCTCCTTCCGGCGAATCCCGCGAGCGGCTGGCGTCAACTCTGAGGTCTTCTGAATTTACCCCAAGTGCTTACAGTCGTGTTCGGTCTCCTCGGCAGGAAAGCATCTTCCCGCTTCCCGAATGGCAGGGAATCTGGTATCTCTTTTGAGTGCCGATAGCTCATCGCGGAAATCTTTGGAGAGAAGCCATGCAGAATCTCGTCAGCCTTATGCTTAAAGGCGGTATTGTTTTTGTCGCGTTGGTGTTCCTGGCATCCAACGCAGTCGCGCAAGCAGCGGCAGGTGCGGGCAATGCGGAAAAGGCGCAGAAGCTGGCAGCAATCGCCAAGCAGCTTCAGTTAACTCCGCAGCAAGAGCAGCAGCTCATGCCAATCTTGAAGGCAGATGCTCCCAAGATCGAGGCAATCAAGAACAACCCGTCACTAGGGCCTTTGCAGAAGATGGAGCAGATCAAGGCCATCCACGCGCAGAGCGATCCGCAGATCAAGGCGATCCTGAACCCGCAGCAGTATCAGCAGCTGCAGGAGATCCGGCAGCAGGAAATTCACGCAGCGATGGAGAGGAAGATGGGGCAGCAGTAGTTGGGGAGATACCCAGGCTTCGAGGGGCAGAAGGCCCCTCGCAGTGGCCTCATTCACTTCCAATTACGGTTGTCCACTTGCGTACCCGCCAGGACTTCACCAAGCCATTCTTTACATAAGGATCGGCTTTCGCGAAGGCCTCGGCCGCGGCGGTGGACTCACCGCGAAACACCAGCACGGCTTTGTCTACTGGGTCGGCAAGCGCTCCCGCCAATACCAGCTCGCCGCGCGCCAGAGCCTGCCGGCCCAGATCCAAATGTTCGGCCCGCAACGCGGCTCGCCGCTCCAGATAATCGTCTACCAATTCATAGAAAAGGATGGTGTGCATCAGCCCCTCCGCTCCGGAGAATAACAGCCGGTGCGCGTGTTTGTCGGCATTCGCATTTCGTAAAGCTCGCACTTCGGTTTACACTAAACGCATAAGTAGTGATCTTCGCGCCCGCAATAGAAACGGAATCTTCCATTTAGATGTGTGGCATCGCCGGTTTTACACAGCTACGTAAGCCGCTGCCCGCTGGTGTTCTTGCCCATGCGGTGAAGTCCATCACTCACCGCGGGCCCAACCAACACGGAATGTTCGACGGCGATGAAGTGGCGCTGGGCGCGACGCGGCTGTCGATTCTCGATATTGCCGGAGGCGATCAGCCCATTTTTAGCGCCGACCGCGATGGAGTCGTTGTTTATAACGGCGAGGTTTTCAACTTCGTCGACTTGCGGCAGGAACTGGAGCGTGAAGGCGCCCTATTTCGCACCCGCTGCGATACGGAAGTCATTTTGCAGGCTTATCTGCACTGGGGCGATGCCTGTTTCGCTCGCTTGCGGGGAATGTTTGCCATCGCGATATGGGTACAATCGCAACGACGGCTGGTGCTGGCCCGCGATCGCGCAGGGATCAAGCCCCTTTACTATTTCCAGGCTGATGGTGAGGTGTACTTCGGTTCCGAGCTGAAGTGCATCTTCGCTCACCCCGACGTACCTCGGCGAGTCTGCCTCGACGGCCTCAACAGTTATCTCAGTTTGAACTACGTTCCCGCCCCGTACACGCTGGTTGAAGGCATCGTCAAGCTGCTTGCTGGTCACCTGCTGGAGTGGAAGGATGGTGTCTGCGCGACGCGTTCCTACCTTGCGCCAAAGGAAGTGCGGCCGGCACCCACTTCGATTGCGGCAGCCTGCGAAGAACTGGACGACTTGCTGCAGAAGTCGGTGCGCGAGGAACTGGTTTCCGATGTGCCGCTCGGCATCTGGCTTAGTGGCGGCCTGGATTCATCAACCATTCTGCATTATGCCGCGAATGCTAGCCCTAACCGCATCCACACCTTCGGCGTGACGTTTCAGGGACGCTCGTTCGACGAGAGCCGTTACATCCGCGAAGTCAGCCATCATTACGGCACCAACCACACCGAGTTCGATCTGAATACCGACGCCGAACTGGCCGATGCCATCGAGCAGATCGCCTATTACTCTGACGAGCCTAGCGCTGATGCCGGTGCAGTGCCCCTGTGGTTCCTCGCCAAGATGACAGCCCAGGAAGTCACGGTGATCCTTACCGGGGAAGGCGGAGACGAGTTGTTTGCGGGCTATCTTACTTACAAGGCCAATCGCTACCGTGAACTCGCGCGCAAACTTCCGGCGAGGTTGCTGCGCGCGGGACTGTCGGCTGCCAACCTTCTCCCGGTATCCGACGACAAGATCAGCTTCGAATACAAGGTCAAGCGCTTCCTTCAGGGTTCACTCATGGACCCGGGGAAGGCGCACCTTTTCTGGAACGGTACTTTTTCCGACGACGACAAACAGGAACTCTTTCGCTACCCCGACACCCGACCCATTGAGGGAATGTTGCGCGATCTGCGTGCTGGGCGCGGGCTCGACCGTTTTCTCGAATTCGACCAGCGGTACTATCTGGCTGACGACATTCTGTATAAGGTCGATCGAATTAGCATGGCCCACTCACTCGAGGTGCGGCCACCGTTTCTCGACGATCGAATCGTCAATTTTGCCAATCGCCTGCCCGACGATTTCAAGCTGCGCGGCCCGGAGTCGAAGTACATCCTGCGCCGCTTGATGCGCGACAAGCTGCCGCGCTCTGTGCTGCATCGTCCCAAGATCGGCTTCGACATACCCATTCACGAATGGTTTCGGGGTGTGCTGCGGCCCTTGCTGCTGCAGACGCTGACTGAGGAAGCAGTTGTGGCCAGTGGGCTCTTCCACTGGCCGTTTGTGCGACGCCTGCTGCACGACCATCTGCAAAGGCGTGCCAATCTTGGTTATCACTTATGGGGACTGCTCGTTCTCTTCATCTGGATGAAACGGTGGAATATCGAAACGGCAATCGAGGAATCGACTGTGGGCAATCCGCTGCTAGCGGTTGGCCGAGAGGCATCATCGTTCTCCTCGCTGCCGGTCTCGTCTTCCTCGTAGGCGTCATCAGCCCGCCGCGGCTGGTTGATGATGTCGATTCCGTACAAGCGACCATCGCCCGCAACATGCTGACCTCCGGCGACTGGGTGACAGCCCGGCTGGATGGCGTCACTTACCTTGAAAAGTCGCCTCTGATCTACTGGATGATTGCGGCATCGTACAAAGTCCTCGGCGTGCGTGACTGGGTTGCGCGTCTGCCACTGGCCCTCTCTTGTGTTTTGCTCTGTTGGATCGCCTGGCGCTTTGGGAAATGGGCCTTCAGCGAAGATGCTGGGCTCTATGCTGGGCTTACCTTGGCCACCAGTGTCGGTCTGTTTCTCTTCACCCGCATTCTCATTCCCGACGCTATTCTGACGCTCGCGATTACTGGAGCCATTTGGGCATGGTTGCGCCTGCTCGATCCGGATGAGCTTCAGTTGCGCAAGTGGTCGCTGGTGCTGGGCTTGTGCATAGGTTGTGGCCTACTGCTGAAGGGACTCATCGCCATTGTTTTCCCGGTGCTTACCGGGCTGGTGTATATGGCTCTCACCCGCCAGCTTTTCAGCCGCGATTCTTGGAAGCGGTTGCATCTATTCCTTGCCCTAATTGCCGGCTTGGCGATCGCCGCTCCTTGGCACGTACTGGCCACGATACGGAATCCTCCTTACTTCGCGTTTTCCTTGCATAGCGGCCCGGGCGAGTATCGCGGCTTCTTCTGGTTCTATTTCTTCAACGAGCATGTGCTGCGATTCTTAAATCTGCGCTATCCGCGCGACTACAACACCGTCCCGAGATTTCTGTTCTGGAGCCTGAATCTGGTCTGGTTGTTTCCCTGGTCGGTGTATCTCATCGGCGCTCACAGGCTGTCGTACAGGCCGACTACTCGCGCGGGACGCGCCCGGCTCATGGCGCTCTGCTGGATCGGGGTGGTAATGGTGTTCTTCACCTTGTCGACCACCCAGGAGTATTACTCGATGCCAATCTATCCCGCGATGGCGCTGCTCATTGGTTGCGCGCTGGCGGAAGGAGGCCGCTGGGTTCGCCTCGGGTCGCGTATTTTGCTGGGGATCACCGTAGTGCTGTGTGTTCTGCTTACAGCGCTTTTTGCCGCCGTATGGCAGGTTCCTGCGCCGGGCGACATCTCGCGCGCACTTGTCCAAACGCCTGGCATGTACACGCTCTCCATGGGACACATGCTCGACCTGCGCCTCGGTGCCTTCGCCTATCTCAAACTGCCGCTCGCCCTAGCAGCAATCGCATTTGGCGCGGCGACCGTGGTTTTACTGGTTTGGAAAGACCAGGTTGGCAAGTCAGCCCTGGCGATTGCGCTCTGCATGATCATGTTCTTGCAGGCGGCGCGCATCGCGCTGATAGCTTTTGACCCCTATCTTGGGTCATACCCGCTGGCGGTAGCGCTGGAGAAGAGTCCGCCCGGAGGGCTGATCGGTGCCGACGACTACTACGCCTTCTCATCTGTCTACTTCTATGCCAACCGCGACGCGCTTCTCTTGAACGGCCGTGCTACGAATCTAGAGTACGGCTCGTACGCCCCCGGCGCTCCGCCGGTCTTTATCGACAACGCCCAATTTGGCGAGCGGTGGAAATCGCCTTCCCGCTACTATCTGCTGGTATACGGATCCACCTTTCCGCACATTGAGCAACTGGTTGGACAAGAAAACTTGCACGTCGTAAAGGAGAACGGTGGGAACTTCCTGTTAAGCAATCAAGCGCTGCCGTAGAGCCGGGTGTTCGCGAATTGGCATGGAGCCAAGATTTGCTATTGAACTCCTTCTCGCAAGCAAGCGAAATTCTGCTATCGTTCGTCCTGCTGGGTTAAGTCCTCGCATGCCGGCCCTGTGGGCGTAGAATGCCGCCTTGCAGACTCGTTCCGAACTCGAACGCTTGCGCGTCGTCTTAGTCCAAACCCGCAACCCCCTCAATTTGGGTGCGGTAGCCCGCGCCATGAGCAACTTTGGCGCGCTTCATCTCCGCGTAGTCGAACCTTTCGACCTGGCATTTCGGGAAGCGCGCTCTGCCGTAGGACCGGCCGCCGATGTTCTCGCCGCTACGGAAAAATTCGACTCCGTGGGTGAGGCCGTTAGGGATTGCGGTCTTGTCGTCGGAACAACTGCGATTCAGCATCGCGAGCTGCAGCATCCTGTGCATCTTCTGCCCGAAGCCAATGCCCGCATCACACCACAATTAGGACGCAGCAACGTAGCCATCCTCTTTGGCTCGGAGAAAACCGGGCTCAGCAATGCCGACCTGGCACACTGCCACTGGCTGATTCACATTCCCACTCGCCAGCAACATCTCTCCATGAATCTCGCACAGGCGGTCGCCGTAACTTTGTACGAGCTCACTCGCCAGTCGCAACCTTCGCAGGCTACCGAACAGTCAGCTGCTTCCTCTGGCCTATTGGAGCACATCACACGCGCTCTGCTGGAAGTGCTCCAGCTCAGCGGTTACACCACCCCGGAAAATGCGGGCGCCACGGAGTTAAAGACCCGTCGCATGGTTCGCCGCCTTGCACTCGACGAGCGCGACGCTGAGGTGTTGCTTGGCATGCTGCGCCAGATTCTGTGGAAGTTACAAAGACATCACAGGGAATAGTCCAAGAGCTCCTCTGAATAGTAGCAGTACCCCTCGAAGCATGACACTTCTCTGCAGCTGAGCAAACTCGCCCTGGCTAACTGCATCCGATTGCTTGCAGTTAGGGTGTGCCGGTATGCATTGTGTCTGGCTCCCAAACCGAAAGGAGAGTTGAATGAAGCTGTTAGCAAGAAAAGCGGTTGTCTCACTGTTCTTTCTTTTCTGCACGACTGCCTGGGGCTTTGCCGAATCGATCACGTTTACTGGTCTTTCACCCAATGGAAGCGCCATTCCCAATGGCTACGCAGGTTTTCAGTGGAGCAATTTTGATCTCATGACCGGCCCACTGAACGGTTTGGCGGTAAATTCTGCTGGAGTTGGAAATTCGCCCTTTACGCAGTCGTTTGCCGTCAATGGCAGAGCACGGACAGCTTCTTTCAGCTCAGCTACTCAGTTTGGATTGGCCAGTGCGTGGTTGGCCACGCAGTGGAACACCCTTTTAAACATTGAAGTGGTTGGTTTGCTGGACGGCAAACCGGTTCATTCCATGCTGGTCGATCTGCGTGGAGGCGTACCGCAGTTGATCACGCCCAACTGGTCGGGAATTGATCAAGTACGCTTTGTGCCTAGAGCACAAGCCAGCGCCCCTGGCTCAATGGAATTTGCGGTCAGCGACATCGTCGTGAATCAGGTCAACCAACCCGTGCCTGAACCAGCGACACTGCTGCTGTTAGTGCCCGCGATCGGTGTCGCGGCAACCAGGCTGCACATCTTGCGCTCAGGGAAATAATTCCTTCAGGTCTAGGTTGCCCAGTGTCTGCCGGCTCTGGGATACACAGTTCTCACCGCAGATCCCGCGAAGGCGCGGACGGTTGCTGACTGCCATCCCGGTGCCATCGAGTTGCTGATTACCGACGTTGTATTGCCCAGCACAAGCGGTCCAATCCTGGCTGCGAAACTGCGCGCCTCGCGTCCCGGTCTGCGTACCGTATTCATCTCGGGTTACATCGACGATGCCCTGACCCGTCATGACGTTGTTGAGTCGGGCGAACAATTTCTACAGAAACCGCTCACCCTCTCGCAGCGGGAAGGGGCAATTCGCGAATCGCTGGCGCGGGCTTAATCACTTCAGATACGCCCGCACAATCCCCAGTAGCTCGTCCACCACCTCCTGCGAGGCGCGGGCTCGGCCGACGTGGTCGCGGATATGATCTTCCATGACCTCCGCCATCAAGCTATTGATCGCTCCACGGCACGCTGCCAGCAGTTGCAGTGTGTCGGCGCAATCTTCGACACCATTGGTCAGATTGCGCTCAACGGCTTCGATCTGCCCTCGAATCCGCCGCGCCCGGGCCACTAGCTTGTCGCGCTCCTCGCTGCCTTTTTTAGCCATAAAAATTCTTGCTATACCCTACTCCAGTATGCTATAAATCATTACATGATGCAACCGTTAATGCATCGGGAATGCATATATGAATGACCCTCTAGGTCGTAAGTCGTTTAGTATCGGCTCCGCTGGCGACCCCAGTCCAAGCTAACTGCTTCTCTCGCCGCCACGGAGTCCATCACCGTGGTGCAAGCGAGAGCCCTCTCTTCGAAAATGCCCCCGCCCTGCATCAGAACAGCTCATGGGAGGCTGCCATGTTCAATTATCGTTCAGGTCAGAGAAACGTCCGTGTTTTGCGTCGCATCTGGTACGTCGGCGATAACCAGACTCTGCGTTCTCGTTGGGTTAGGCAGAGGACGGCTCTGCCGGTGACCCGGATGGAAGGTAAGAACGTCGTGGTCCCAGGGCGTGACACGCCGACACTTTCCGAGTTTACTGGGTGATGAACCGTTCCACACAATCGAGGGGCCCTCGCGAGGCCAGCGAAAGCTTTGGCGGCGTGAAGTTCGCCCCAGGGCTGCGGACACATCCGCTTACAGGCCCCGGCCTCGTTTTGCTCCTCGTTCTCCTCCCTTTTACGCTTCGGGCGCAAGACGATACAAACAGCGCCCCTGATGCGCCGCCACCTTCGCCTGTCCCAGCGACCTTCTTCGAACATTCAAATACAGCAAAGTGGTGGATTTCCGGTCAGGCCAACTTTATCTTTCAGGCGCACGGCGATTTCTATGCTGCTTACAGCGGTCAAAATAGCCTGAAGAATACCGCCGAACAAGCCATCTCGCGCGTCCTCACTCTCTTCACCGGATACGAGTTCACACCGAATTCCGTCATCTATCTCGATGTCGAAGAGGCCGGCTGGGGAGGTATCAGCGGCGCCCTGGGATTGGCCGGGTACACCAATCTCGACGTCGTCCGCAACCCTGCGTTGAGTCAGGCCCCCTACATCGGGCGGCTCTTTTATGAGCAGATCATCCCCTTTTCCGCCGTAATGGTGGAGTCCGAGCGCACGCCGCTGGCCTTGCAAACAAAATTGCCGGTAAAGAGCCTGTCGATCCGCTTCGGCAAATTTTCACTCGCCGATTTCTTCGACAACAACGTCGGTGGCACCGACAGCCACTACCAGTTCCTGAACTGGACCGCCGACAACAACGGCGCCTGGGACTATGCCGCCGACACCCGCGGCTATACCGTCGGCCTCATGCTCGATTACGAAGATCGCAACTGGGGCATCCGCTTTGCCGAGGCATTGATGCCCAAGGTCGCAAATGGGCCGAACCTTGACGCCGACATCGCTCGCGCGCGCGCCGAGAACGTCGAGTTGGAACTGCGCTATCCATGGTTCCGCAACCGGCACACAACGCTGCGCCTCCTCAATTACGTTAACCATGGTGATATGGGCGACTACAGCCAATCGGTCGCACTGTACCTGAAAGGCATCACACCAACACCGGAAATTACTGCTACGCAGGTACAGGGCACGATCAAGTACGGCTTTGGCATCAATCTTGAGCAGGAGCTCTCGAAAGACGTCTTCTTCTTCGGACGCTGGGGCTGGGCCGATGGCAAGAAGGAATCATTCTGCTACACCGAGGCCGAGAGCACCATCGCGGCTGGCATCTATTCCAAAGGAGCACAGTGGCACCGCACGCTCGACCGTGCCGGCGCGGTTTTCATCTCCAATGGGATCTCCGCCGCGCACCAGTCATACCTCGCTCATGGCGGACTCGGATTTCTGCTTGGCGACGGCGGCCTCACCTATGGCCGCGAAACCATCGAGGAAGCCTTCTACGATGCGCACATCTGGCGTGGTGCCTATCTCAGCGTCGATTACCAGCACATCAACAACCCAGCTTACAACCAGGTTCGTGGGCCAGTGAGTGTACCGGGACTGCGGCTCCATTTAGAGTTCTAAGCTAATCTACCGCTCAACATCCCTGCCTGGTGAAGTCGCAGAAGTACAATGAATTGACTTTGCATTGGCTGAACTTTCTGGGCGACTTTCCAGCACTGCTGGTGATTTCCACCGCCGTGTTGGCGGCCTCCTTCCTGGTCGAAATTCGCTACTCCTGTCATCCTGTATCGCCGCAACCTTCTGCGGGAAGAGTGGCTCCCGTTCACACTCTATTCGGCAACTGCGCTGCCGATGGTGGTCGCCATCGCTGAGATTGGAGTTCAGACAGGGCGGCTTACACGGGAGGTGTCCACTACGATCGTGGGTGCGGGACTGCTCTCCGTCCTGCTTTTTCCCACCGCCGCAAACGCTCTATTGGCACGCGACAGGCGTACGGTGTCTGCCATGGAAGAGGCAAATACCATCTCCTGATGGAACTCTGCATTATGGCCTGCAACCGCCTAACGCACGCGATCACTCCACCTCCCCCATAAATCCACGGTTGCTTTGTGCTCGTTTTCTCGAAACTTGAAACTCAAAACTCGAAACCTCGACCGCTGCTAGAATCAATTTGTGATTCTGCCTTTCGTCCGTGAGGTGTTTGCGGACGTGGAAAAGTCCTCTGCGCTACAGCGTGCTATAGCCCGGGTAAAAGGCGGCGCGGGGCAGACACGTGTCTCCGGACTGACTCCAACCGGTAAAGCCCTCTTCTATTCCCTGCTGCAGCATAGCAGTTCGCGACCGCTGATTGTGGTGGTCAGTGACAACCGCGCGGTGGACGACCTCTATCCCGTGGCTCGCTCACTGGCGGAATTGAGCGGCGCGGTGTCCGCCGATTCGGTTATCCGTCTCCCCGCATATGACGTGCTGCCGTTTGAGCAGCAGTCTCCGCATCCGGAAATTCAGGAAGCTCGCGCTACGGCATTGTGGAAGATCGCGACCGGGGCAGCGCACATCGTCATTACGACCATTGCTGCCGTCAGCATGCGCCTGCGCGACGCATCCTTTTACGCAGATCTGGCGCACCTGGTACGCCGAGGCGAGATGATTGACTCGGAAAAGCTGGTCGAGCGCCTGCGGCTCGGCGGCTACAACCAGGTCGACGTGGTAGAAATGCCCGGCGAGTTTGCTCATCGCGGTGGGCTGATCGATGTGTATCCGCCCGAACTGGACCGGCCCGTTCGCATCGAGTTGTTTGGCGACGAGGTGGAGTCACTGCGCAAGTTCGATCCCACCACGCAGCGTTCCGCGGCTGCCGCCGAAGAAGTCGTGCTGCTTCCGCTCACCGAAACGCCGGTGGAGGAAGACACGCTCGCTGTCATCAATGCGCGCCTCAGCGGGCACAGACTTGCCGGCGATGAAGACGCCCTGGAAGAAGCGGTCCGCTATGGTGGCGTGAGTGTTTTCCCCGGATGGGAACTGTATGCGCCCGTTGCCGGTGCGAAAGGCACGCTGCTCGACCTGCTGCCGCGCGCGGCCATCGTGCTCGATGAGCCCGACATTCTGTCTGAAGTACACCAAACATGGTGGGCGAAGCTCACCGAAATTCACGAGCGGAGCCTGGTCGGTAACCTCGTTCGGCCGGAGGACCTCTACCTGAATCCTACGGAGTTGAATAGCCAGTTACTGCGGTTGCCGGTTCTCGCTGTCGAGCAGCTCGGCATCGAAGGCGGCGGAGACGGCGAGCACATCGTGCTGCAGACACAGCCAACCATGCGTTTCCATGGTTCGGTGGCGGCGATGACGGAAGAAGTCGCCAAGCTTACTCGCGAAGGCAAGCGCGTAATGTTCGCCGTCTCGAGCACGGGCGAAGTCGAGCGCCTGGCCGACGTCTTCAACGAGTACAACCTCTCGTTCCGCATCGGCAGCCGCACGCCAAAGCCCGGCATGGAAGTCTACGTGGATGAATCTACGTACTTCACTGAGGATGTTGAAGCGACGATCATTGTCAAGGCGTATGTGACTGAAGGGATCGCACTGCCTGAGGCGAACCTCATCCTTTTTGGTTCACGCGACCTGTTCGACGAGCCGGAAGTCTCGGTGGGGCGTCCGCAACGACAGAAGTCCAAGGTATCCGCATTCCTCTCCGACTTCCGCGATCTCGCCGTGGGCGATTACGTGGTGCACGTCGAGCACGGCATCGGACAATACCAGGGACTGAAGGAGATTCCGCATGAAGATGACAGCGCGGCGGAGTTCATGCTGCTGGAGTATGCCGAAGGCGCGCGCCTCTACGTGCCCCTGACGCGGCTTGATCTGGTTCAGAAGTATCGCTCGTCGGAAGGCGCGAAGCCGGTACTCAACCGGCTTGGCACAGCGCAATGGCAAAAGACCAAGGCGCGCGTGAAGAAAGCCATGAAAGATATGGCCGACGAGCTGCTCAAGCTCTACGCTGCCCGCAAGCAGGCCGAGGGTCACGCCTTCGCTTCCGATAATGAATGGCAGCGGGAGTTCGAAGACGCCTTTGAGTTCAGCGAAACCGAAGACCAGATGAACGCCATCATTGACGTCAAGCGCGACATGGAAGCCTCTACTCCGATGGACCGCCTGCTCTGCGGTGACGTCGGTTATGGTAAGACGGAAGTTGCCATGCGCGCCACGTTCAAGGCCGTAAACGACGGCAAGCAAGTTGCGGTTCTGGCGCCCACGACGGTGCTGGCGTTTCAGCACTTCAATACCTTTAAGCAGCGTTTTGCTGCGTTTCCGTTGAAGATCGAGATGCTGAGCCGCTTTCGCTCGCCGAAGCAGATCAAGGATTCGCTGGCAAAGCTGGAAGCCGGCGAACTCGACCTCGCCATCGGCACGCACCGATTGCTCTCAAAGGACGTGAAGTTCCACAACCTGGGGCTGGTCGTCGTCGATGAAGAACAGCGCTTTGGGGTGCGTCACAAGGAGCGCCTTAAGCAACTCCGCAAAGAAGTGGACGTCCTCACTATGTCAGCCACGCCGATTCCGCGGACTCTGCACATGTCACTGCTCGGGTTGCGCGACATGAGCGTCATCGAAACGCCGCCTAAAGATCGCATGGCGATCCAGACCGTAGTCGCGGCATGGGACAACACCCTCATCCGCTCGGCCATTGAGAAGGAACTGGAGCGCGGCGGACAGGTTTACTTCGTTCACAACCGCGTGGAAAGCATCTACGAAATCAGTGAAAAAATTCGCGAGATGGCGCCCAAGGCGCGCATTCTAGTTGGCCACGGCCAAATGCCGGAGAGCGAACTGGAACGCATCATGTTGGCCTTCATGCGACACGAAGCCGACATTCTCATCGCCACCACCATCATCGAGAACGGTCTCGATATCCCACTCTGTAATACCATCCTCATCAACCGCGCCGATCGCCACGGCCTCTCGGAGCTCTATCAGTTGCGTGGACGCGTCGGCCGTTCCGATCGCCGCGCATACGCTTACCTGCTGATTCCACCCGACCGCGATCTCACCGATCTCGCTCGCCGCCGCCTCGCCGCTTTGAAGGAATTCAGTGATCTCGGTGCCGGGTTCAAAATCGCCGCGCTCGACTTGGAGCTGCGCGGTGCTGGCAACCTGCTGGGCGGCGAGCAGAGCGGACATATCGAGGCCGTCGGCTTTGAGCTCTATACCACCATGCTCGAGCGTACGGTTCGCGAACTGAAAGGCGAAGTCGAGCCCGAAGTCGCCGAGACCCAGCTCAATCTCGGCCTGAACATCCGTATTCCCGCCGAGTACATCGCCGAAGAAAATCAACGCCTGCGCATGTACAAGCGCGTCGCCGGAGTCGAGACCGAGGCCCAACTCAACGATGTCGCCGCCGAACTGGGCGATCGCTACGGCGCGTCTCCCCCGGCGGTTCGCAATCTGCTCGACTACGCCGCGCTCAAGCTGTACTCGCAGCGGTTGGGCGTCGCACAAATCGAACGCCGCCGCGACGCCGTCAACATCCGCTTTACCGATAAAGCCGCGGTCGATCCCGAGCGCCTGGCCCGCTTTGTCCACGCCGAACCGGGCACTCAATTCACCCCGCAAGGTATCCTGAAGTTCTCGCTGCAGGAAAAGCAGCCCGAACTGATTCTCGCGCGCTTGAAATCGCTGCTGGAGCAGTTGGCGGGCGAAGAGGTAGAGGTCAGATAAACGCTTCACTATCATTGCAGCCATGCGGACGCGATTTCTGATTCTGGTGGCCTTCCTTGGCCTCTTGCTGGCACCGGTCAAACTACTGGCAGCGCCGCCCGAGCGCTCGCCACTTCAGACCGTTGAGCTTCTTCACAAGGCCCTTCGCGAGGCCGACGCGGCCACGGTCGATTCGCTACTGCATCCCCACTATCACGGCCTATCACTTCAGGGTCCGCTCGGCCACCGGCACATCTATGTCGAAACGCGCGCGAAGGCTGTCTCCGAGATAGCTGGTCTAAAACCCGGTGAATGGGACGTGCGCTTTCTGAGCACCTCAACGCAGATCGATCCAAACGGAATGGCGCACGTGTGGGCGAGATACGTCTTTTACTTCAAAGGGGCGCCCAATCACTGCGGCTACGAATCCTACACGTTGTATCAGAGCTCAGAGGGGTGGAAGGTCGTCAGCTTTACCGACACCGACAATCCACTAAGTGGCCGAAGTCCAGACGATGTCTGTCCGCCAGGTAATTGACTAGGCGATGCTGTAGCTAGAATGCGACGGTTATGCGAACACCAAGGCAGCGGAAATTGTAACCATAACGCTTGATGCCCTTGTTCTCGCGTTGCCCGGTTGCAGCACGACGGTATCGGACTGAGGGAAAGGATTATGCGCGTGAATATCGGAAGCGGCGAGTAAGGTCATTTCCGCTGAACTTGGCTTTGCGTTGCGCATGGTAATTTCCCGTTTCGAGCGCCTGCGTGACCTGAGGGCTCACGGGCGTGATCACCAGGTTTTCTGTCCATCCCCACGCTTCCTTGCCGCCCCCTGTAGTTGACATTGAACGGCTCGGGGAACCCTGCTGCGGCACGGCTAGCTGACAAGATGTTACTTTTGGGCGAGGAATTGCAGACTCGACCCCAGTGATCGAATTCCTGGGCAGGCAAGCTGCGCACGTTGGCGGCAAGGTAAGGCTGGGCGCCTACCAGGCGACTGAACTGTACAAATTCGTTGGTGCCGAACTGATTCAGATCCACTCCTCCCCAGAAGTTTGTACGCCGCAGGCGTTGCTGCCGCGGCCCTATCCGCCCATCTAGTCGTAGCCATCAGCGAAGTATCCACCAGGGAGGCGCACAAGCGGGGCTTTGATTACGCGCATATGTTCAAGGAATGCCTTGCGGAGGCCTTGACATTGCGAACCCGTGAGTGCTCACCTACCCAAGGGTCATCGAAGATGACTCCGCCCAAGTTCTCGGTGAAGTGACCGTAAATGTTTGGCGAAATCGTCCCAATCAATACGTGCGGAAAGCGCACGTGATTGGTTCACCGCGCCAACACGAACCCGTGAACCGCCGATCCGGCTAAGCCCAAGGCACAGGTTGGAAGGAAGTGGCGCGATCCATCAAGAGGTTCCCGGAGCAGGATTACGCCGGCGGCGTGTGCTCGAACGGCAGCTTGGTATAGTGGGCCTTATCCACCTCGATGATGAGCGCGACGCGACCTTTGGGGTCGCGCCACGGGAACTCCTTGCCGATGTACTTGTGCGAGATCTCGTCGATGGCCTCGAATTTCGAATCATCGCGAAATTCGACAACACGGCCGCGAATTTGGACTTCTTCGTAAGGGTCATGGAAATCGACCACCGAAAGTGACAGCCGCGGATCACGGCGGAGATTGCGGACCTTGAGGCTGAATTCACCGGTCCCGATCACGATGCGCCCGTCGCGCACGCCGATCCACACCGGGGTTGTATTGGGAGAGCCATCGGGCATGAGCGTAGCAAGATGGGCGAAGTTTGGACGTGATAGCAGGGCATGAACTTTAGGCTCGAGAGACATAGTTGGCTCCTTGGCAAGATTGTATCCGCGCCAGACCTCTCGCAGATTTCGGAGACATCAACACTTGCATTGATTTTCCGTGGCATCCGTCCTAACATTCGCGGCATGGGGTGAGCGCCATGAATTCGTTTGACCCTGTTCGAAAAACTCTCTTCGGGCTGGCGATTGGTTGCCTCGCGATCTCCGCATTCGCGCAAGGTCCTCCCAAGTACGATCCGGCTACAGAAACGAAGCTGAAAGGGACAGTGGAAGAGTTAAGGTTTGTTCCTCCCAGTGGTGGGAAGCCGATGGCCTACCTGGTGATTAAAAGCGGACAGACCACGGTAGAAGTGTTTCTGTGTCCCAAGAGCTTTCTGGATGACATGGGCACGAGCTTCAAGCCATCCGACGCGGTCGAGATCACCGGTTCCAAGATAAAGCAGGACGCCGCAGAAATGATCCTCGCGCGCGAGGTGGTAAAGGGTGACGACACGCTGACACTGCGATTCAAAGACGGCAAGCCTGCCTGGTAAGACTGCTCTCTCTGATTTGTGCAGTGGCCTGTCTGACTACGAGAGTAGGCGCCCAAGGGTCCGACTCGGACGCGCACTGGCCGACGCATCCTCGCTCAAGATGACACGCTCGTTGAGATCATGCCCACACCCCTTGTCAAAAGAAAACAAAGGGATCGGACACCCACATTCTCAGATACCCCCAGAGCTGTGGGAGTAATTAGGTCGTTCCCAGCCTGCGCAGCACGGTTTCACGGAAGCCGCGGCTCAGCGTCAGCTTGGTGCCGTCGCGCAGCAAGATGGAGTAGTCGCCATAGAGCGACGGCTTCAGCGTCTTGATACGATCAACGTTAACCAGCGTCGAACGGTGCACCCGCAAGAACTGGCGTGCGCCCAAACGGCTCTCCAACGCAGTGATGGTTTCGCGCAGGATATGCGTCACGTTACCGACGTGCAGGCACACGTAATTGCCTGCCGACTCCGCCCAATCGATTTCGCCGGGTTTGAGGCAAACAATTTCGCCGTCTGACTTCACCACGATGCGCTCGGGCGACTGGCGGCGGCTATCGAATTCGGACAGCATTTCGAGCACGCGTCTCTGAAACATAGCATCCGCGGGTTGCAGCAACTGCTTGCGCGCATGATCGAGCGCTTCGGTCAGACGATCTTTGTTGACCGGCTTGAGCAGGTAATCGAGCGCATGCACCTCGAAGGCGCGCATGGCATAGCGGTCGTAGGCGGTAACAAAGATGGTCAGCGGGAGCCCACCGTCTTTCTGCAAGGCCTCAACAACGCCGAAGCCATCGACTTCGGGCATCTGGATGTCGAGAAAGACGAGGTCGGGTTTTTCACGCTGAATGGCGGCTATTGCGGCGCGGCCATCAGAACACTCGGCCACCATTTCAAGGTCTGGCTCCTCCTGCAATAAGGTGCGCAGACGTCCGCGGGCAAGGGCTTCATCATCGCTAAGCAATACTCGAATGGACATGATCAGTCGTGACCTCCTCGGTCGTGGTTCGGTAAGGAACCCGGATCTTGACGGTGCATCCACCGCTGGGGGCGTCTTCCAGCACCATGGCGTGGTCTTCGTTATAAAGCTGTTGCAGGCGTCCGCGGGTGTTGCGCAAGCCGACGCCTTCCAGCGGCATCAGGCCGCCGCCTTGCGTGAACCCGACGCCGTTATCACGAATCTCCATCCAGACATCGTCGCGGTCGCGCCAGGTGCTGATGCGGATCAGGCCGCCGGCGCGGCGCGGGCCAATGCCGTGCCGGATGGCGTTCTCGACGATCGGCTGCAGAATCAAGTTGGGGACCAGCGTGTCGAGCGTGCGGGGATCGACCTCGGTTTCCACGCGCAGCCGGTCATGAAAGCGCACCTGCTGGATGTCGATGTACTTCTGAAGAAATGTGAGCTCCTGTTGCAGGGGAACCTCGTGCACACCCACGCCATCGAGAGACATGCGCAAGAGATCGGCAAGCTGCAGGGTCATGTGCTCGGCCGCCTCGCCATCGTGACGCGCAAGGGCGGCAATGGAATTCAGCGTGTTGAAGAGGAAGTGCGGCTCAAGCTGGATCTTCAGCACTTCCAGCTGCGCACGTGCCAGCTGCGCTTCAAGCTGCGATGAAAGAATCTGACGCTCCTGGTACTTGCCGTAGAAAGCAATCGCCTGCGTGACGAGCACGATGTACCAATAGCGTTGGATGTCCATGAAGGTGCGCGACAGCACGTGTGGGAAGAAGGGAATGCTGGGCTCCTTCGTCCAGGTAATAAGCGGATTGATAGAAACCAGCGCAACCGCACCGATGAAAGCCAGCATTACGCTGGCAGCAACATGAATCGGCAGGGCGCGCTGCCAGCCGGCGCGATCGAACGTAAAGCGTCTCGAGAGCTCGTAGGCAACTGGCGTCAGCAGCGACCAGATCAGGGAGAGGGTGATGTTCCAGGCCAGTAGTTGGCCCCAACTGACTGGTGTGCCCATGGACGATAGATACACGTGGGCGCCGGCAGCTGTGAGAAAGGCAAGGATGGTCCACAGGACGAAACCGACAAACCAGACGCCTCCCCAGCGCCTCCAGGTTGTATGTCCGGACGGCAAGAAGCAATACCCCAAGGCAGACCTACACCCGCCCTTGCTGTCATAGACGAAATTCCGGCGAAAATGTTTCCTAAAAAATTAAGTGATGGGAGTCGCAAACGTGTCCAAAAGTGGACACGGAATGCTATCGTGCGACCTGGGAGTGCGAAATAGAGATTCGCAGACAGGGTAAACCGCTTCATGCACGATCTGGGAATTGCATCCTCGATACTGGAGTGCATGCAGAAGGAAGCCGAGCGGCATCCCGGCGTGCATATTTCCAAGGTCGGCGTAAAAATAAGCGAGCTGGCCGGAGTCGATGTCGATGCCCTGCAGTTCGGCTTCGAAATGCATCGTCAAAGACTGAAATCATCGAGGTATCGAGCATCATGGGTGAAGGTCTTGACCAATGGATGAACTGGCTGGAGAGGAGCCGCGAGGCCAAAAAAGCGGCGAAGTAAACGCCGCGACTCGCAACAATCGAACACAAAGCTTGAGTAGGACTTCAGCTTGACCTACTATGGGCCCTTATCTACACCAACCTCGCCTTTGCGGAGTGAAAGTTTGGTGAAGCGCTTCATCCGGTGTCGCCTCGCGTCGCTGCTCATGTCGGCTACGCTGTTGCCGCTCCTTTTCTTGCCTGCAGATCGGGCGTTTGCTCAAGGCGATCATGAGGGTGAGACCGCGCAGGTCAACCAGGGCTATCCCGTCACTGTCGATGGTTATGAACTCTTCCGCGTTCGCCAGAACCTGGGAGCCGTGTCGGTCGAGGAGCGTGCGCGACGAATCTCGGCGGGGTTGCAAGATCTGACAAGAGCTCAGGACTTCGATCCAAAGAACTTTACCGCGAACGAAGAGGGCGGAGTCGCGACGGTCCGTTATGGCGATCAATTGATCGTCACCATCAACGATGCCGAAGCGCATGGATCGGGTCTCCCTCGCCAAGCTTTGGCGAGGCAATATGCCAGGCTGCTGCAGGAAAGGTTGCCGGAAATCCGCGAGCAGCACAGGCCACGGTATCTCTGGCGAGCAGCCATCTATGCGGCCCTTACCGTTCTGGTCTATTTGCTTACAGTCTGGGTCTTTCTCTTCCTGACACGCTGGCTCTTGCGTCTTCTTGGCAGTCCGGCCGCAGCCCACCTCAAAGGCATCAAGATTCAGGAGTCGCAGATATTGGCGGGCGAGCGTCTGGCGCTGCTATTAGCCTCCGTTCTCAGGGGATTGCGGATCATTGTGGTCGCAGTTCTGACGTTTGCCATGTTGGGCAAAGCGCTGAGCTTCTTTCCCTGGACGCGCGAGCATAGCCAATTTCTGTTGGGCTATATGCTGACGCCATTGGCGGCGATTGTGACCGCCCTGGTGAATTACCTGCCCAAGGCGTTCTACATCTTCGTCATCGTGATGGTGCTGCACTTCGTTTTGCGATTCATTCACATGGTCGCGAAGGAAGTGGAGCGGGGACGCATTCGGATTTCGGGCTTTTATCCCGAGTGGGTGCAACCGACCTACAAGATCATTCGCGTGCTGGTCTATGCCTTCGGGGCGGTAATTATCTACCCGTACCTGCCCGGCGAGTCGTCGCCGGCGTTCAAGGGAATCACTGTCTTCATCGGCCTGTTGTTCTCGCTGGGCTCCACTTCCGCCGTGGCGAACTTCGTTGCCGGCGTCATCCTTATCTATACCCGCGGATTTCGCGTCGGCGACTGGGTGACCATCGGCGACAACACCGGGGAAGTGGTGCAGATGTCGATGCTGGCGACGCATATCAGCACCATTCGTAACGAAGAGGTGACGATACCGAACTCGGTGGTGCTGGGCAGCTTCGTCACCAATTTCAGCTTGCAGGCACAGGAGCGAGGCGTAGTGTTGCATACCTCGGTGACGATCGGTTACGACGTGCCCTGGCGGACGATCCATAAGCTGCTCATCGATGCGGCGCTGCGAACGAAATACATCCTGCACGATCCTGAGCCGTTTGTATTGCAGGCCAACCTGCAAGACTCATACGTGCAATACGAGATCAACGCCTACACCGACCATCCGCTGCAGATGCCGTTCATTTACTCGGATTTGCACGCCAACATTTTGGACAGCTTCTACGAGGCGGGCGTGGAAATCATGTCGCCGGTTTTCCATGCTCTGCGTGACGGCAACCGGACGACGATTCCCGATATGTATCTGCCGCGCGACTATCGTGCCAAAGGATTCCGCATTCAGGAAACTAAAACAAGTACCGACGGCGATTCGGGTTCGCATTCTTGACACCACGCTGACGGTTCACTAGCGTAACCGTGTAGCGAATTTTCCCGAAGAGCCACAGTTCTCTGCCGCAAAGTGCTCGTCCGCCGCAAACTCGTCTTCGCCATCGTGCTGACTCTCGCGCCCCTGCTATTTGCGTGGGCGGAGAAGATCAACGATATCCGTGCGCAGGGATATGTGACCGATTTAGCTGGGGTGATCGATCCGGCGACGCGGCAAAAAATCGAGCTGCTGGCCACGGAGGTCGAGCAAAAGACCGGCGCGCAAATAGCCGTCGTGACCGTGAACTCGCTGGAAGGACAAACTCGCGAAGACTACGCCGCCGATTTGTACAAGCACCTCGGCATCGGCTCGAAGAAAAACAACAAGGGTGTGCTCATCCTGATTGCACCCAAAGAGCGGCAATACCGCTTAGAGGTTGGGTACGGACTGGAGCCGGTCATCAACGATGCCCGCGCTGGTGATGTGGGCCGCGCCATGGTTCCCGATCTGCGTAAAGGCGACTACAGCGCGGCTGCGTTAATTGGCGCAACTGAGGTTGCTCAATACATTGCCGCTGATGCCGGCGTGACCCTCAGCGGGCTTCCGAAGATGCGGCAACGCCCCCCGACAAAGCACGAAGCACCGTGGTGGCTGCCGTTTGCGTTGTTCTTCGGGTTTTTCCTGCTGATCCGCGCCTTGGCACGTGCGGGACGTCGGCGCGAGGGGCCACCGCGCGGCGGCGGAGGCATGGGCAGCACCTTGCCGTGGTTCCTGATGGGCAATGCCATGGGTAGAAGTGGCAGTTGGGGAGGCGGCTGGGGCGGAAGCTCCAGCGGATGGGGTGGCGGCGGCGGTGGGGGCTTCGGAGGGTTCGGAGGCGGCATGAGCGGAGGCGGAGGCGCCGGCGGAAGCTGGTAGCCCACGCGGAGAGAAAATCATGGCAAGCAAGCCCGATGACAAACTGCAAAAGCTGGTGAATCGTCTCGAGTACGCCTGCGGCGATGCTCTCGCCGCCGTAGTACTTTACGGTTCAGCTGCCCGCGACGAGTTGCACGAGCAGTACTCGGATATCAACCTGCTGGTTGTGCTGCGGCAGATGAAACCGGAGATCTATCCCGCGCTGGCTGGCGTACTGAAGTGGTGGAGTCATGATGAAAAGCTGCGCCCGCCGACCATCATGACGCTGGAGGAGCTGCGCGAATCGGCAGACGTGTTCGCCATCGAGATGCTCGACATTCAGGGCTCGCACAAGATGCTGCACGGAGAGGACGTGCTGGTGGGCATTGAAGTGCCGATGAACCTGCACCGCGTGGAAGTCGAGCACGACCTGCGCACCACGCTGCTGCGGTTGCGGAACCATCTGCTCCTGGCGAACGACGGTGACGAGGAGCTCAAGCTGGTTTTGGCAAAGTCGGTGACCAGCGTGCTGACGTTATTCCGCCATGCCTTAATTGCTTTGGGGGAGAACCCTCCCCATGCCAAGCAGAAGATCCTGGAGCATGCCGCCGAGGTATTCAGCTTCGATGCAAAACCCCTAATTGCCGTGTTGGAGTTGCGCAGCGGAGACCACGCCATAGACAATGTCCGCAGCTTGTATCACACGTATATGGATGCCATCCTTGCGGCGGCGCATGGCCTGGACGTGAAGGCGCCTAAGCGCCAGTGGCACAAGCATGAGCAAAGTTAGCTGGGGCTGGAGTACGAATTTCCCCTTGGGAACCAAAAACGATGCTGAAGAAGCGTTTTTTGGGTAAAGCTGGCCTTCATGCCAGCGTCTGGGCCGCTTATTTTACTGCCTTTCGCAGGCTTTAGCCCGCGAAGGCCGAGGTTGACGCGCGACAGAAACCCGGCTCCTGCAAAACCTACGATTTGCCGAAAGAGAGGAACATGAAAACCGGAGTCATCATTCTCATCATCATCGTGCTGTTGCTGTTCTGGTTTGGCAGCACCTTTGTCAGTCATCGCAACGAGATGGTACGTAAGCGCGAGGCGGTGAACTCTGCCTGGTCGCAGGTAGACGTGGTGCTGCAGCGGCGCGCCGACCTCATTCCAAATCTTGTCGAAACCGTAAAAGGCTTCGCAACCCACGAGGAAAAGGTGTTTGGCGATATCGCTGCCGCTCGTTCCGCACTCATCAACGCCAAGACGCCGTCCGAAAAGATCGCCGCCAACGGGCAACTGGACGGCGCGCTGGGACGCCTTCTGGTGGTGGTGGAGAATTATCCGCAACTGCGCTCGAATGAAAACTTCCTGCGCCTTCAAGATGAGCTGGCGGGAACCGAAAACCGCATCGCCATCGAGCGTCGCCGTTACAACGAGACGGTCCAGGACTACAACACCTATATCGGCCTGTTCCCCAACAACATTATCGCGAGTTTGGCTGGCTTCCAACGCAACGATGCGTACTTCAAGGCGGAGGAGGGATCACGCCAGGCGCCGAAAGTGAACTTCTCGACGCCCCCGCCGCAACCGGCGCCGGCACCGCAGCAGTAAAGGTGGACATTTGTTAAAATGTTGCACGTGAGATAGTGCTGCACGTAAAGCTGTGCTAAGAATGAAAAATAACATCACGTTGAAAATCGACGCGGACTTGCTGCGCGAGGCGAAGGTCATGGCTGCACAGCAGGACACCTCTATCAGCGCTTTGCTCAGCCGCGAACTAGAGAACATGGTTCGGCGACGCAAGAGATACGTAAAGGCCCGCAAACGAGCACTAGCGCGACTCCGGGAAGGATGGAACCTGGGGTGGACGCCCCCCAGGTCTCGGGAAGAATTGCATGAGCGGTAAGGCGTTTGTCGACACTAATGTTTTGGTGTACGCCCACAACAACTCGGCAGGTCCGAAATACTCGGACGCGCAACGACTGCTGGAGGAACTGTGGAACTCAGGGGCTGGTATTCTTAGTACCCAGGTCCTGCAAGAGTTCTGCATCAATGTTCGTCGAAAAGCAGAGCATCCCTTGTCTACGAGCGAGGTTCGGCAGGCTATTGAGGACTACCTTTCCTGGGAGATCGTCGTAAACGACGGCGCGTCTGTGCTGGAAGCCTTGGAGATGGAACAACGTCTTCAGATTTCCTTCTGGGATGCGCTGATAATTCAAGCTGCCGAAAGTGCCGGCGCGGAGGTTCTGTACTCGGAAGATCTTTCGACTGGACAGAAGTACGGGAGCGTGCAAGTGATAAACCCGTTCACGAACGCGCGCCGCACAAAATAACAGAGCGTCCGCAAGCTTCCCTTCTTTACTTTTGAAGCGCCCTGCTTTTCAGAATCTTCCCGACCGACGTCATCAGGTGGTCTGCTCCGTCTCCCTTGCGAACGTAGCCGTTCACAATGGCCAGCACTTTCTCCGGTACTGCAACGCCCGAAACCATGAGGATGGGAATGTCGGGCCGGTGCGTCTTCATGGCGTCGGCCAACATCCCGCCATCCATTTCCGGTAGCGCATAGTCGAGCAGCACCAGATCAATGGGATGCTCGGCAAACAATTGCAGTGCCTGTGCGGCGTCGGTGGCGCTCAGCACGGCGTAACCTGCGTTAGCGAGCAACTTGTATCGAATGTAAAGGACAGTGAGATCGTCATCGACCGACAGAATGCGTTTACGCCCCTCGTGGGCAATGGCTGGTGCGGAGAAATCTCGGTTATACATTGGTTCAGAACCCATGACATTCGCTCCTTCCTTGCGGGGCCTTCATGCGTTTACGGATTTCGGTTCCGCAATTACTGCCGATGAGAAGCCAGGCCTCGGAACGATTCCTTGCCAGCTTCCTGTGCATGATACGTAGATCACGGCACCCGAATGCGCATGAAACCTGCCCTACGGCAGGAGTACTTGCGTGTAGCAATGTTGACTGGAGTCTAATGACGACTTCTGTGCACGCGGCATGCCAATGAGGGCCTTCTTTCGTTCGCGGTGGGGTTTTGCTATTGCAAAACCGATTCGCTGGAACTTCGGCGAGCGATTGGACACACAATTCGCTGCCGCCGGGATCTGAATAAATTGCTAGTGGTGTGTAGAAGTTTCTCCGGCTCATCAGCGGAGAAGCATGCAGCAGTGCAGATGCCGGACCTTATGTCACGCCACTTCCTCGGCTGGAGGAATCTCCTCGTCCGTCTTCGACCCATTTACGTTAACGAGAAAATCGCGCAAAATGTGGGCGTTGTGTTCCGCAGTGTCGGCCTGCTCCTCGAAACCACTGAGACTGGTGAGCTTCGCCCCACGTGCGCGTTCCGCCAGCACGCGATACAGCGATGCTCGCTCCTCCAAGGCGCGCAGCGCCGCCCACAACGCGGTTTCCACCACGAAGCGCTGCTCGGCCCCTAGGTTCTGTGCGGTGTAAGCGTGTCCGACCCGGCAGCGAAAGCGCAGCAGCCCCTCCTGGTCAATCTCCCACAGGACGCCACCGCATTCCGGACAGCCAAAGACCGAGGGTTTTCCGACATGCAAATCGTCATTCTCGATTTCCGCCATTTCGGCTTCCGCCATGCGGACCTCCTTGCGGGCCCGCTCATCGTCAATCGCAACAGTACGCGATTCCTGCAGAGGTTCACTCACGAGCTGTTGAATCAAGCGAGGAATCTCTTTCACCGCGGCAACTCGCGCATTCTTCACCATACGCAAAGCGCTCTCGGGCATCGACCGATACATTGCTGTATTTGGGTCCTGTACGATGACGGCGCCACCGTGGGCGCAAATCACCATGGCCCCTGAGGTGCCGTCGTCCAGTGCGCCGGTGAGAACGATCCCGATCACTCGCGCCCCATAGCTCACTGCCGACGAACGGAAGGCAGGGTCAATGGCCGGACGATGCCGGTTCTCGCGCGGTCCGCCGATCAGACGGATGTGAGCATCCTCTATCAGCATGTGCTGGTTGGGAGGGGCTACGTAGATCTTGCGCTTTTCGATCCTCTCACCATCGACAGGATTCAGCGCTGTCAGCGGTCCAGCCCGATTAAGGATATTCGCCAGCAGTCCGCCGGAATGAGCTGCCGTGTGCATCACAACCAGCACTGCGGCATCCAAGTCGGCGGGAAATCCCGCACAAATCTCACGCAGTGCCTCGACTCCGCCGGCCGACGCACCAATCACAACCAGCTCGCGATGGGCCATAACCATACGATGGCGGGGGCGTAAGTGGGGTTATCCCTGCCCCTTGCTGAACCAGCTGTTTTGCTATCGAGCCAACTATCGCGCGACCGGCGGCCCAACCCACATGTAGAAATGCTTATCGTCGCTGGAAGTGGACACGCTAAGTCCGCGCTTCTGGCTGGCCCGGCTCAGCGCCGAGCGGATGTTGGCCTTATTGTCGGGCAGGTCAGATAGTGCGATCTTTAGCGCCTGGCCCGGCGCAAGCTTCGCAATCTCATCGAGCAGCTCAAGAACAATTGAGTGGTGTTTGCCCTGCCGCCCGTGTGGGAGATCGCGCTGCGAAATTGCCGTGTATTTACTTTTAACCTGCCCGGTTCCAGCCGACCTCTTCTCCGCTTTGTTGGCGGCTCCCCTATTCATACCACACTAGCGTACTGCAAACATGTCACTATCACAATACTAAAGATCCTGTAACACTATCGTGACAAAACCGTGGTAATCGTATTCCTATCAGTATCCCGGCAGTAACCACCCGTCGGCGTACTAACGTGCGCCTAACCCCCCTCCTTAAGAATAAACAAAAGAGTCGAGCCGCATTGTCACAGTGCTGCTACTGTATGCATGAGTGTCAACTTGCGGCACGACATTGACGGCAACTTCCCTGTGCTCGCGTTACGGGATGATGCGAAGCTGACCGCGCCCACTGTGGCCACTTCTGTCAGTGTGCTTTGGCCGGCGAACGGCAAATTTCGTCGTAATGGCGGTACAATACCGTCCAAAAAGACGAAACGAAGCTCTCGTCCAAAACGAAAGAAC
>Ga0209465_10000203_pt1 | contig 28750 bp, 28 predicted proteins | sample PanSoiPlot1MoBio_FD_188321 | JGI IMG/M metagenome (GOLD analysis project Ga0209465, IMG submission 188321) | Tropical forest soil microbial communities from Panama analyzed to predict greenhouse gas emissions - Panama Soil Plot 1 MoBio (SPAdes)... | ecosystem: Environmental > Terrestrial > Soil...
TTGCCGCCGCCCGTCCCGCCCGCGCCCGCCGTGCCGCCGCCGCTGCCGCCCGTGCCGCTGCTGCCGCCGCGACCGCCCGCGCCCCCGGCCGTGCCGCCTGTGCCGCCGCGACCGCCCGCGCCCCCGGCCGTGCCGCCGCTGCCGCCTCGTCCCGCGCCGCCCGCGGTGCCGCCCGTGCCCGTTCCGGCTGTCCCACCGCCCCCGCCGGCCGTGCCGCCGCTGCCGCCTGCGCCGGTCGTACCCGCCGAGCCGCCGCTGCCGCCGGTCGCCCCCGCCGAGCCGCCGCTGCCGCCGGTGCCGGCCGTCCCGCTGCCGCCCGTGCCCGCGGTCCCCTGCGTGCCGGCCACGCCGCTGCCGCCACCGCCGGTCGTGCCGCCGTGGCCGCTCGACTGCGTGCCGCCGGTGCCACCGCCACCGCCACCGCTCGAGCCGCAGGCGCCTGTGACCAGAACCAGCGCCCAGACGAGATGACGGGACAGACTCATCGCTTTTGTATGGTTTTCCACGGCCGCTGAAGTGCCCCGCCCCTTGCCGGACGGGTCACCGATCTTCAGAGCCGGCCCGTGCCGAATTTGCCACGGAGATCGGAGAAGAAGGACATGGCCAGGATGACGCCGCCTATCGTCGACCAGGCGGTGTCGAGCGCGGTCTCGATCGCCGTCTCGACGGTCGGTCCGGCACCCAGCACCACCAAGAACGCCACGACCAGGCTCGCGAGATAGAGCCAGGGACCGATCTGCCAGAAGCGCAAGAGCGCGATCCAGGCGACGATCAGCAGCGGCGCCAACAAGAGATCGCCCACGACGGTGACGGTCTGGCTGCCCGCGAGCGGCGTGTGCGTCCGCGCCTGCACGTACGCGAGCAGCGGGGCAGGCAGCGTGCGTTGAAGGCGCACGCTCGCCGCAATCGACAGCGCCATCAGCGCCATCTGCGAGACGATGAGGATCCGGAACAGCCTGACCTGGTTCATCGGCCGGTCCGTCAGTAGTTGTGCGCCAGCACGCCGCCCGCGAAATAGGCGTGCGTGCTCTCGATTGTCAGATCGAAGACGTCGGTGTCGGCGACCCGCGTCGCGATCGTCTTGACCGCGACCGGGGCGAGACCGCCGTCCGTCAGGACGCCCAGCTGGTCACCGGCGCGCAGCTCGCCGGCCGGCACGAAGGAGGCGCGCGCGGGCACGAACAGCGGGTGGTTGGCGCTCACCTTCAGCGTGCGGCCGTCGGCCAGCGTCAGCTCTAGCAGCTCGTGGGCGCGCCGGCGCTTGACGTCCAGCACGCGGGCCGCGACCGGCGCGCCGCGATCGATCGACCACGACAGCACCCGGCTCCCCGCCGCCACCGTCTCGATCGGCCGGTCGCCATCGGGCGTGGCGATCGGCGTCCCGGCCGGAAAGCAGATTTCGCGCCCCTCTTCGTCGACCCAGGTGCCCTTGTCGTCGAGGAAGATGTACTGGTTCTCGTCGTCCATCGCGTCCCAGGCGCGCTTTCGCGAGAACGGCCCGTAAACGGCCGTGACCCGATCGCATTCGAGATTCCCCGGCCCGACGTCCGGCTGCGCCTTGCGCTCGGCCGCCTCCTGCGCCCGGCAGAGGCGGACGGCTTCACGGCGGTCGGTGGCCTTGGAACCCCGATCACCGGCGATGAAGAAGACCGGCCGCTGCCCCGGGGCGACGCGCACGACGTCGGTCAACCGCAGCAGCGCGCAATCGCGGGCCATGTTGTGCCACCCGCGCTTCGCGTCGCGGACGGCGCGCCGGAAGGCGACGCGCGCCTCGGCCTCGGTCCGCCCGTGGCCGACGATCGAGCAGCGCGACACCACGTAGACGCCGGGCTCGCCGACGCGTATCTGATCTTCCGGATCGACCGCTCGGGCGCCGGACGTCGCCAGCATCGCGGCGGCGAACACGACCGCGCGCAGGCCCGACAAGGTCTACTTCCCCGGCTTCAGCTTGACGTCGTTGGTCGTCTCGGGAACCAGCTTGCCGTCGTCGGTCGGGCGGAAGCGGATCTCGGTCTTCACCTCGATCACCATCTTGCCCAGCGCCTTCACCAGCTCGTCGTTCAGGTTCAGGCGTTCCAGCCAGTTCCGCATCTCGCCCGCCGCGACGCGCATGATGTCTTCCTTCGAGCGGCTGGCGGCGCCGACGCCGGCCGACACCGCGCGGCGCACGAAGTCGCCGATGCCGCCTTCGCGCTCGCGGTCACGGTCGCTGCCCGGGGAGGTGACCTCCTCGTCGCCGACGACGGCGGTGGCGTCCTCGTCGTCCCCGGCGGGTTTTGGCTTTCCGGCGTCCTCGGCCATGGGCCGAAGGTTACCGCGGACCGGGAATCCGCGTCGAGCGCAGGCGGGCTTTGCCCGGTTACGATATCCTGCCCATCCGGTGCCCATCTCCGGCCGCTCCCGACTGTTCGTCGCGTACTTCGTGACCGCTCAGGTCGCGGCGTCGTATTTCCTGCTCGCGGTCGCGCGCCGCTTTCGCCGTCAGGAGGCGATCGAACGGCTGACCCTGGCCAAGCACCGGCGGAACGCGCGCCGGATCGAGGCCGCCATCCTCCGGCTGCGCGGCCTGTTCATCAAGGTCGGGCAGCTGATCAGCATCATGGCGAACTTCCTGCCCGACGCCTTCCGCGAGGAGCTGGAGCGGCTGCAGGATCAGGTCCCGCCGCGGCCGTACCGCGACATCGAGGCGCGGGTCCGCGAAGAGTTCGGCGGTCGCGGGCCGACCGAGGTGTTCGCGGAGTTCTCGCCCGAGCCTGTGGCGTCGGCGTCGATCGGCCAGGTGCACCGGGCGCGCCTGACCAGCGGCGAGGAGGTGGCGGTCAAGGTTCAGTACCCCGACATCGAAGAGATGGTGCAGGTCGACCTGCGCGCGCTGCGCCGCATCTTCAAGGTGCTGCGCTGGTTCATGCCCGACTACGGGTTCGACACCATCTACCGCGAGATCAGCGAGATGGTGACGGCCGAGCTGGACTTCCGGCGCGAGGCGGCGGCCATCGAGAAGATCGCGGCCAACTTCGCGGCGCGCAAGTCCAAGAACGTCCGCTTCCCGCGGGTGGTGGCCGGCTGCTCGACCGGGCGCGTGCTGACGACCGAATGGATCGAGGGGATCAAGGTCGCGCAGCTGGATCGGCTGGAGAGCAGCAAGATCGATCGGCGGGCGGCGGCGCGCGCCTGCGTCGAGGCCTACTGCGAGCAGATCTTCGTCGACGGCCTGTACCACGCGGATCCGCACCCCGGCAATCTGCTGATCCAGCCGACGCCGTCCAACGCGTCGCCGTCGGTGGTCTTCCTGGATTTCGGCGCGATCGGAACGGTGAGCGAGGGGATGCGCCGGGGAATGATGTCGTTCCTGCAGGGCGCCATCACGCGCGACACGATGCGCATCGTGTCGGCGATGAAGGAGATGGGGTTCATCTCGCGGCGCGCCGATCCCGAGGTGTTCGACCGCGTCGTGCAGTACTTCCACGACAAGCTGCGCGGCCAGGTGTCGCTGGACGGCTTCTCGCTGAAGGACATCCGGTTCGAGGCCGACCAGACGCTGGGCAGCCTGCTGGATCTGCGGGAGATGAACGTCAGCCTGGCGGACATTCGCGACGCGTTCCACATCCCGAAGGAGTGGATCCTGCTCGAGCGGACGCTGCTGCTGCTGCTCGGCGTCTGCACGACGCTGGACCCGGAGATGAACCCGACCACGGTGATCGAGCCGTACCTCGAGCGCTTCCTGCTGGGCGAGAAGAAGCAGTGGTCGGAGGTGGTGGTCGAGGCGACGCGCGAGATGGCGCTGGCCGCGCTGTCGCTGCCCGGCGATCTGCAGCGGTTCATGAACCGCGCGCTGCGCGGCGACCTCGAGCTGCGGGTGCGCAACCTGGAGGACAACGCGCGCATGCTCTACTTCGGGGGCCAGCAGATCCTGTGGGGGCTGCTGACTGCCTCATCCGCCGCGCTGGCGGTGCTGTTCGACGGGCGCGGCCATGGCGGTCGGGCCTGGGCGGCCGGAATCGCGTCCGCGCTGTTCGCGGTGTTCCTGCTGTTCGCCTGGCTGGCCGGGCGCCCGCGGCGCTGGCGGCGGCGGCCGTGACCCGACGTTGATTTTCGCCGGTTGCCGGAATATCTAGTGTCGGCGGTACAGAGATGCGCCCGATCCTCCTGAAGATCCCGACGATGCCGCTGCTGATCGCGGCGCTGCTGGTCGCGGGGATCGCGATCGTTCGCGACACGGTGTGGCGCAAGCGCAAGGGCTTGAAGATGGCGTTCCCGTCGACCGCGCTGTGGGCGCTGGTCGGGGTGGCGCTGCTCATCAAGTGCATCGGCAAGTATGGCGACGACGGGGCCAACGTCGTCGCGAACCTCAAGGACGGCTTCGTGCCGATCTACGCGTACGGCGTCATGCTCGGGACGTCGCTGGTGATCGGGTGGTTCATCGCCATGAACCTCGCCGGCAAGGACGGTATCGACCAGCAGGAGGCGGGCACGATCTACATGTGGACCGCGGTCTGGTCGATCATCGGGTCGCGGTTGCTCTGGTACTTCACGACGCCGAAGGCCACGATCGCCGAGATCCCGATGGTCAACCAGGGCGGTCTGGTGGCCTACGGCGGGATGATCGGCGGCTTCCTGGCCAGCGTCTACTGCTGCCGCCGCCGCGGCATCCCTCTGCTTCAGTGGGCGGACGTCGCGGCGCCATCCGTCGTTCTCGGCACCGCGATCACGCGGATCGGCTGTTTTCTCTTCGGGTGTGACTATGGCGCGCGCTCCAGCGCGCCGTGGGCGGTCCAGTTTCCCGGTCCGAACGCGCACAAGTTCCTCGGCATCATCAAGGGCGGGCCGGACGGCAGCCCGGCCTGGCAGCATCACTACGGTCAGCTGCTGACGGAGTGCGTGAAGAGCGGCACGTGCTGGTCGGACAAGGTCCACCCGACCCAGCTCTACGAATCGCTGGTCGGCCTGTCGCTGTTCGGGCTGCTGATGCTGATCCGCAGGTACCGGACGTTTTCGGGACAGGTGTTCCTCGGCTGGGTGATCGGGTACGGCGTGCTTCGCTCGCTGATCGAGCGCTATCGCGACGACGCCGATCGGGGCGTCTACAACATCTTCGGAGACGTCACGCTGTCGACGTCTCAGATCATCGGCATCGTGTCGGTGGTCCTGGGGCTGGGCCTGTTCGTGGCGTTGCTTCGAAAATACCGGCGCGATCCGGCTAGTCTGCGCCTGTGGGAACACGTGCCTGCGCCGGCGAAGGTCGAGGCCCAGGCCAAGACGAAGGGCGAAGAAGGCGGCGGAGGCAAGCGCCGCAAGCGCCGGTGAGGCGTTTCGGCGCCGTCGTTCCGCTGGCGACCGCGCTCGCTCTGGCGTCGGGGGCGGCGCGCGCGCAGACGGCCGCGCCGCCGTCCGGTTCCGTCGACGCGGACGCGGGCGCCCGCAAGGACGCCGACCTGGAGGCGTCGCGCAAGGCGATTCAGGATCTGGAGGCGCAGGTGATCGAGCTGCGCCGGATCATCGAGGCGATGGACCAGTCGCGCGCGTCGGTCGACGACCTGCGCCGGCGCATCGACGAGCTGGAGACGCGCCTCGGCGACAACGATCGCCGCGACGAGGCGCTCGCCCACGGCCAGGGCGGCGAGGCGACGCTGTTCAAGTTCCATGACGACGGATTCACGCTTCATTCGCCGGACGGCCGTTTCGAGCTGATGCCGCACCTCCGGTTGCAGACCGTCTATGCGGGTGTGCTCGCGTCGAAAGGGACGGCGGACAACGGCGTCGCCCCCGACAAGTCGGGCTTCACGCTCTCCCACGCCGAGCTGATCATGGAAGGCCACGTCTGGCGGCGGATCATCACCTACCGCTTGCAGCTGGACGCCGCCGAATCGCCGACGATCAACGACGCGTACGCGCAGATCGGCCCGCCGCGCCGCTTTGGCGTGCGGGTCGGCCAGTTCAAGGTGCCGTATGGCCTGCAGCGCTGGACGTACAGCGGCGAGCTGGAGTTCATCGACATCTCGGCACCGATGGCCGCGTTCCAGCTGGATCGCGACATCGGGCTGATGCTGGTGGGAACGCCGCTCGGCGGGAAGCTCGCCTACGAGGTCGCGGTGCTGAACGGCGCCGGCGCCGGCAAGCCCAACGACAACATCGATCTCGCCTACGCGGCGCGCGTCGTGGCGTCGCCGTTCGGGCCGCTGCCGCCGGGTGAGGGCGACGTCGAATGGCACCCGCACCCGCGCGCCTCGCTGGGCGTGGCCGGCTACTACAACCTCGTCCCGACCGACATCATCGCGCGCACGGCGGCGCACGGGGCCACAACCAACCCGAACGCAAATACCGATCAAGACGGCGACGGCCGGATCGACAACGTCGCGATCTGGCAAGGGAACGTCGAGCTGAAGGCGCTCTGGCGGGGGGCGGCGCTGCAGGCGGAGTACTTCACCCGCTACGAGAAGCCGGGCGGCATGTTCGCGGCGCGCAGCTATCAGGGCGAGTATGTGCAGGCGAGCTACTTCGTGATTCGCGGCCGGTTGCAGGTCGCCGGCCGCCTCGGCTGGACGGATGAACCGCGCTACGGATCGACGCCGGACGAGCGCGCGCTGACCGGTAACCACGTCAACGAGCAGAGCGCGGCCGTCAACGCCTACCTTCGCGGCCACCGGATGAAGCTCCAGGTCGACTACACGCACTCGCACGCGACATACAAGGAGCCGGGTAGCGACATGCCGGCCGTCCCCGCGCTGTCGGGGCCAACGCAGCACCGCGTGCGCGCGGCCCTCCAGGTCGGTTTCTGAGCCGGTTTTTGAGCCGCCTGCGCCGGCCGCGGCAGCTCAAATTCCGGAATGGAATGTACCGACGGGCCCCTACGGACCCCCCCGCCGCGCATTCCGCATTATGGTGGTATACGTTCGGCCCTAGGGAGATAGCGGATGAGCCTCAAGCGAAGCCACACCAGCACCAAGAGCGCTTTCGGCGGCAGCGATGCTGGCGCCAAGGTCGATCGGCAGGAGCTGTATGACGAGCTCAAGCGCATGGCCGGCGCCAACGAGACGTTCACCCCCGTGGACGTCGCACTGGCGATCGGGGCCGGCGAGCCGCAGGTGTCGAAGGCGCTGCTCGGCCTCGCCGCCGAGGGCTATTTGGAAAAGGTAGAGGTCGGCAAGTACAAGGCGGCGGGGATGGCGGAGCTCGGTCAGGCCGAATTCCTGAAAGCCTTTGCGCGCGCGTCGCGCGTCGATTCGACGCGGCAGCGCGACCTGGCCGAGATCGCGCGCCTCAAGCAGAACAACGACACCATGAGGCAGCGCCTGCTGACCGCGATCGCCGAGCGCGATCACTACCTGGCGGCGTTGAAGTCGCGCGGCATCGATCCCGGCCCGGCGCCGGTTCCCGTGGCGCCCGTGGCGGCGCCCGCCGCGCCGGAGGCCGTTGCGCCCGCTCCCGCCGCGGCGCCGCCCGCGCCTCGCGCGCCGGCCCCTGCGCTCGCCTCCGACGATGCGGCGCCGGGGCCCGAGGCGCTGGCGGTTCCATCGCCCGCGTCGGCCGCCGCGCCTTCAGGCCCGGGCGACACGGGCGGCCACGGGACCTCGCCCGACGAGCCGGGCCCGCACAGCTGACGCCGGCCAAGGGCACCGAGCAAGGTCACAACGTCAATAGATCGCGAGGGGAGGGCGCCGTTTGCGTGTCACGCTGATTCGTCACGCGGAGGCGGGTGACGACGCGCCCCGCGACGATGCGCGCACGCTGACGGTCCGCGGGCGCGCCGACGCGCGCCGGCTGGGGCGTGTGCTGGCCCGCCGCGGGATCCGGTTCACCACGATCGTCACGAGCCCGCTCGTTCGGGCGGTGCAGACGGCCGAGATCGTCGCCGCGGCGACCGACTATCGCGGGCGCATGGCGGCAACGGACCTGCTGGTGCCCGAGGGGGCCCCGGGGGACGTCGTCGCGCTGCTGTCCAAGCTGGACAAATCGGCGGCAAAGTCCGTCGCGCTCGTCGCGCACGAGCCGATCCTGTCCGCGATCGCCGCGGCGCTGACCGGCAAGAGCCGCTACCCGGCGCTGCGAAAGGCGGAAGCGCTTCGCATTCGCCTGCCCGAGGGTCCCGCGACGACGGGCTCGCTGCGCTGGCGGGTCGACGGCGGCAGCGGAAAACGCGAACGCCTGCGCTGACCCTCGACGGGCAGCGCTTTGAGCGCTCGGAAGTCCCTGATAAGATGGGTTACGGCTATGAACGCGGGCGACAAGAAGGACGAGACCACAGCCACCAAGCCCGCCGTACCCCCCGAGTCTGACCGGGAGCAGAAGCGCAACCTGGCCTACCTGGTCGTGCTGGCCGGCGTCAGCGCGGGCGAGATGTTCAAGCTCCAGAAGGACCGGACCGTCGTGGGGCGGGGGCCGACCGTCGGCGTCCGGCTGAACGACGAGGGCGTCTCGCGCGAGCACTGCGCGTTCGTCCGCGACGGCGACAAGATGATCGTCGAGGACCTGGGCTCGACCAACGGGACGTTCTGCAACGGCATCAAGATCGATCGCCGCGAGCTGACGGACGGCGACAAGATCATGGTCGGCTCGTCGACGATCCTGAAGTTCACGTACCACGACTACCTGGACGAGGTGTTCCAGCGCCAGATGTACGAATCGGCGCTGCGCGACGGCCTGACGAAGGTCTTCAACAAGAAGTACTTCACCGACTACCTCGAGAAGGAGTTCGCGTTCGCGGCGCGCCACGGCGGACCGCTGGCGCTGATCTTCCTGGACATCGACTTCTTCAAGAAGATCAACGACACCCACGGGCACCCGGCGGGCGACTTCGTCCTGGCCGAGCTGTCGCAGATGATGACCACGCTGCTGCGCACGGAAGACGTGCTGGCGCGCTTCGGCGGCGAGGAGTTCACGATCCTCTGCCGCGGATCGGACCTTTCGGGCGCGAAGATCGTCGCCGAGCGGGTTCGCAAGGCGGTCGAGGAGCGCAAGTTCAGCTTCGGCGGCAAGGACATCCCCGTCACGATCAGCCTGGGCGTCGCCGCGATTCCCGAGAGCGGCATCAGCGAGCACAACGCCTTCCTGGCCGCCGCCGACAAGGCGCTGTACGAGGCGAAGCGCAGCGGGCGCAACCGGACTTGCGTGGCCGGCTCCGAGAAGACGCCCAACGAGCCGCGCAAGCGCACGACCTCGCGTTCCGGGCCGATCCGATCAGCGTAGGCGCGCGAGCGCGAGCAGGGCGGCGGCGAGCATCCCGGCCGCGCCGATCAGGTAGGGCGCGCTGGGATTGATGGCCGCGTACAGCGCGCCGCCGACCAGCGGGCCTGCGCCGCGGGCGAGCGCGGCGGCTGACTGGAGCGCCCCCAGCGTCACCCCCTGGGTGGCGGCGGTGGCGCGCCGGGAGGCGAACGCCGGCAGCGACGGCGTCGTCAGGCCGTTGCCCAGCGCGATCAGCCCGGCCGACGCGTAGAGCGCCAGCTTTCCCCAGGCGCCGAAGGTGGGCGACAGGCCGAGCAGCGCGAACGCCGCGGACTGGACGCCGAGACCGATGTGCACCAGGCGCGCCTCGCCCACCACGGGCGCCAGCCGCCGCACCAGGCCGCCCTGCACGATCGCGCCGACGGTGCCCACGATGGCGAAGATGTGGCCGGTGGCGGCCACCGACATGCCGAAGCCGTCCGCCGTGAACAGCGCGAAGGTCTGCTCCATCCCGGCGAACCAGAGCACCATCGCGAAGTTGACCGCCACGGCGGCGCCGATTCCGGGGACCGCCACCGCCGCGCGGAGCGCGCCGATGTCCAGCGGGACCGCGCGCCGTACCGACTTGCCGCGCAGCTCGACGGGCAGCGATTCGGGCAGCGTGCGCAGCGCGAGCAGGAAGTTCACGGCCGCCAGGCCGGCGGCGACGAAGCAGGGCAGCGTCCCTTCCCGGCCGAGCACGGGAAACCGCGACAGCTCGCCGCCCATGAACGGCCCGAGGATGAAGCCGAGGCCGAAGGCGATGCCGATGATCCCCATCCCGCGCGCGCGGTGCTCGGGCGGCGTGACGTCAGCGACGTAGGCCTGGGCGACGGCGATGTTGGCGGTCGCGATGCCACTGAACACGCGCGCCGCCAGCAGCAGCGGCAGCGTCGGCGCCAGCCCCAGCAAGGCCATTCCGACGGCGGTCGCGCCGATGCTCCAGAGCAAAACCGGGCGGCGGCCGATCCGGTCGGACAGCCGACCCCAGATCGGGATGAAGATGAACTGCATCACCGAGTACGCGGCGCCCGGCATGGTCGCCACGAAGTCGCCCGCGCCGAGGCGGCGCGCCATCGCCGGGATGAACGGGATCACCAGGCCGAACCCGAGCAGGTCGATGAACACCGTCAGGAACAGCGTGCTTATCGATGCCGTGCGGCGGTTTGTCATGGGTCGTCAGTCATGGAATTTGCGGGCAGGGTACCGCACGCGTCGTCGCGAGGCGCGTCCGGCGCCACCAGGCGCCCGTGGCGCGTTTTTCGGCGGGGCTCGTGAACCAGTACTGCCAGAAGACCAGACGGACCGCGGCGGGGTGGGGCGGCAGCGGGGCGCGAAACAGTGGCTGCACCGCCCGAGGCTCCTCGCACAGGCGTTCGATCAGCGCGGAGACGTAGTTGGGCTCGCGGTGCCGGAAGGCGAGGCCATAGAACCAGAGGCGGAAGTCGACGCGTGGCTGGTGGGGCGCGACGAAGTCGGGGCGGCGGGCGACGTCGCCCGGCTTGTGGCGGAAGTGCTGCGCGGTCCAGACGGCGTCGTCGGTTTCGTGGTCGGCGATCGGGCCTTCGGCGAGCGTCTGGAATTCGGGCTCGATGCGCTCGCGGGTGATCGACGCGAACAGGTGATAGGTGTTGACCAGGCGGAAGCGCCAGTTCAGCTCGAGCAGCGGGTTCATGAACGCCAGTTCGGGGAGCGGCTCGCGGAAATTCATCATGGCGTCGGCGAGCGACACGAGCGCGAAGAAGGCGGCCGCGCCGATCGCGAACCATTTGCGTACTGGCGGTAGCCATTTCCGGACGCCGCGGGGCAGCGGCAGCGACGGGACGCGGGGGCGCTTGCGGGCGAGATCGGCCAGCGCCGCGCCGAATCGGCGCACGGCCCGCGGTACGAAGCGCGCGGCGGGTGCGGTGCGGGCGCGGAGCGCGTCGATGTCACGATCGTCGAGCAGGAACACGCCCAGGACGGCGGCGAGGTAGCAGAAGAAGCCGTAGTTGGCGGTGGCGGCGTTGATGATCTGGAACAGCGTGAACGATACGAGCGCGAAGAGGCGCAGCTTGCGTGGGCCGAAGATCGCGAACGGGATCACCAGCTCCAGAAACAGCGTCGCGCGGCTCTCGAAGTGATGCCACCAGACAGGCAGGTGGTGCGCGTACCAGGCCAGCCAGGTCGGCAGCGGCGCGGTCTCGTAGTAGTAAGTCATCGCGCTGCCGTCCTGCCAGTCGCGGATCGGCGAGCCCCACTTGGCGATGCCGGATTCGAAGTAGAGCTTGAACAGGACCAGCCGGAACAGGAAGTGGGCGACGGGCGCGGGCGCGTCGGTGCGCAGGAACACCGCCAGGAACCCGCATTCGATCAGCATGTTGTCCCACTGGAACGACAGGAAGTCGCGCGTCGTGGTGACGTACGAAAGGTAGAGCAGCGTCGACAGCGCGAAGCAGAGCCGGCGCGCGAAGCCGAACAGCGCCGACAGCGACAGCAGCGCGCCCAGCACGATGCCGGCGGTCAGCGCGCCGTCCGTGTGGAACCACCAGGCGAGCGTCGGCAGATCGGCGAGCGAGACGCCTGGCTGCGCCCGCGCCGCCTCGATGTAGTCGGCGACGGGCAAGAGGCCGTGGCTGCCGATCAGGACCTGCACCTGCGCGCCGAGCGACAGCCACGCGCCGAGCGACACCAGCGCGAACAGCCGAGTGAACAGCGTCGCCACCGCCGGCCCCGATCCAAACGACCACAGCCCCACTCCCTCTCGCGGCTGCGCTGTCTCTTTCCCCTCTCCCCGCTCGGCGGGGAGAGGGGCAGGGTGAGGGGTGTCCGTCATCAGCTCTTCGGCACCGCGCGCCCCGCCGCTTCCAGCGCGGCGCGCGTGTTGTCGATCGCGTGCAGCGTCGTCGTCTGGGGGCCGGTCGGAAAGTCCTCGCGGCGTCCGGTCATCACCTCCAGCGCGGCCCGCACCGACGCCGTCAGCGCCGCCAGGTCGTACCCGCCCTCGAGCATCAGCGCCATCCGGCCGCCGCACGTTTCGTCCGCCAGCTGCGCGAGCAGGCTGGCCATCGCGGCGAACCCGCGCTCACTGACGCGCATGCCGGCCAGCGGATCGCGCGCGTGCGCGTCGAAGCCGGCCGACACGATCACGACTTCGGGCCGGAAGGCGCGCGCCGCCGGCAGGAACAGGTCGTGAAACACGACGCCGTAGTCGGCGTCGCCCTGGCCGCCCGGCAGGGGGACGTTGATGGTCGCGCCGCGGCCGGCCCCGACGCCGATCTCTTCGGACGCTCCCGTGCCCGGGTAGAAGGGGTACTGGTGCACCGACGTGTAAAGCACGTCGTCGCGCGACTCGAAGATGTCCTGCGTGCCATTGCCGTGGTGGACGTCCCAGTCGACGATCAGCACGCGCGCCGCGCCCGCGCGCCGCGCCGCCTCGGCGGCGATCGCCGCGTTGTTGAGCAGGCAGAAGCCCATCGCGCGATCAGGCACGGCGTGATGTCCGGGCGGCCGGACCAGGGCGAACGCGTTGCGGGCGCGGCCCGTCATCGTCGCGAGCACCGCCTCGACGGCGGCGCCGGCCGCCAGCCGCGCCGCGTCCCAGCTGCCGGGCGAGGTCGCCGTGTCCGGATCCAGGCGGGCCCGCCGGCCGGCGAGCGCCGCCAGCGCCTCGCGGTACTGGGTGGGATGAACCGCCTCGATCTCGGCGTCGGTCGCGAAGCGGGGCGCCTCGATCTGGACGCCGGCGATCGGCGCGCGCGCCAGATCCGACTGAACCGCGTCCAGACGCGCCGGCGACTCGGGATGGCCGGCCCCGGGGTCGTGCTCCAGGAATCGCCTGTCGGTGATGACGATCGTGCTCGTGCTCATCTCACACCTGCCTCCTCATGCGCGCGGCAGCTCGAAGCTAAACACGCTTCCGCCGCCCGGGGCGTCGCGAACCGCCACCTCGCCGCCGTGCTCGCGCACGATCTCGCGCACGAACGCCAGGCCCAGGCCGGTCCCCTTCTCCCGGGTCGTGAAGAACGGCGCGAAGATCTTCTCGCGCAGATCGGCCGGGACGCCCGGCCCGTCGTCGCGCACCTCGATGCGCACGCGATCGCCCTCCGCCGCGGCGGCGAGCTGGACGTGCCCGGCGCGCGCCGCCGCCACCGCGTTGCGCGCGAGGTTGAGCAGCGCGCGCCGCAGCTGCAGCGCATCAGCGCGCACCGCCAGCCCGTCGACCGCGTCGGTGGCGACCGCCGCGCCGCCGTGGACCGAGGCCAGCTCACGGACCTCGTCGAACAGCGGGCCGAGCGGGACGGCCTCCAGGCGCGGGGACGGGCGCCGTGCGAATTCGAGGAACTCGTTGACGACCGCCTTCAGATGTCCGACCTCGCGGTCGATGCGCGCGATCTCGTCCAGGCGTTCGGGCTGGTTGGCGAGCGCGTCGCGCAGCAGCCCGGCGTAAAGCTCCAGGCCGCCCAGCGGATTGCGCACCTCGTGCGCGATGCCCGCCAGCATCATCTGCATGCGCTCGTCGCGGGCCCGCAGCGCCGCGCGCGTCTCCTCCAGGGTCTGGGCGAGCACGCCGATCTCGTCGCGGGTCTCGATCGGGATCGGCACGTCCAGGTCGCCCCGGCCGAGGCGCGCCGCGGCCTGCGCCAGCCGCGCCACCGGCCGCGAGATCCGCCGCGACAGCCAGATCGTCAGCGCCAGCACCGCGAGCAGCGCGCCGACGCCCGTCCGGATCAGCGAGCGGCGAAAGGCGGCCAGCACTGCCGGGTAGTCGGCGTTGCCCTCGACGGCGACGACGCCAGCGACGTCGCCGGCGTCACCGACCGCGGCGTAGGCGCGCTTGTAGGGAACGCCGTCGTGTCCGACGAACAGCGGCGACGCGCTGGGCACGCCGCCCAGGGCGCGCGCGATCTCGGCGCGATCGGCGTCCAGCTCGTAGGCATGCGCGCCGAGCGCGAGCACCGACGACGTGTCGCCGCGCGCCTCCAGATCCGGCGTCACCGCCAGGACGCGCCTAACGCGCAGCCGCAGGCGCGCCGCCTCCAGCCGGCGGCGCACGCCCGCGTAGGTCAGAGAATCCTCGTCGCCCGCGCCGAATGCGCGCAGCTGCTCGGGGAGCAGCGTGGCCGCCGCGCCCGCCGCTGCCGTCCCCAGCCGGCGCCCCAGCTCATCCTCCAGGGCGCGCCGTGCCACCTCGTGGGCGAAGAAACCGAACAGCGCCAGCGCGGCCACCGTCGGCGCAATCGTGCCCGCGAGCAGCCGCAGCAACAGCCGCCGCGGCGCGTTTGTCGGCGATCGCGCCTCCATACCGGCCATTCTGCCGACCAGCCGCCCAGCGCGCAAAGCACCAGCGCTGCCGAGGCCCCTAGACGCGTACGTGTACCTGGACGTGTACGTAGTCCTGGACGTGCACGTAGTCCTAGACGCAAACGTAGTCGCTGTCGTGTGCGTGAACGTACAGGCACACGACAGCGTCAGCGACTACGTCTAGGACCACGACCACGTCCACGTGGGACGCGAGAAAACTAGCGCTTGCTGAACTGGAAGCGGGCTCTCGCGCCGCGCTGACCGTACTTCTTGCGCTCCTTGGCGCGCGCGTCGCGCGTCAGGTAGCCAGCCTTCTTCAGCGCGCCGCGGAAGGCGGGATCGATCTTGATGAGGCCGCGCGACATGCCGTGGCGAATCGCGTCCGCCTGGCCCGACAGCCCGCCGCCGCTGACGTTCACGAACACGTCGAAGCGGCCGGAGGTCTCGGTCAGCTCCAGCGCCTGCCGGAAGACCATGCGCGACGTCTCGCGGCCGAAGTAGTCCTCGAGCGTCCGGTTGTTGATCGCGATCTTTCCGGTCCCCGGCTGCAGCCAGACACGCGCGACGGCGTGTTTGCGGCGACCGGTGGCGTAAACGGCTTTGCTGACGTCAGGCATTGGTGAACTTCAGAGGCTTGGGTTGCTGGGCGGCGTGCGGGTGCTCGGCGCCCGCGTAGACCTTGAGCTTCTTGTAGATCTGACGGCCGAGCGGCCCCTTGGGCAGCATGCCCCAGACCGCGCGCTTCACGAGGTCCTCGGGGTGGCGCTTGACCAGCTGCTCCGCGGTCTGCGTGCGCAGGCCGCCCGGGAACAGCGAGTGGTCGCGGTAGAGCTTGATCGTCCACTTCTTGCCGGTCAGCCGGACCTTGTCGGCGTTCACGACCACCACGAAATCGCCCGCGTCGACGTGGCTGGTGAACGTCGGGCGGTGCTTGCCGCGCAGGACATCCGCGATCTTGGTCGCGGCACGGCCGAGCGTCTGGCCTTGGACGTCGGCGATGTACCACGAGCGCGCGAACGGCTCCTTGGCCTGGTACGTCGGGCGGTGATGAGGGGCTGCGGCTGCCATGAAAGAAGCGCGGTTTTTACTTGAGCCCCGCGGCTTTGTCAACGTGCGGCGACCCGCCGGCGTCCTTCTTTGGGGCCGGGGCGGGGGCGGAGACGGCCGGCTCGGCCAGGCGCGCCAGAAAGTCGCCGATGGCGGCGCAAGCGCGCAGGGCCCGCTCGTCGTTCTCGATCAGGGCGAACCGGACGAATCCCTCGCCCCCGGGGCCGAAGCCGACGCCCGGCGATACCGCAACGCGCGCCCGCTCGAGCAGCTCGGAGGCGAACTTCACCGACCCGAGGTGGGCCGCCTGGGCCGGCAGAGGCGCCCAGACGAACATCGACGCCACGGGCAACGGGACCGGCCAGCCGACCCGGGCCAGCTCGTCGCACAGCAGCTTGGACCGGTGCTTATAGACGGCGCGGTTCTCGGCGACGTCGCCGTCGCAGCGGGCGAGCGCGGTCGATGCGGCCAGCTGGACCGGCGCGAAGCTGCCGTAGTCGAGGTAGCCCTTGATGTTCGCCAGCGCGCCGGCCAGGCGGCGGTTGCCGACGCAGAAGCCGACCCGCCACCCCGGCATCGAATAGCTCTTCGACACCGTGAAGAACTCGACCGCGACGTCGCGTGCGCCGTCGACCTGGAAGATGCTCGGCGCCGGCTGCCCGTCGTGCATCAGGTCGGCGTACGCGAGATCGGAGATCACCCACAGCGATTCGCGCTTCGCCAGCGCGACCACCTTCTGGAAGAAAGCGAGGTCGACGACCGCGCTCGTCGGGTTGTGCGGGAAATTGACAATCAGCCCCTTCGCTTTGCGGGGCGCGCGCGCGAGCGCCTTCTCGATCTCGGCGTAGGCGTCGCGGCCCGGACCGGTCGCGACCGGCACCGGCTCGCCGCCCGCGATGCTGACGCCGAAACGGTGAATCGGATAGCAGGGGTCGGGCGAGAGCACGCAGTCGCCGGCGCCGACGATGGCGAGCAGCAGGTGCGCGAGCCCTTCCTTCGCGCCGAGGGTGATCACGGCTTCCCCGTCGGGATCGAAGCGCTGCCCGTACTTGCGCGCGTACCAGTCGCAGATCGCCGTGCGCGCTTCCAGGATGCCCCGCGACGGCATGTAGCGCTGGTTGCCGGGCGTCTGCACCTCCTCGATGAGGCGCTCGACGGCGGCGCGCGGGCTGGCGCCGTCCGGGTTGCCGAGACCGAAGTCGTAGACGTCGTGGCCCGCCGCGCGCAGGCGCGACTTCAGCTCGTCGACGGTCGCCAGCACGTAGGGCGGTAGCGCGGCCAGGCGTTCGAATCGATCGTCGGGTTTGGAGCTTGGGGGCATCGCGAAGCGGGGCGAGACACTACTTGATCGAAGTTCGGGGGTCGAGATCGGCGCGGACCTTCCCGAGATCTTGCGCGATATCTTGGCTGAACGCGTGTTCAGTGCTAGATCGATGTCATGCGGCCGGTGCCGATCTCGAACCCGCCCAATCCGTGGGCGACGACCGAGGTCGAGTACCTCGAGGGCGCGCCCGAGGTGAAGCTGCAGGTGTTCGCCGACGGGACCCGCCAGATCCTGGCCAAGAACGACAGCCCGGACGTCGGCTTCACGTACAGCGTCAACCCGTACCGGGGATGCTTCCACGCGTGCGCCTACTGCTACGCGCGCCCGTCGCACGAATACCTGAGCATGGGCGCAGGGACCGACTTCGATCGCAAGATCGTCGTCAAGCTGCGAGCGGCCGAGCTGCTGCGCGCGGCGTTCGCCAAGAAGAGCTGGCGGCGCGAGACGGTCGTGTTCAGCGGCGTCACCGACTGCTACCAGCCGCTGGAGGCGTCGTACCGCCTGACGCGCGCCTGCCTCGAGGTCTGCGTGGCCGCCGCGAACCCGGCCGCCATCATCACCAAGTCGGCGCTGGTCGAGCGCGACGTCGACGTGCTCGGCGAGCTCGCGCGGGTCGCGTCGGTGTTCGTCACCGTCAGCATCCCGTTCTGGGATCCGGAGCGGGCGCGCGCGATCGAGCCTTACGTCGCGACGCCGGCGCGTCGCCTGCGCGTCATCGAGACGCTGGCGCGCGCCGGGCTGCCCGTCGGCGTCAACGTCGCGCCGATCATCCCGGGGCTCAACGACCAGGACATCCCGAAGATTCTGGCGGCGGCGCGCGACGCGGGCGCGACGCGCGCCGGTTGCGTGCTGCTGCGTCTGCCCGGCTCGGTCAAGCAGGTGTTCGAGGAACGGCTGCGCGCGGCGCTCCCGCTGACCGCGGAGCGCGTGCTCCATCGCATCCGTGAGACGCGTGGTGGGCAGCTGTACGATCCGCGATTCGGCAAGCGCGGGCGCGGCGAGGGGACGTACGCGGAGACGATCCGGAGTCTCTTCGAAACGACCGCGGCCCGGCTCGGCTTCGAGCGGGGCATGGAGATGGGCGACAGCGCCGCTTCAGGGCAAACGTCAGGCGACGTCGAAGACGTGAAGGACGATCGACAGGCCGCCGTTGCGGAGCGCGTGGTGGGCCGACGCCCGCAGACCCAGCTGACGCTCGGCTTCGAGCCGGGCGGGCGTCACGATGGCGGCGCGCCATCCCCGAAAGTGCGCCCGTAGCACGCGCCCGAGATCGCGGTAGCCGCGGGCGGCGGCGCGCACGTCGCCCAGACGATGGCCGTAAGGCGGGTTCGTGATCACCAAACCCGTCGGCGCCGGCGGGCGCGCGGCGTCCGCGTCGCGGCAGAGGAGGGTCAGACCCGCGGCGACGCCGGCGCGCTCCGCATTCCGGCGCGCGCTGTCGATCATGCGCGCGTCGCGATCCGATCCGATGATGGGCGGCGGCTCGCCGGCAGGCGCGGCCGGTGTGCCGGGCCGGCCGGCCCGCGCCTCGGCGCGAAGGCCGGCCAGCATCGGGGCGATGGCGGCCTCGGCCGCCAGGGGCCAGCGTTCCATCGCGAACGGACGATCGCCGCCCGGCGCGCGTCCGGCCGCCTGCATCGCCGCCTCGATCACGATGGTGCCGGCGCCGCACATCGGATCGACGAGGGGCGTCCCCGGCTTCCATCCGGCCAGCGCCAGCAGCCCGGCGGCCAGCGTTTCGCGCAACGGCGCCGCGCCGGTCTCGATGCGCGCGCCGCGGCGATGCAGAAGCTCGCCCGACGCGTCGGCGCTGAACGTGAATCGATCGTCGACGCCGCGAACCAGCAGCGTCACGTCGGCGTCCTCGCCGCGCGCCGCGGCCCGGGCGCGCGGGACGGCATCCGCGACGGCCAGCACCGCCGCCTCGGCGAGCGCGCCCGTGTGGTAAAGGCGGCAGTGGCTCGCGCTGGCGCGCGCGGCCACCGACGCTCCAGCCGGGACGAACGTCGCCCAGGGCAGCCGCGCGGCCCGCCGCCGCAGCTTCCCGAACTCGCGCGCCTCCACCTCGCCGACGCGCGCCAGCACGCGCGTCGTCACGCGCGACCAGAGGTTCGCGTGGTAGCCGCTCGCCGGCGGACCCGTCCAGCCGACGCCCCCGGTCTCGACCGCGACCCCGGAGACGCCGGACATCGCCGCGATCTCGTCGCGGGCGACCGCCTCGAGGCCGGGCGCGACGATCGCGAACCATCGCAGGTCGGCACCCGGCGATGTCGGCGCGGCGGCGCGCGGAGCCGCGGCGCCCCGCCGCTCACCCGGTTGGGGAAGCGTATCGGGCCGGCCGGCGAAGCGCAGGTGCGCGAGCACCTCGACGGTCCCACTGCCGCCCGCCACAGGCGAATCGAAGTGATCGACGATCGTGAACCCGAGGCCCCGCGCGCGGTCGCGCACCTTGGCCAGCGCGGCGTCGCGCAGCCCCGCCGGGTCGGCGCCCGCGGCCTTCACGCGACGATCGGGAAGCTCGAACTGCGGTTTGACGAGCACGACGCCCTCCGCGCCGGCCCGCAACCGAAACGCCAGCGCGCGCAGCATGTTGCGCGCGGCGACGAAGCTGACGTCGACGGTGAAGAAGTCGAACGGCCCCTCGGCGACACCCAGGGACAGGCGCCGCCAGTCGACCCCTTCCAGCGACGTCACCCGCGGGTCGCCGCGCAACGACGCGTGCAGCTGGCCGTGGCCGACGTCGACCGCCAGCACGTCCCGCGCGCCGTGTGCGAGCAACGCCTGTGTGAATCCCCCGGTCGATGCGCCGACGTCGATGGCGCGCGCGCCGTCAATCGCCGCTGCCAGGCGAAAGCGCTCGATCGCCGCTTCCAGCTTGCCTCCGGCGCGGCTGACGGCCATGCGCCGGGAGATATCAGATTTTCAGCGCGACCGAGCGGGCGGCGTCAGTCCGCCATCTTCTTGAATGTGTTGGGCGACGTGCGGCCCAGGCACTCCGCGCAGAGCGGGATGCCGCTGGCGCGCGGATCGCGCCGGACCTTCTCGCGCGAGCCGCAGGCCATGCAGGTCGACGGCGTGACGTCGCGCCCTTCCTGTCCGAGCCCGGCCGTCGCCAGCGCGTCGCGCGTGACCATGCCGACGAGAAACGTGCCCGTCACCACCGGCAGGCACGAGACGTTCTGCTCGATCATGATCTGCGCCGCCTCACGCAGAGTCGTGTCCGGGGCGATGCACAGCACCGGCGAGCTCATGCACTCGCTCACCAGCGCGGTACGCGCCGCGAACCGAAGGTCGTCCTTGCACACGATCCCCGCCAGCGTGCCGTTCTCGAGCACGAGCAGGTGGTCGATGCCGTTGTCGAACGCGAGCCGGCGCGCCGACGCCACGACCGTGTCCGGCGTCAGCGTGTACAGCTCCGTGCCCATCACTTCGGCGACGCAGCAAGCGCCGACTTCAGCCATGATGTCCATGACTACCCTCCTTCAAGGATATCGGCAGTTTCGTGCCCACGCCTTCGATCGCTTCAAGCGGCATGCCAGTGGGACGCGTCAACACGTCATGGCCACGCAGGGAACCGTGTTCCCGTTGACGTAACGTGGCGGGCGAGCCGGTTACAGTCGTGACATTGCCGCCGTGCTACGGATTCCTACATGTGCGTTTGGCATCGATTAAATCGAGAGGGGAGGGTGGGGGCCCCCACCCTGTTCCCCTCCCGAACCCTCCCGCGATGGTGCGCGGCAAGCAGAGCTTGCCGGCTCCCCACGCGACAAAACGCGACTTACTGTTCCAGAGACGACAGACCTGGAGCGAGCCAACATGGACGAGCCGAGCCGAGGGGTCAGCGTGGCGGGTGAATGGACGACGCGCGCGGCGCGCGAGGTCGTCGCGTCGGCGAGCGGGAAGCTGTGGAGCTTCGTCGACGCGCGCGAGCTGAGGCGTGTGCTCGGCCAGCTGATCGCGGCGGAGGTGCTGAGGATGTCGCTCGCCGAGCTGTTCGATCGCAGCGACGGCGCCCGCCGCTGAGTCGTTTTTCTCAGCGCGCGAAAAAGCCCCTGTGGGGCGGCACCGGCGGTGGTCCCCGGACCTCGGGCGGCGGTGCAGGCGGCGCCTTCTTGGGCGGCTCGGGCGCCTTCTTCAAGGTCACGCGCAGCATCTGCGGCGCGTCGGCTTCGAATCGATAACGGCGCGACAGCGGGAGGTATCCCGTTTTCGTGAACGTGAATTCGTACGAGTTCCCCGGGCGCAGCTTGATTGTGATCGGTGTGCTGCCGAAGGCGTGCTTGCCAGTCGTGACGCGCGACCCCTCCGGATCGCTCTTGATGAGGACCGAGAACTGCTGCCGCTTCGTCTTCGGCGCCGGTTCCTCCTTCGCCGGTTCCTCTTTCGCGTCGTCGGAGTCGCTGCCGCTCGGCTTTTCTTCGGCGGCGGGCTTGGGCGGGTCGGCAGTCTTGGCCGGATCCGGCGCCTCCGCGGCGGCGACCTTGGGGGCCTCGGGCGCGGGGGCGGGCGGCGGTGCGGGCGCCTCGGCTGCGGGAGGCGGCGACGGGGCAGGGGTCGGCGGCGGTGGCGGGGCGGGCGGTGGCGCCACGGTCGGTGCCGGCTTGGGGTCGGCGGCGGCCGCGACGGCGGGAGCGCCGGTCGCGGGCTCCTCTGCGCGGTGACCGCCGCGCATCGCCCGCGCCGCGAGGATCACGAGCACGACGAACAGGACGGCGCCGCCGATGCGCACGTCGCGCCGGTCCATGAATCGGCGGTCCTGCGCGAGGAACGGCGGCGGATGCTTCATCACTTCCGTCGGCGGCGGGGGCGGCGGGCGATCTTTCGAGCGAATCTCCACCGCGTCGTCGAGGTTCAAGATCAGGCCGGACTCCTGGCCGTCGCCGCCGCGCAGCGGGCCGACCTCGGTCTGCACCGGTTCGGGCGCGCCTTCGCGTGTCAGCGGCGGCACCCCGTCCTTGCTGCTGAGATCGGCGAGCCAGCGCTGCAATTCGGTCTGGCCGACGGGACGAAAGGCGAGCCGCATCACCTGCTCGACGTCGACCAGCATCTCCTCGGCGGTCTGGTAGCGATCGCCCGGCGCCTTGGCCATCGCCTTGCGAATCACCCGGTACAGATCCGGGTTCAATCCCGGGCGGGCGGTTTCGGGCGCCAGGAAATCGCCGCTCTTGACCAGCATCAACGTCTCGTAATCGGTCGGCGCGTCGAAGGGGTGGCGGCGCGTGATCATCACGTAGAGCATCGTGCCGACGGAGAACAGATCCGAACGGGCGTCGAGCGGCTCGCCCGCGGCCTGCTCGGGCGACATGAAGGCGATCTTTCCCTTGATCAGGTTGCCGGGGCTCTGTTCCTTGCGCGTCTGCGCCTTGGCGATGCCGAAGTCGGTCAGCTTCACCTCGCCCTGCTCGCTCAGCAGCACGTTGTGGGGGCTGACGTCGCGGTGGACGACGCCCAGCGGCTTGCCGTCGCCGCGCTTCTTCTGGTGCGCGTAGGCAAGCGCCCGACAGACCTCTGCCGTGATGTAGAGGGCGAGCGCCGGCGGCGCGGGGACGCCCGCCGCCTTCGAGCGGCGCAGCACGCGGTCGAGGGTCCAGCCGTCGACCAGCTCGAGGGCGAGGAAGTAACGCCCCTCGGCCTCGCCGAGGTCCAGCACCTGCACGATGTTGCTGTGGTTCAGCGTCATCGCGATGTGCGCCTCGTCGACCAGCATGTGGCGGAACTGCGGGTCGGCGTAGAACGTCGTGAAGATGCGCTTGAGCACGACGGTCTTCTCGAAGCCCTGCGCGCCGTGCTGCTTGGCCAGGAAAATCTCGGCCGTGCCGCCATCGGCAATCTTGCGCAGAATCGTGTATCGGGAGCTCGGGCTCATCGGCGCGATTCCGAGTCGCTCAAGTTACCATGCTGTCGCCCCTTGATGCCCCGAGATTCACTCACCACATTCCGAGAAGACAGAGTGGACCCGAAGGCGCCGAAAAAGGTCCTGCTCGTCGAAGACGATCTCGACGTGCGGGATACTCTGCAGGACTTGCTCGAGAGCGAAGGGTTGGATGTCATCCCTGCCGCCAACGGCAAGCAGGCGATCGATTTCCTGACCCTCAACGATCCACCGGGCGCGGACCTGGTGATCCTCGACTTGATGATGCCGCTCGTCTCGGGGTGGGAGGTGCTGGATGTGCTGACAGCCGACCCCTCGCTGCGGCGCATCCCGGTGATCGTGCTGTCCGCCCTGCCGGTGTCGCGCCCCGACCGCGCGCTCGAGATCGTTCGCAAGCCGTTCGCGCTCGAGACCCTGGTCAGCAGCATCCGGAACGTGCTGCCCGAGGCTGCGCTCTAGCCTCGACAGCTGGGCCCCCACCGCGCCTGCCATGTTGTAAGGTGGCTGGACGGCGTCATGGACCCCCAACGTCTTCAAGCGCTTCTCGAGGCAGTGCGCGCCGAGCGTGTGTCGATCGGCGAGGCTCTTCAGACGCTGCGCGAGCTTCCGTTTCAGACGCTGGAGTTCGCCCACGTGGACACGCACCGCCACCTGCGCACCGGCTTTCCGGAGGTCGTGTTCGGTGAGGGCAAGACGCCCGAGCAGATTGCCGACATCCTGGCCCAGCTGGCCAAGGGTGGATCCACCGCGCTGGCGACGCGCGTCAGCGCCGCCGCCGCCGCGGTCGTGACGGAGCGGCTGCCGGCCGCGCGTTACCTGCCCTTGCCGCGGGCGCTGGTGGTCGGGCCGATGCCCGCGCCCGATCGCGGCCGCGGTCTCATCGCGGTGGTCAGCGCCGGCACGGCCGACATCCCGGTGGCGGAGGAGGCGGCGCTGACGGCCGAGCTGGCCGGCAATCGCGTTCACCGGCTGTTCGACGTTGGCGTCGCGGGCCTGCACCGGTTGCTCGCGCATCGGTCCGAGATCGACCAGGCGGAGGTGATCGTCGTCGTCGCCGGGATGGAGGGCGCGTTGCCCAGCGTCGTTGCGGGGCTGCTGGCGCGTCCGGTGATCGCAGTGCCGACCAGCGTCGGCTACGGCGCGAATCTGGGCGGCTTCGCGGCCTTGCTGGGGATGCTCAATTCGTGCGCGGCCGGCATCGCGGTCGTGAACATCGACAACGGCTTCGGGGCCGGTCAGATGGCGGCGATGCTCAATCGGAAACGCGATTCGTGAAGGCGCTTCGCGGCCTTCATCTGCACTTCGAGCCGAGCTCGGGCATCGCCGGGGACATGGCGGTGGCGGCGCTCGTCGATCTCGGCGTGCCCGCGGCGGTGGTCACGTCCGCCGTGGAGGCCATGGGTGTCCGCGGTCTGCGCGTGCGATTTGCGCGGCGCAAGCGCGGCGCGTTCGTGGGCAAGGGCTTCGAGGTGGACTGGCCGGGAAAACGCGGGCACGAGCACGACCACGATCACGACCACCATCACCACGATCACGAACACGATCACGCGCACGAACACGAACACCACGCACACGCGGACGACCACGATCACCATCACGAACACCGCGACTACGCGGAGGTGAAGCGATTGTTGAAGCGCGCCCGCCTGGACGCGGACGCGCGCGCGCTGGCGGGCGATATCTTCGCGCGCATCGCCGAGGTCGAGGCGAAGCTGCACGGGACGAAGGTCGATCGCGTCGCCTTCCACGAGGTCGGCGCCTACGATTCGATCGCCGACGTCGTCGGCGTGGCGGCGGCGATCACCCACCTCGCGCCGGCGTCGATCGGCTCGCTGCCGCCCGTCATCGGCACCGGCCACGTCCACACCGCGCACGGCGTGATGCCGGTGCCGGCGCCCGCGACGGCGGAGCTGCTGGCGGGCGTCCCCGTCGTGTTCGACGGCGACGGCGAGCTGACGACCCCGACCGGAGCCGCGATCCTGGCCGCGGCGGTCGACAAGTTCGGCGCCCCGCCGCCCCTCGTGCTGCGCGCCGCCGGCTACGGCGCGGGGAGCAAGGAGCTGGCGGATCGCCCGAACGTGCTGCGCGCCATCGTCGGCGAGCCGCTGGGCACCGCCGCGCCGGAGGCTTCGCCTGAGGTGCTGCTGCTCGAGGCCAACATCGACGACATGAGCGGCGAGCTGGTGGCGCCGCTTTGCGAGGCGCTCGCCGAGGCCGGCGCGGTCGATGTCTGGTCGGCGCCGATCCTGATGAAGAAGGGCCGCCCGGCCGTGCAGGTCTCCGCGCTCGCGCCGCCCGACGTGGCGGCCGCCGTCGAGCGCGCGTTCTTCCACAATTCGACCACACTCGGCCTGCGCCGCCGCCGCCTCGAGCGCGTCGTGCTCGCGCGGTCGTTCGTCAAGGTGAAGACGCAGCACGGCGACGTGCGCGTCAAGCTGGCGGCCCTCGACGGCGAGGTGCTGGGCGCGCACCCGGAGTTCGAGGACTGCCGGCGGCTCGCCGCCCGCGCGCGCGTCCCCGTGCGCGACGTGGTCGCGGCGGCGTCGGCGGCGGCCCGGGCCTGGCTGGCGGCGAAGAGGACGCGCCGGTGACCGACCAGGACGGCTCGGCGCTCGACGTCCTCGCCAAGGCCGCGCAGGTTCTGGCCGTCGGCACCGGCGAGAGCCAGCTGCACGCCGCCGCCGAGCACGTCGCGATCGCGCTGGGCGCCGACTCGGTCAGCCTGCTGGCGCTGCTCGCCGATCCCGAATTCGTCTATCTGGTCGCCGACAGCGAGGAGGTCGACACCGGCCGCATGCGCTACCCGCTGGCGCAGTACCCGCATATCCGGCGTTCGCTCGAGGTCGGCGAGGTGACGATCACGGGCGGCGGCGAGGGCGCGCGGGCCGGCGAAGTGTCGGCCGTTTTCCCCGTGATCATCGGACGCAAACCGGCCGGCGCGCTGCTCGCGCGCTTCTCGGGCGAGGGCGCCGCCGCCTCCGCGGAAGCGATGGTCGGTCTCGGGCGGCTGGCCGCTTCGTTGCTGGCGATCGTGCTGCGCGGCGCGCGCGCGCTGGAGCCGATCCGCGAGCGCACCCGGCGAATCACCCTGCCGGACGTCCGCGAGGAGCGGCGGGTGCGGGCCATCGAGCGCTACCGCGATTTCATCGACAGCGCGTCGGACGGCATCGTCGTGCTCGACGGGTCGGGCGCCGTCCTGTACCTGAACCGCGCCGCCGAGGAGGTGACCGGCTACGCGCGCGACGGATTGGCGGGAAAGCCGATCGTGCAGATCGTCCACGAACCTTTCCGCGCCACGCTGGAGCGTCAGATCGGCCGCGCCATCGCGGGCGAACCGATCGACAACTTCGATCTCGAGCTGGTGACGACGTCGGGCGATCGCATCACCGTCTCGGTCGCGTCGATCGGGATCCTGTCCGAGCACGACACGGCGATCTTTTCCTTCCGGGACGTCACGCTGGCGCGCGAGCTGGATCGCGAGTTGCGGCGGACCAGCGAATTCTTGAACCGGATCCTGAACTCGACCGTCGACGGGATCATCGCCGCGAACATGCGCGGCACCATCCTGCTGTTCAACCAGGGCGCGGAGCGGATCTGCGGCTACCGGGCGAACGAGATCATCGGCCAGATGTCGGTGCGGAAGCTGTACCCGCCCGGCATCGCGCGCGAGGTGATGCGCCTCATCCGTTCCGCCGAACACGGCGGGGGCGGCCGGCTGGAGCCGGTGCGACGCCACCTCATCACCGCGGACGGGCAGCAGGTCCCGGTGTCGATCTCGGCGGCGCTGGTGTTCGACGACGAGGGGCGCGAGATCGCGACGGTCGGGATCTTCTCCGACCTGCGCGAGCGGCTGCACATGGAGCAAAGGCTGGCGAACGCCCAGGAGAAGCTGGCCGTCTCGGAGAAGCAGGCGGTGGCGATGGAACTGGCGGGCGCGGCGGCGCACGAGCTGAACCAGCCGCTGACGTCGGTGATGGGTTACGCCCAGGTGCTGCTGCGCAAGCTGGACCCGGGCGACGCGAACCTGGCGGCCGTCAAGACCATCCACGACGAGGCGGACCGGATGGCGGCGATCGTGCGGAAGCTCGGCGGTCTGACGCGCTACGAAACGAAGAGCTACGTCGGGGGCGCCCAGATCATCGACCTGGATCGATCGACGCAGGAAAATTTGGCCTCCGGCCGCGAAACCGATATGCATAAGAAGAGCGAAGGCGAAAAGGACGAAGACCAGAGATGAAGCCCGAGCAGATGACAGAAACGCTGGAGCAGGCCGCGGCGCAACTGGGCATACAGGTTCGCTATGACACCATGACCGGCGACGCCGCCGGCGGGGGCGGGCTGTGCAAGGTCAAGGGGACGTGGTGCGTGATCATGGACCGCAAGACGCCGCCCGCCGAGCGCGCCGCCATGCTGATCGACGCGCTGGCAGGATTCGACACCGACGCCGTCTTCCTGCCGCCCCAGATTCGCGACGCCATCGCCGCCAAGCGCAACGAACGAGCGCCGTCTACCGACGTCAGTCCGTAGACGCGGCCCTCTCCCTTACCCTCTCCCCGCTTCGCGGGGCGAGGGCAAACGGCTGTCGCCCGGTCAGCCGCCGAGCGCTTTGATCTTTTCGCCGAGCAGCGGGTCGTCGGCGACCGCGCTTTCCAGCGCGGCGCGCACCGCTTCGCGGACGGCGGGCGTCGCGCCGGGGCCGACCTGCTTGTCGACCACCCGCGCGATCACCCGATCGAGCGCCGCCTTCGCGTCGATGCGGCCGGCGGCGAGCTCAGCCGCGACGTCGGCGGTCAGGCGGCGGGCCGCCGTGACCGAGGCCGACGCCGAGGCGTCCGTCGGCTTGGGCGCGCCGGTCTCGGCCAGCTTGTCGGCGAACTTGCCCCCGCCGACGCTCGCCGGCCCTTCGGGCTTGTCGTCGGCCGGCCCGCCGACAGGAGGGCCGCTACCGGGACCGCTGACCTTGCCTGCCACGCAATTTCGACCTTAGCACGTCAGGCACGGATGTTCGAAACGGCGGCCTTGGCCGTGTCGTGCTTCGCGCGCATGACGTTCGACACCGTCGTGAAGCGCTGGTTCTCCTGCTGAACCTGCTCTTGCAGGGCCAGCAGCTGCAGGTTCGACGCCTGGCCCTGCTGCATCATCGCTTCCATGTTCGCCATCCCGGGACTGCCGCCTCCGCCCGCGGCTGCGGCGAGCGCCGCAGCCGCGCCTCCGCCCGAAGCACCGGCGCCGGGCGTTCCCGCGATTGCGTTCGCGGCGCCGACGCGCGCGTCGTGGACGGCCGCCGCCAGCACCGGGCCGCCGACGACGTGGGTGGCGACCTCCGCGCCGGTCATCAGTAACGACACGCCGCCCGCGAGCACCGAACGAAACGGCGCCGCGGGCGGCTCGGTCTGCCGGCTGCGGGTTGCGTCGATCTCGAGCCGGCTGTCGGTGCCGCCGGCACGGGGCGGATCGGAAATCGGGTTCAGGTTCAGGTTCAGGTTCGACATCGGGACCTCCTCGGCCCAGTATCGGTCCGAGCACAAATTGGTTGCGTCCCCTCCGGACCTTTGAGGGTTCCCATGTCGGTTTGACAGAGTAGAATCCCGCGATGGGATTCTTCCGCGGCCTGTTCGCGCCCTTCCGCGGCGGTCTCTACGTGCTCCGGCACCCGGTCAAGCGGTACCTGGTGGTCCCGTTCGTGCTCAGCATCGTGCTCGCCACGGCCAGCATGATCGCGGCGCGTCGCTACTGGAGCCAGGAGCTGGCGTCGATGGTCTCCAGCTCTCCGGTGCTGGGAGGTTTCTTCCTCGCGATCATGACCGGCGTCGGCGGCGTGGTCCTGTTCCTGATCGCGCAGCCCCTGTTGCTCTCTGTCTTCGCGGATTCCCTCTCCGAGCGCGTGGAGCGCGCCGTGGTCGGCACCGCGCCCACCGTCCCTTTGCTGACGTCGACGGGGCGCGCGCTGGTGCACGGGCTCCTGAAGCTCGTCCTTTACGGCATCGCGCTGGTCGTCGGGCTCGGGCTGACGGCCGTCACCG
>Ga0209465_10000204_pt1 | contig 28534 bp, 21 predicted proteins | sample PanSoiPlot1MoBio_FD_188321 | JGI IMG/M metagenome (GOLD analysis project Ga0209465, IMG submission 188321) | Tropical forest soil microbial communities from Panama analyzed to predict greenhouse gas emissions - Panama Soil Plot 1 MoBio (SPAdes)... | ecosystem: Environmental > Terrestrial > Soil...
CGTCAGTCCGGACCTTCCCAAGGCCAACTACACCATCTGGGTGCGCGGTTACGGACTGGTGGATTCTCGCAAGGTGCAGAGCGCCCCAGGCAAGCTCGTCAATCTCACGGCGACACCGGCCCCGACCGAAGCTGCGGCTGCCGAATATTATCCCGGTATGTATTGGTATTCGATGCTTGAGATCCCGGGCAAGGACCAGTTCCCCGGCACCGGCGCCAAGGGCAACGGCATTCCGGAATTCATGAAGTCGCAGAATGCCTGGATCGACACCGTGAAGAATGCCTGCCAGTCGTGCCATGCGCTCGGCTCGAACGGCATCCGCCACCTGTCGTCGAAACTCGGAACCTTCAAGAACTCGACCGAGGCATGGGAGCGGCGTATCCAATCCGGCCAGGCCATGGCCAACATGGCGCTCGCCATCAATCGGCTCGGTCCGACCAAGGGGCTGTCGCTTTATGCTGACTGGACCGATCGCATCACCAAGGGCGAGCTGCCCGCGTCCAAACCCGAGCGGCCCAAAGGTATCGAGCGCAATCTCGTCGTCAGCATGTGGGATTGGTCAACCCCGAAGATCTACCTTCACGACGCGATCTCGTCGGACAAGCGCAATCCGCGACTCAATGCCAACGGCCTGATCTACGGCTCGCCCGAAGAGGCAGCTGACTTTGTGCCGGTACTCGATCCGATGAAGAACACCGCCACGATGATCAAGCATCCCTATCTCGATCCGAAGACCCCATCGAGCCGGGAAAATACGATGGGCCCCTCGCCCTATTGGGGTGACGATCCGATTTGGGACAGCCACACCTCAATCCACAATCCGATCATGGACGAGAAGGGACGGGTGTGGTTCACCGCGAAGCTGCGGCCTGACGAAAACCCGGCTTTCTGCAAGCAGGGCTCCGACCACCCGTCCGCCAAAGTGGCGCCGATCGCGGTGTCCGGGCGACAGCTCTCCATGTATGATCCGAAGACCGAGAAGTGGTCGCTCATCAACACCTGCTTCAATACCCACCACCTCTATTTTGGCCACGACGCCAACAACACCCTGTGGATCAGCCAGGGCGGCCCGCAGAGCGGCGTGGTCGGTTGGCTCAACACCAAGCTCTACGAACAGACCGGCGATGATGTGAAAGCGCAGGGTTGGACCCCGATCATTGTCGACACCAACGGCAACGGCAAACGCGATGCCTTTGTGGAAGCCAATCAGCTGCTCGATCCGTCCAAGGATAAGCGCGTAATGGCGGCCTTCTATGGTGTACAGCCAAGTCCGATCGACGACACGGTCTGGGGTCAGTCGATGGACGTCGGATTCTCCCGCATGGATCAGCCCGGCTACATCATCCACCTCATCCCGGGCGACAATCCGAGCGAGACCGCGCTCGCGGAATTGTTCCTGCCCCCGGATGAAGGATACGGCTCACGCGGCATCGATCTCACCACCGACGGCGTCGTGTGGACGGTGCTCTCGAGCGGCCATATGGCGAGCTTCGATCGCAAGAAATGCACACGGCCGATTAACGGGCCGGAGGCGCTCTCTGGCAAGCTGTGCCCGGAGGGCTGGACGCTCTACAAGTTCCCGGGCCCGCAGTTCAAAGGGGTAACGGACCAGGGCAGCGCCGAGCACGCGTACTACATCTGGGTCGACCGCTTCAACACACTGGGCCTCGGCGAAAACGTGCCGATCGCCTCGACCAACGGCGGCGAGTCGCTCACCGCGATCGTCGACGGCAGGTTCGTGACCCTGCGGGTTCCGTATCCGATGGGCTTCTTCACCAAGAACGCCGACGGGCGTATCGACGATCCGAACGGCGGTTGGCAGGGCAGGGGCCTGTGGACCACCTCAGGTACACGCACCAACTTCCATGGCGAAGGCGGCATCGAGGCGCAGCCGAAAGTGTACAAGCTGCAGATCAGGCCAAATCCACTGGCAAATTGAGCTGTGCGGTAGCGTAAACTCGCCGACGGCGATGGCGGCCCGCGACAGAGAACCCCGTCGCGGGCCGCGCTTGTGTCCCTCGCGGCGAGGTTTCGCCCGCGCGTCGGGTCGCTGCAGGTCGAACACTCAAGCGTCGCGCCTGATCGCGGCCGGACTTGTCCCGGCCACCCCGATTATCCCCCCGTCAGCGTCCTGAAAATTCGCGATCGCTGGGACAAGACCGACGACGACACACGGGCGTGCGATTCAACCGCATGCCTCATCAGGCCTGCAAAACAGCTCTGCTATTGGGCGTACAAATTTCCAAGGTACGCGGTCAGTCGCCCGGCGACGAGAACGGCGGCCCACCAAAGACAGGTAACGGCGACAAATTTATATGCGCGCTGAGGAACCGTGCCTTTGGATTCCCATTCCGGGCTCTCTCGGCGCAGGGTGTTGAAATAGTACCACGTCACCACCAGGCCAGAAATCACCAGCGAGAATTTGATGATAAAAGCCCAGTCAGACAGATATTTCGACGGCTTGGTCATCCACAAGGTGAATCCGCTCAGGAACTGGAACACCACCGCAACCCAGACGACCGGGAACAGCCGGGTGAGGGACGTGAGCGGGATGGTTCGGAAGAATCCGAGCAGTCGCAGTCCAAAGATGAAGATGAAGCCGATAACGATCGCTGTTCCCCACGCATGCACAGTCAGCGCGAACGGCCAACCCCACAACGACTCCCCTCTCGCCCATTCGGAGAATTGCGAGTTTTCCAGATACTCGAGCACTCTTCAGTCCTCCCTCAATTGTCAGGCTCGCGCCGCGGTCGCGCGCTGCCGCACAAATGCGCTCTAGTGGTCGAATCGGTCCACGGCCTTGTTCATGCGGTACAGTGCTGCGAAAACCACGGCGAGTACGAAACCGTTGACCGCAAGAACCATCAGAAGAATGTTCACGCTGTTGCTCATGAGCGCTCTTTCCTGATTACAGATAGGGCAGCAGCCGGCCGCACGCGATTACACCGGCCCAGCATACCAGGACCAGAACGGCAACCGCCTTTGCCAGCGCGGGTGCATCTTCTCCTGCCTTGAGTTTCCACAGGCGGTCGGACAAGGAGAAATACAGAACTGCCGTCGCGCCGATTGGAATAAAGGCGATCTTAGGTGCGAACGTATAGTCGTTCACCACATAACGATAGGTGTCGGCGAGCATCATCAGCATTCCGGTAAACACATTCATCACCACCGCCAGAACCCCCAGCGGAAGCAGCCGGTGCACGGCGGAAAACGGCACCGATTTCCAGAATCCCAGGACACGTAGCACAACGGCCAAAACCGTGGCGAATAGCAGCGTGAAGCCGAAGAAATGCACGGTTTGCCACGGCACGAACCAGATCACGTTGTTGATCAGCAGTTCGATCGACTGGGATATGCCAGCTGTCGGGTCGGTGGGCAGCACATCCGTCGGTACCCGGATTTCTGGATGATTGATCTGTCCGCCGCGATGGCCGGTTTCAGCCATGATGGCCAGGGTGATAATCGCGAAGAGCAGGACCAAATAGAGCGATGCGTTGGAAAAGCGCCCCGCGTAGCGATATCGCCACAGTTCAATCCAAGCGGCGACCCCGGTAAATCCGACGCCGAACAGCGTCCACAATGCCATGTCGCGGTGGGCGTTGATCACGGCCTTGGAAATCTCGGGAATCGGCGGGACCGTCAATGCCCACATGGCAGCGGCACCGGTGACATAAGTCGGGACGATCACAATGCTGCAGATGACAAAGACCACAAGGCTACTGCGCTTCAACGCATCGTTGTCCGCGACAAGCGCAACGATGTAAAAAGCGAGCGCCATTACGAATCCCACGGTCGGGAAGTGATTCAGGATCATGTGCACGTGCGACCACGCCTGCGGAGTGGCAGTTGAGGCAAGCCCCGCGGGCACGACCCGCTCCAGTTCGCGGTGATTGATCTCCCAGCCAAGCTCATCCGCGACGATCATCAGAACCAACGTGGCGCACGCGAGTCCCAGAGTCACTTTCAGGGCCTGCTCCGACAGGTAGCCGGCGGCGCGACTGCGCCACAGTTCAAACAATGCGTAGCCGCCGGTGATCAACAGGATCACGACTGCCGCAAGCCCCCAGCCATAATGGACGTTCATCACCTGTTGGGAAATCTTCGGGTCCTGCGACAACAGCGCCATCGACCGATCACCGCTGAAGTAAGTCGGAATCGCCAGTGCGCCCAGGATACCAAAAAAGACGAGACAGGTTCGCTTCACGATCTCATTTTTGGTGTGCAGCGCGGTGATATAAAAGCCGAGCACGAATATCAGTCCGACTGACGGGAAGACACTGACCAGAATGTGCAGATGCGACCAGGACTGCGGGATCAGATGCATATAGGGCTCCCCCCTACCCGATTGAGATTACACGGGTATTTGATTTATTATAAGCGGATATCAATTCGCCTGCGCTGCGTCAACGAAATCGTTCGCCACCTGTGGGCGATCCCGCGGAACGTACTGCAACCGCAGACGCGGCGCTGAGGGCTGGCTCGGCCAGGTTCAATTTCATCGCTGTGGCCTCCGCGATGCGGATCATTTTTGATTATCGCACCGGCTCATGACTGCGCCCCAATATTCACTTATCATCTTTGCACGCCGGCTGCCAATGGTTTGCACCACTCCGACGGTTCGCCGATCGCGTCGAGCCGTCCAAATTCTCCACGATTTGCGATCAAGGGCGTCTGATGAGTTACGATCAAGGGCGTCTGATAAGCGATCGCGGCATTGCCATCATCGGCTACTACGAGACCAAGATCGAGCTCAAGTCTGGGCGTAGCGTCTACGACCTTGCCGGCGAGGCCATGGCGGGTGCGATCGCGCATGCCGGCATTGGCAAGTCGGAGATCGACGGGTTCGCGGTGTCGTCGTGCTTTTCCGACGCCGGCAATCCGTTCTACGCGCCCGTTCTCGCTTCCTATCTGGGCCTTGAGCTTGACTGGTGTCAGGTCACCGACCTCGGCGGCGCGTCTGCATCCGGCAATGTGGCTCGCGCTGCGGCCGCGATTCGCTCCGGGATGTGCGACACCGTCCTGGTGCTCGCCGCCGACGCGCAATCCAGCGAAAACAAGGGAGCGATCGGGGCGTTCCGCAGCGAGTTCCAGTACTCCGTGGGCATCATGGGGCCGCCGGGCTATTTCGGGTTGCTGAGCCGACGCTACGATCACCAGTACGGCCTAGACCCAAAGGCGCTGGGCAAGCTCGCTATGACGCAGCGCAACCATGCCTTGATGAACGATAAGGCCTGCGAGAAGCTGCGCCGCCCGCTCACCATCGAGGACTATCTCGCCTCGCCGATGATCTCCGATCCGATCCGGATGCTCGATTGCGTCATGGTGTGCGATGGCGCAAGTGCGCTTGTGGTCACCAGTACGACCCGGGCGCAGGAGCTGGGCGCGCGGAAAAGGGTGCATCCGATCGGCTATGGCGAGCGGATCAATCATCTCGAGACCGAACAGTGTCCCGACATCACTGCTATCGGCCACAGTGTGGCCGGCACCCGCGCCCTCAAGGCAGCGGGGCTGACGCCGACGCAGATTCAATCGTTTCATCCGTATGATGACTTCCTGATCGCGATCGTGCTGCAGCTAGAACAGCTCGGCTTTTGTGAAATCGGCCGTGGCTGCCGCTTTGTTATGGAACATGATCTCTCTTACCGCGGCGACCTGCCGCTCAACACCGGCGGTGGACAGATCTCGGCCGGTCAGGCCGGACTCGCCGGCGGCGCCCATAACCTTGTCGAAGCCGTGCGGCAGTTGTTCGGCGAGGCGGGAGCGCGACAAGTGAAGCGGCGCGACAACGCCATGGTGACGGGGATCGGGTGGATCCCCTATGGGCGCAATTGGGCTTCGAGCACGGTTTTGATCCTGGAGGCGGCGCAATGAGCACCCTCGATCCGTTGGCTGGCCAGCGCCCGGCGCCGGTGCCATGTAATTTCACCAAACCGTTCTGGGACGCCGCCCGGGAATGCAAGCTGCTGCTGCAGTACGATCCGGACGCCGGCAAGTACCAGTTTTATCCGCGGCCGATCAGCATTTTTTCCGGCCGACGCAATCTCGAATGGCGCGAAGCATCAGGCAAGGGCACGATCTACACCTACACGGTGAGCTACAAGGCGCCGCCTCCATTCAAGGGTGTTTCGCCGTTCATCGTCGTGACGGTGGAACTGTCGGAGGGCGTCCGTGTTATGACGAACCTGATCAATTGTCCGCCTGATCAGGTCAAGATCGGCATGCCGGTTCGCCTGGCCTGGGTCAAGGCAGGTGAACTGAACTTTCCAGTGTTCGAGCCTGATTGATTCATCGTGCCTCTGAACGCCGCCGTTGAAGCCCCGACGACGCGGGCGTATATGCAGCATATGGAACACGATGTGGTTGATGCTGCCATGGTCGAATGCGAGCGTTGCGGAAAAGCAGCGGCGCTGTGCCTATGCGACACGATTGCGCCCTTCGACAACCGCATTGAGGTGCTCATCCTCCAGCATCCGCAGGAGCAGGAGCGCGAGTTCGGCACCGCCCGTTTGGCCGCCCGGCATTTCCGTCGTGCCATCCTCAAGGTCGGGCTGTCATGGCCGAGCCTGAGCAAGATTCTTGGCCGTTCCGTTGATCCGCAGCGCTGGGCGATCCTCTATCTCGGATCCGCCAAGACAGCCGCGCTCGCGCCCGACCGCGAAATCGTCATGCTTAACCGCAAGGGCGAACCGGAGCACAATCAGGACGCGCTGCTGGCCGATATCGAGGGAATCGTGCTGCTCGACGGCAACTGGGGTCAGGCCAAGGCGCTGTGGTGGCGCAACGCCTGGATGCTCAAGTGCCGGCGCATTATTCTGCGACCACCGCGGCGGTCGCGGTTCGGCCAGCTCCGGCGAGAGCCCCGCCCTGACGGTTTGTCGACCATCGAGGCAGCCGCCATGCTGATAAGCCGGCTGGAGAACCGGCCTGAGATCGAGGCTGCGCTCACCGCCAGCTTCGAGAGAATGCTGGCGCGCCACCGCATGGCTCATAAGCGGGCTCAGACAGGTCGCCGACGACCCCGGAACTCAGGAGCACTAACGACCTCGGAACCAGCGTCCTGAGAATATGGTCGCCCGGGTGTGAGATACCTCACACACGTCAAGAAGTCACCTGAACTAGGTTGTCGATCTCGAATTTCACAACGGCCCATGCGCGGGTGCTCGCCGTTGTGCACGTCTCCGAGAAACTGTCGACTCGGCACATCAAGTGCGAGGAGATAACGATGAGGCGGGCACGTCCACCGACGAAAACTCGCGGGCCACTGACGAAATTCGCAGGCCCACCTGAAACGTCAATCCCAACTTTGAGAGGAGTACGGTCCATGACGTCTCGTCGGTTCGGAAAGCACCCGCCAAAACACGACTATCGTACATTGCGGTTCAAGGATTACCTGCTGCCTTCGATTGCTGCACCGCCTCCTTCCATAAACGTTCTGACTCGCGTCTATGCCAACCTGAAGACGAAGGATCCGACCACGCTATTCCCGATGGATGGCAACGATACGTTGGGGGACTGCACGATTGCGGCCCTGGCACATGCCGTCACGACCTATCGCGGGCTGCTGGGCAAAAAACAGATCATGAGCAGACAGGCCGTAGTCAAGTTGTACGCCCATCTGACGGGCGGCCCGGACACCGGGCTGAACGAACTTGATGTCCTGAACTACTGGCGTCAAAAGAGCGTCGGCGGCGACAAGATACTGGCCTACGTCCGTATCGATCCGAAAAGTCACACCCATATCGAGCAAGCCATTCAGCTCTTCGGCGGCGTGTATCTCGGTTTCCAGGTTCAGCAGAACTGCGTGCAGGAATTCGACGCCCGTCAGCCCTGGACCCCTGGTCCACTGACCAACGACGGGCACGCTGTCTTTGCGGTCGGTTACGACCAGGAAGGCGTAACCGTGCTGACTTGGGGCAATACGCAGCAGGCCACCTGGGCTTGGTGGGATGAGTGCGTCGATGAAGCATACGCTATTCTTCCACCTGAGGCGAAGAATCCTGACTTTGCGCCAGGCTTCGACATAGCGCAGCTCGAGTCAGATCTTGGCGACGTGGCGAATTGAGCGCGGCGCATTCGTTCCGGCGCGCGTTTAGATTTGCAGCGGCTTCGCCCCCTCTCCCCGCACGCGGGGAGAGGGGGTAATCTAACGGAGGTCGCACGATAAAGCGGCTTCATTGAAAATGCGCTCGAAGGGTCTGTCTGGAAACTCGAAGGGTCTGTCTGGAAACAAGTGAATCACTTCCAGTGTCTTGCCCCGCGAAAGCGGGGCATTCAGTAATCACCGGGTCATGGGCTGTGCTCAATCGAAACCAAGTCGTTACTGGATCGCCCGCTTGCGCTGACGATGACACTTCTTTGGAGTCCTTATTCCTGGACGGGCTCTAAGTCAGGAAAAATTTTCTAAACCATGGAATCTGTCGCAGGCTCGCGTGCGGTGCTCGCCGACCGGAATGACTTTGACCGCGCCCCGGGTTAACGACGGCGGAACTGTTGGCGCGCAGGCGGACGGGCAATGGTCGTGGCGCGATCGTCCTTGTGGCGGAAGATTATGCGGCCTTTTTCCAGGTCGTAAGGCGACATTTCCACAATGACGCGGTCGCCCGCCAGAGTCTTGATGCGATTCTTCTTCATCTTGCCCGCCGTGTAGGCGATGATCTCATGTCCGGTGTCAAGCTTCACCCGATAACGGGTGTCCGGCAGGATTTCTGTGACTAGGCCCTCGAATTCAATCAACTCTTCTTTCGCCATGGTTTCTCACTCCGGTCGATCGGCGATGCGGGGAGGATAGCGGCGTGGCGCGACCACACGATCCAGAAACGCAACGCGGCCGAGATCGTTTATCGGATGATTCGCAATTGCGGATTGGCCTGCACGCGCGTGGCGACCCGGGTCAGGATCTGAATGCGCCGGATGCGGCCTTCTGCGGTCAGGACGGCTGAAGTTTTCCTCCGCAAGCGCGCGGTCGACGGGCGCGGCGAGGCCGAAACTTTGAAAGGGGCTCAATCGGTGACTTTCCTATTGCGACATCGGCGCTCGCTGATGCAACTCAGCGACGCAGACCGCGCTTATGGTAACATCCCGCGTGGTCTGGGCTGCCGTCCGATGAACAGCTAAAGGCCGAAACCGTCCGCTTAGTTCGATGAACCGGAACATCCGATTTCCGCTCAGCTGGTTTCGGGTTCGTGCACGCAGCCAAAAACGATCGGGAAACCCGATCATCCGCTCGCCGTCACATATGATGCAATCCGGGGCGCTTTTCAAGCCAAAAGCACCTTCCTGCCCGGCTCGTCATACCGTGTTATTGCAGGCTTAAGCGACCGTATGGCTCCGATTGTGTGGCGCGGGCGACACGCACGTATGAATTTCACCAGGAAACTGAGGTGTCCTGCTTGTTCGGGTGTTTACGCGGATGTACTCGGGGATTGGGCCGGATGGGGCGAAAGTGTTGCTGGTGCCGCGGCGTTGCTTTGAACGGGTCGCTTTCCATGCCTGATCCCTATGGGGTTTGATGCGTATCGCATTCGCCATCATGAAGCTTTTTCCGGGCGGCGGCCTGCAGCGTGATTGTGTCGAGATCGCAAGGTATTGTCGTCAACGCGGGCATGAGGTCGTCATCTTCACCTCCTTCAAGGACGCGAGCGACTTTGCGGATGATCTCGCGGTGGCGGTTCTGCCAATCAGGCAGAGCACCAATCACCGCATGCTGGAGGATTTCGCAACATCGTTCAGATGGGTTGCCTCGTTACAAGGCTTCGACCTCGTGGTCGGTTTCGACAAGCTCACGCACCTCGATGTGCTTTATTGCGCTGATCCATCGGTCTATTTTCGCATGACGGCAGAGCGCTTTCGTTTTCTGATCCCGCGCTATCGCACGTATCTCGCGCTCGAACGCGCTACCTTCGAGCCCGAACGCAAGACCAAGGTGGTGATGCTGAGCCGCAAGCAGCTCAACGAATACCGAAACGTATGGCATACGCCGCCGGAGCGCCTGTCGCTGCTGCCGCCGACGATCTCGAGTGCCCGCCGGCATCCGGAATATCGCATCAATGGCGTGCGCGCTGCGTTGCGCACGGAACTCGGCTTGATGCCTCGAGACTGGCTGTGGATTGCCATCGGGGTGCAGCCGCATACCAAGGGGCTCGATCGCACAATGGCGGCGCTGCGCGAATTTCCGATGGCGAAGCTCCTCGTTATCGGACTCACCGAGACAAGCACGCGCGCCGCCAGGGCGATGGCGGCGCGGGCGAGGCGGCTGGGGTTAGAGAATCGCATTTCGTTCCTCGGCCACCGGGAAGATATTGCGGAAGTGATGGCAGCCGCCGATCTCCTGGTTCATCCGGCGCGACGCGACACCACCGGAACCGTCATTCTCGAAGCGGTCGTCAATGGCCTGCCGGTCGTCACCACGTCGGTCTGCGGATATGCCCAGCATGTCGACGCCGCAGAGGCCGGCATCGTCATCGACGAGCCATTCGAACACACGGCATTCATCGCGGCTCTCTCGACTGCCGAAGATGCCGGGCTGCGCAGCCGGTGGTCGGCATCGGCCGAGCACTATGGCGCGCAACGCTTTCTCTACGACGGACGGGCGCGCGCGGCCGAAATCATCCTGGCGGCCGCCGCCGAGCGGGTTCACCGGAGAGCGAAAGCGGCCGGCGAGGAGAGCCCGGCGAGTGCTGAGGTCATCTACCTCCACGAGTCAGGGCGAATGCGCGATGCGAGTGTGCCTTCATAGTTTCGCAAGAGCGGATTCTGCGGAATCTCTCGCGAGTCGTGGCTGGGCTTGTCGCTCGCTTCAGCCAACATGAAGTGATCGACCGTTATGAAAGCGATAGCAATGGCCTCGTGCCGACGGAACGATGATGTAGGGGCGACCCTTGTGGTCGCCCCTGTTGCCAGATGCGACGAATGGGGCGATCACAAGGGTCGCCCCTACAGCGAGCGATGCGGGCAGACGCCGCTTGTGCGACCGCTCCAACGTTATGACTTGATCGATGCTCCAAATGAGTTGATCGATGCTCCAATCCCATCAGATTGGCTGAAGCGATCGTCTAGTCCCGGCCGCCGCGATTATCTTTGTCCGGTGTCTCGAAATTCGGGGTCGCCGCGACATACCCGGCGACGATGCTGTGCCATACCAAGCCGATCGCACGAGCCGGATGAAGCACGGCGATCAGCATCGCTATCCACAGATGCCGCGGACCGATTGGCGATCCGATTTCGCGCAACAGCGCCTTCAATCGCACTTGCGCGAGGCGCCGCTCGACATGATTGAGCGAGCCCAGCCGGCCCGACACGGCCCGAATATATTGCGCTCCCTGCAGCCGATCGGAATCAAGCAAACGGTAGAGACCGACGTCCTCTGCAAAGAACGATGTCTCGGCCTCTTTGGCCCACCAATGCGGCGGCGCCGTAAGAACACCAGCGGGATCGCTCGTGCTGCTGCGCCGGCCTGCGGCCGATCGCTGCGCGAGCCGCACCGAGAATGATTGCCGGATCGCTTCGCGCCGGGACAGGTTGGAATCGTGCCGGCGGTACTGGGTGAGATAGTCCGCGAGATTGGCAATCCCACCGGCCTCCGCCATGCGCAGCCACAGATCGTAGTCTTCCGCCGCCCGGAAGGCAGCGCGGTATCCGCCGAGCCGGCGCACCAACGCGGTACGCATCATGACAGAGGAATGGATGAACGGGTTGGTGCGCCCCAGAACGCGCGCGAGCCTTGCACCACCGGTCGGCGGCGCAAGGCGGCCGACGACATTGCCCGCCGCGTCGATGCGCTCCGCAAAGGTGCCAAGCAGCCCGACCTCCGGATGGGCCTCCATGAAGGCGAATTGCTTGGCGAGGCGATCGGGCTTGGCGAGATCATCGGCATCGAGCCGCGCCACATAGGGCGCGCGCGCCGCCGCGATCCCATTGTTGAGCGCCGCCACGATGCCCTGCGCCGCCTGATGCAGGAGACAGATACGGTCATCATCGGCGGCGCAGCCGAAGAGCATGGCAGCAGTACTGTCGTCCGACCCGTCGTCGACGATCAAAAATTCGAAATCGCTGAAATCCTGCGCCCGGACGCTCACGACCGCCTCCGCCAGCCACTCCGCGCCGTTGCGCACCGGCATGATGACGGATATGGCGGGGGTCATGGCGGGGGCTAACGCCCATCCCCCAATGCGGATTGGAGCGCGGCTACTATCTGCGTATCGGCGCAGCCCAATTTGCCAAGTGCCCCTTGTTCATTGACGATATGTTCACAGAAGGCCCGCTGCAGTTCGGGGGCCTCGCCAGTCGGCTCGAGGAGATCGGGCTGATAATCATCCTTGGCGATGTATATCGACAGGCGCCGCTTGAAATGGCGCGCAAAGAAGAACTCCCACTGCGTATAGGACGCCTTCGCGATCCCGCTCGGCAGCATGTGAGCGAAAGGCTCCGCCGCCTTGGGCGGCTGGAAGGCGCCGCTGCGCTTGCCGATGACGCACACGACCGCGCTGCAGTCGCGGATGTAGTCGTGCAGCTTCTTCAGAGTGGTATCGCTTCCCACCTCCTGCCGGAAATCGCTTTGTACCCGCAGCAGCGCCTCACGCGAGCGCAGGTCGGCAGCAACGGCATCGCGCGCCTTGCCGAACTCGCTGGACACGGCCGAGAGGAAGATGCGGAATTCGTCTTGCGGCATGACGCGGGCGTTCCCGAAAAGATGCGCCGGGGCGATCTGGTATGGGCGAGCTGTGATTAATGATCCAGCGGAAAATTCATCGGTAAATTGTGCACCTGAGCGGCGCGCTGCTCCCTCCCCGTCTTCGGGGAGGGTCGGGGTGCGGTCCGTTCCGCGGCAAAGTTATGCCCGCGTCCACCACCCCACCCGACCTCGCTTCGCTCGGCCGCCCTCCCCGACGACGGGGAGGGATCAGGCCCCCTTCCTCGCCCGCAGCGCCACGCCGACATCCGGCGCCAACTTCCGGAAGTGCCACACCCCGACGAGCCCGACCAACCCGATCGCCCAAAGCGCGATGTGAAAGTCCATCGCGGTGACCTCTGCATCGCCCGGATGCGTCAGCGCGGCAGCACGCAGCATGATGGCGCCGCCGGCGACGCCCAGCGCGTTGCCCATCTGCTGCAGCATGCTGAACAGCGTGTTGGCGCCGCTCATGCGCGCCTGATCGAGATCACAAAAGCTCAGCGCATTGATGGTGGTGAATTCCATCGATCGCGACAGGCCGCTGAGAAAAAGCACCGCCACGATGACGACCGTCATCGTGGCGGCGGTCAGGAAGCCGCAAGCCATGATCGTCGCGATCGCCAGCACCCCGTTCCAGATCAGGGTGCGGCGAAAGCTGAATCTGCCGAGCACCGCGGTTGTCGCCGGTTTCATGCCGAGATTGCCGGCGAACACGGCGAGCAGCAGCAGGCCGGAGTCAAGCGGGTTCAGCCCGAACGCCAGCTGGAACATCAACGGCAACAGAAACGGCACCGCGCTGATGGCGGTGCGGAACAATACCCCGCCGCCGACCGTGATGGCGAAGGTCGGCACCCGGAACGGCGAAAGGTCAAGCAGCGGATGAGCCGTGTGGAGTGCATGGCGAACCGCATAAATTCCTGCTCCCAGGCCGGCGCACAAGAGCGGCGCGGTGACAAACCAGTCGATCCTGTTGCGGCCGATCGCTTCGAGGCTGTACATCAGGCTGAAGCTCGCGAACCCGCTCAACACAAATCCGCTCCAGTCGAATCCTCCCTTGCGGTCACCGCGAGAGTTTGGAATGAGGATCAGGGCGAGGGTCAATCCGAGGATTCCGAGCGGAACATTGAGCAGGAAAATCCACTGCCACGCGCTGTAAGTCGTAATGAGTCCGCCAAGTGGCGGACCGACCACCGGCGCCGTCAAGGCCGGCCATGTCAAGAACGCGATCATGCGGACAAAGTGCTGTTTCTCGGTATTGCGCAGCACGATAAGCCGCCCGACCGGCACCATCATGGCTCCGCCGATGCCCTGAAGAACGCGCGCCGCGGTGAACTGCCACAGCGTGGTGCTCGCGGCGCACAGCACCGACGACAAGGTGAACGCCACGATGGCCGAGGCGAACACCGTGCGAGCCCCGAACCGGTCCGTCACCCAGCCGCTGGCCGGAATGAACACCGCGACGGTGAGCAGATATGCCGACATCCCGATATTGAGATCGACAGCCGCAACCTTAAACGACAGCGCCATCTGCGGCAGCGCGGTGGCGATCACGGTCCCGTCGAGCTGCTCCATGAACAACGCGCCCGCCACCAGCAGGGCGATGGTTGTACTTTGACGGAGAGACTTGTCCATGGCCGATCTTGATACACATCAAGGCAACAGCGGTGATAACACTATCTTTAAAAATACGGTCCATATCGAGCGGCCACTTCACTTTTCACGGCCGATGATACCTTCGCTCCTCGATCACCACGATCGGATACCCCGACCATGACGGCACTGACGGAACTGAAGGTCGTTCCAAGCGAGCGCTCCCACCTGTCGCCGACAGATACGGAAATGCCCGAACGTGATTCCTTTCCGGCAGCCGCCCTGGCCGATATGCTCGATCGCGCGCTGCATGCGAACATCGGGAGATATACGGCAGGGCTGTCGCCTGCCGCACTCATCATGGCCTACTTCGACTGGGCTGCGCACATTGCGGCCGCGCCGGGCAAGCGCACAGGGCTTGCCGACAAGGCGGTGCGCAAGGCGATGCGGTTGTTCGATTATGTATGCCGATGCGGTTTGGAAGGCGGCAACGCGGCGCGCTGCATCGAGCCGTTGCCGCAGGACAGGCGATTTTCCGGCGAGCCGTGGCAGCACTGGCCCTTCAACGTGCTCTACCAGGCCTTCCTGCTCAATCAGCAATGGTGGCACGCCGCCACCACCGGTATCCGCGGTGTTTCCCACCACCACGAGAACATGGTCGAGTTCGCGTCACGGCAGATCCTCGACCTGTTCTCACCGGCAAACTTCTTCTGGACGAATCCCGAGGTGCTTGCGCGCACCGTTCAACAAGGGGGGATGAATCTGGCACTCGGATTCCGCAACCTGATGGAAGACTGGCAGCGCGCACTGCGGGGCGAAAAGCCCGCCGGCGTGGAAAACTTCGTCGTCGGACACAACATCGCGGTGACGCCCGGCCGGGTTGTCTATCGCAACCGGCTGATCGAATTGATCCGCTATGCGCCCGCCACGGCCAAGGTGCGGCCCGAGCCGGTGCTGATCGTGCCGGCCTGGATCATGAAGTACTACATTCTCGACCTGTCGCCGCATAATTCGCTGGTCAAATACCTCACCGAGCAGGGCTACACGGTGTTCATGGTGTCGTGGAAGAATCCGACCGCACAAGATCGCGATCTCGGCATGGAGGATTATCGCGCGCTCGGCGTCATGGCGGCGCTTGACGCTATCGGGGCGCAGGCCCATGCGGACCGTGTCCACGCAGTCGGATATTGCCTCGGTGGCACGCTGTTGTCGATCGCGGCGGCCGCGATGGCGCGCGACGGCGACACGCGGCTCAAATCCGCGACGCTGCTTGCGGCGCAGGTCGACTTCACGGAGGCCGGCGAACTGATGCTGTTCATCGACGACGCCCAAGTCGCATTTCTCGAAGACGTGATGTGGGAAGAGGGTTATCTCGACGCGCGACAGATGGCGGGCACATTCCAGCTGTTGCGTTCGAATGATCTCATTTGGTCGCGCATGGTTCGCAACTATCTCATGGGCGAGCGCGACCCTGTCAACGACCTCATGGCGTGGAACGCGGATGCGACCAGGCTACCCTACAGCATGCATAGCGAATATCTGCACCGCCTGTTCCTCGATAACGATCTGGCCGAGGGCCGCTTCATAGCGGGGGCTGCGCCGGTTGCTTTGTCCGATATACGCGTGCCCATTTTCGCGGTGGCCACGGTTCGGGACCACGTCGCGCCGTGGCGATCGACCTACAAGATTCATCTGCTGACCGACACGGAGGTGACTTACGTGCTCACCACCGGTGGCCACAATGCCGGGATTGTTTCCGAGGTCGGCCACAAGGGTCGCAGCTACCAGGTCATGACCAAGCCCGCCGACGGACGCTACACCGACCCCGACACATGGCAGAAGGTGGCGCCGCGAAAAGACGGCTCCTGGTGGCCCGAATGGACGGCGTGGCTCGATCAGCGTTCCGGCCCGCTCGTCGCTGCGGAGCGGCTCGATAATTCTGAACGCGGCGCGGCGTCGCTCGGTCCAGCGCCCGGAACGCATGTACAGCAGGCTTGAAGTGGTGTCGATTGATTCACCTCGCGGGCGCTGACTGGTGGTCCGTTCCTCTCTGTGCCTTGAAGTCCGGCCTCTCCGGGACAAGCCTGGCGACGACGCCGAGACATGATTCAAAGTGGATCGAAATCCGCTCCAGGGAATCCTGATTTGAATTTGGTCGGTCCGGAGCATATGGCTTGAACGCCTACGTCGGCATCCGCAACCTCTACGCCTCCTTCATCGATGATTTCACCGTCAGGTTCTACAGCTCCGCAAAACCCAAGCTTTCGGCTGGCGGCCGTCATCGTCCTCGCGCTGACGATTGTCCGTCTCGTCGGACTGCGTCTCTCGACAGTCGACCTGTTCTTCGACGAATCCCAGTACTGGGCGTGGTCCCGCGAACTGGCACTGGGGTATTTTTCCAAGCCGCCCTTACTGGCATGGCTGATTGCGGCGGCCGAACATCTTTGTGGTCCGTCGGAAGCATGCATCCGGGCTCCGGCGCCGCTGATGAATCTCGCAACCAGCCTCCTCGCCTACGCGATCGGTTGCGCGCTCTACGATGCCTGCACCGGATTCTGGGCCGCGATGCTCACCGCATTCGGCACCGGCGCGGTGTTCTCGGCACGGATCATATCGACGGATGTGCCGCTGGTGCTGTTCTGGGCGTTGGCGCTTCTTGCCTACGTTCGCCTGCGGCAGGGAGCGGATTGGCGGTGGGCGATCGTGCTAGGCATCGCCCTCGGGGCGGGATTGCTCGCCAAATACGCCATGATGTATTTCCTGCCGGGGCTCGTCCTCGCGGCGCTCTTTGACAAGCAGGCGCGCGCGTTGCTGGGAAAACCCGAACTCCAGCTTGCGCTCGGATTGGCCGTTATCACCATATCGCCGAACATCCTATGGAATGCAGCTAACGGTTTTCTGACGTTTCGCCATGCTGGCGGCAATGTCGTCGGCGAGCCGATCGAACCAAGCCTGCTGCGACCGCTCGAATTTCTGGCGGCACAGTTTGCGGTGTTCGGTCCCGTTGTGTTTGGCGTGGCCATCGCAGCGACGACTGCGCTCTTCACGCAGAAAAGCTCAATTCGATTGTTGCCGGCGGATCGCGTTCTGCTCGGATTTGCAGTGCCCCCGCTTGTTGCCGTCACTGTGACAGCCAGCGTGGTGCATGCCTATGCGAACTGGGCTGCGGCCGCCTTCATCCCGCTCGCCATGCTAGCTGCCGCCATCCTGGTGCGCCGAAATTCCGCGATCCTGTTATGGGGCAGTTTCGCGCTCGGACTGGTAACCCAGATCGGATTGATCGGCGGCGATGCGTTCGCGACCCGCATCCACCTGCCGCTCCTTTCGACCCCCAATCCGTATTATCGCACGCTCGGCTGGAACGCTTATGCACGCACCGTCGGCCAACTTGCCCGCAAGCTGGGCGTTGCGGCCATTGCAAGCGATATCCGTGCCGAGGTGGCCTCCCTGCTTTATTACTGGCGTGACCAGCCGGAACAAATCCTGGCTTGGCCAACCGACGATCTGCCGGCTTTCGATTTGACCAGGGCATTGACGGCCGCGGCACCGCAGCCCGTGCTGTTCGTGAGTGAATGTCCGGACGGCAATCGACTGGAAAAATTCTACGCTCAGGTTACGCCACTTGGCATATTTGCTCTCGACGACCCAGTGCCGCGTGGATTTGCCGCCTTCAAGCTCGAACGGCCACGCGGCACGATCGGACCCCTGGCGCCGTGCCCGCGGCCGTGACTTCAGGTGATGTCGATTCAGTGAGCCGCTATATACGCGTCCCGCAAGATATTCGATTCAATTTCCAATTCTTCCAGCCGCTGCTTGACGACATCGCCGATGCTGACGATGCCGACAAGTTTGCCGTCGGCAAAGACGGGCAAATGCCGCACGCGGTGATTTGTCATCAGGCTCATAGCGCGCTTCAAGCTATCGCTCGGGGCAACTGCGATCATTGTCTGGGGCATGACATCCAAAACCGCCATGGCGAGCGCTTGCTCACCGTGGCGCGAGATGGCGTGGACGATTTCGCGTTCCGATATCAGGCCGGAGATTGCATCACCGCTTTTCACCACCAAAGCCGCGATGCCCCGTTGTCGCATCCGATCAGCGGCGCTTTTGATCGTCTCGGTCGCGCGGATCGTTATAACGTTGGAGCCATTGCGATCCAGAATACTCTGAATGCTCATGAGCATTCTCCTATTTTACTTGTGACAAGCGAGCTGGCCGTACTCCTGCGTTGTCCTCCGGGGCGGCGGTCATCGTTTCGCGCCGAATTGGGTTTTCTACTTGTTAAATACAACCACACTTCTCTTGCGGGTTCCAGATTGTCCGATGTCAGACTCTGACATCGGTGTTAGAAATTGATAATCGATACGTGGCCGTCGCGCGATTACATACAATCTAGACGTCGCAACCTTACGGGTCGATGAACGGCGCATTACCGATTGATCGTCACTCTCCGCGCACCAGCGCGAAGAAGGCTCTCGCAGCTTCATCCCAGTCGGGATGACGGAAGCTCCGGATGCGCGCCTCGTAGAGGCCGCGGGCCGCCGGATCCTCGATCCAGGACTGTAACATGCGTCGCCAGGCCTCCGCATCGGTCGGATCGAGGCACGGCGACAAATCGCCGACTACCTCCGGCACCGCACCGCCGGTTGAGGCCAGCACGGCCTTGCCATGCCGAAAGGCTTCCACTACCGGCAAGCCATATCCTTCGTAGCGCGACGGATAGAGGCAGAAGGCGGCGCCACGGTAGAGCGCCGCGAGGGTCGCGTCGTTGATATCGGTGAGAATTTCGAGCGTGCCAGCCACGCGGGCATCGCGGCGCAAATCCCGCATCAGGTCGCCGATCATCCAGCCCTCCCGGCCGGCGAACACCAGCTTGAATCGCGAGCGTTGCGGAATGCCTGCTGCAATGAGTTTGATCCAAACATCGTAGATCAGGCGGTGCCCCTTGCGGGGCTCGATGGTGCTGACCAGGAGAGCATAACGCCCCGCCTCTATGCCCTCCGGTAGCGGCTCTGCGACGGCGTGCGCGCGAACATCGGCGCCGGGTGGACACACCGCCGTCGCGGCGAGCGCTAGCCCATGCGAGCCGCAATAGGCGCGTACATCCGCCTCAACCGTGCGAGAGTTGAAGACGACGAGATCGGCTGCCGGGAAGGCGCGGCGGCAGTAGTCGCGGTGCGCCTGCGCATCGGCGAACTTGTAGTAGTGCGGAAACATCACCGGAATGAGGTCGAAGCAGAGCAGCACGAAGCGGAATCCCACCCTCTGCTTGAGCTCCGCAATCGCGATGATGTCATTGTGTATCCAACCGGCCCCTGCGCATACCAGCGTGTCGCCCGGTGTTAGGTCGACAGGCGGGCCGAGCGCCATGTCGATCGGCAGATGCGCCCGGCGCGAACCGTCGGCCTTCACCATGATGGCGCGGTATTTGTCGTTCATGACGGTTCGCTGGACGGTGTCGACGAACGAAGCGATCTGTGCATTCGCGGTTTTGAGGCGGATCCGCTCCAGGGCTTGGAGCAACGTGCGGCGCAATTGCAGGCCCCAAAGCGCTAGCGGCCGGATCGCGGCGGGAATCCGATCGGTTTTCCGTTTCCCCTTGCGTGCTGGACTGACGAACGACAGGGTGTCGAAAGTAGCGTCCTGTGCAATCAAGCCGGCAGCCGTCGCGCGGCGGAGACGCCGGAAGCACCGCATTTCCGGATCGAAGAACACCGGAACCAGTTCGTCCAAGTGGGCGAGAGCCCAGCGGCCGAATTCACACTCCACCCTCACGATCCCGACCGGCGGGCCCGACCACAACGCCGTGGTGGTGAGGTCGAACACGATGCGCGGCGGAATGCGATCCGGCTTCGCGGCCCCGCCCTGCGAGGGTGCGGCGTCGGCCATGTCAGCCGCGCCCGATTGGCAGCGCGGCGCGGCGCTCGGCAATTTCGGCGGTGGCGTCGACGATGTGGCGCGCAATGGCGGCAGGCGTGTGAAAGGCCTGCACATGTTCATGCGCCGCGATCCCCATGGCGCGCAGGCGTTCGCGGTCGGCAAGCGCAGACGTGACCGTGCGGGTCAGTTCGCCAGGTTCCACGTCATAGTAGAGAGCGTGGATGCCCTCGATCAGCGGTCTGTAGCGCTCAATACCCGGTCGGCTGCACAGCGGCACTGCGCCGCATAGGGCGGCTTCGTAGGTCCGGAAACACTGCCAGCCGAACCCGTCTGGTGACCAGACGAGATGGGCATGTCGGCATCGCTCCAAATATTCTTCAAGTGGCAGCGCCGTATCGGAGATGTCGATCGCATAACCCTGCCGTTGCAGCGCGACAAGCTCCACAAACCCTCGCGCGCGGACTGTCGAGGAATTCTGGAGCCGGCCCGCAAAGAATACATCGATGGTCTTTTCGCCGCCCGGTGTTGAAAAATCCCGCTGTGAAACCTCGAACGAAAGGCCGAGCGATATCGGCCGCAATTTCCCGATGCGTCCACGGTTGCGGTGTTGCGCGCGAAACCGCGGCGTAGGAACGCGCCAATGCGCCGTGCCGGCAAACACCTGCCAATGGTCGATCGGCAACTCCCGCTTGAAATAAAGGACGGCTTTATCGAGCAGAAACAGATTGCTCCGTGCGATCGTCGTCGCATCCTCCAAGTCGAGGATGACGATCGGTGCCGCAACCGGCAAGCGCAGCAGCTCGGCACCAAAGCTGCGGAATACCGGGAGGCGACCGGTGAACGCGCCGCGGCGAAACAGTGCGCGCGCCAGCGCCCGGCCACTCCAGGGACGAAACGGCGGCGCGTGAACCACGATGAGATCAATCGACGCGTCAGTGAGCCGACGGGCAAGCCGCGGTAATGCGGCGAGCGATATGATGTGCCGCTCCTGTTCGGGTGCGCTTGTGGTTTCGCCGTGCCAGCTCGAATAGAACTCCGTGGTGGCGGGGAATGCGTGCCACATAAACGGTACGGGGCCGATTTCGATAATTTTCGGCGCAGAGCCCCACTCTCCCGCCTCCGCGCTATCCTCCGCGGCACAATCCATGGGTGCTACGGCTGAAGTGCCGGTATCCGCGTCGTCATATCCCCGCGGAACTCTCACTGCGCCTCCTTCATGTATTCCGCCGCGCGCTTCACGACATCGGGTGCAGCCGCGTAGACTTGCGCAATCAGCGCATCGGCCTCGGTGCCCGTCACCGGCCGCACGTCGAGGTCCTGTCGCCTGGCATCGGCGAAGAATTCAGGGTCCTGCATGGTGGCGTCGAAAGCGTTGCGCAGCGCCGTCAGCCGTTCCGGCGGAATACCTGGCGGCGCCACGAAGGGGCGCGCCATGGTCTGGCGGGCAACGATCAGTTTAAGAACAGCCTGATGCTCCGGGTTCTGGGCGACCTCGAGGACGGTCGGCACCTCCGCAAGTTCAGCAATGCGCCTGTCGGTGAGCTGCAGCACCACGCGGATCTGCTTCGCCTGCCACATATCGCGGTTCCGGCTCGACAGCGTCGACCACGACCAGCCGCAGCGGCCGTCGACCTCCTTGCGTTGAATGGCGAGCACGGTCTCGGCGGCGCTCTGGTAGCCCAGCACCAGCTGCATCGGCAGATTGAACATCTTGCGCAGCAGGTTGGAAAATACGTCGCTGTCAGCCCCGGCGCCGGTCGCCCCGATCTTGTATCGCTTGGTCTGCATGTCCGCCCATGACTCGATGCCGGCGTCGGAGCGGAACGCGCAGACGCCGGCATCGTTGGAGATGCTGCCGAGCCAGCCGAATTTCGCCGCCGTGTAGCGCATGGCATCGCCGCGCCCCAGCAGCGGGTCGATGAAGATGCCGCGCGCGAAACCGCCGAATACCGTGCCGTCCTTGGGCGCGATGTTATAGAGGTAGTTCGCTGCCCGGATGCTGCCCGCGCCTGGCATGTTCTGCACCACCACCGTGGGGTGGCCCGGAATGTGACGGCCGATGTGGCGTCCGAGCAGGCGCGCGTAGTCATCATAACCACCCCCGGTCGCGTAGCCGATCACAAGTTGTACGTTCTTACCGGCGTAGAAGTCGGCAACCTCGTCGCTTCGCGCCGAGGCGGGGACGAAGACCCATAGGGCGCTCCCGGCGACCGCGAGGACGACAAGATTGAATATGCGCCGCCGCCCGACCATCCTGGCCTCCCATCGGCACGTCGTGGCTTGCCTTTTGTCGAACAGCGGCTGGTCAAAAGCAATCCGTTCCCGCCCGTAGCTCAGACGCCGGTAGCCCGGATGAAGCGAATGCTCAATCCGGCTACGCATCAGTGCGTTGCGGCAATTCAATTCACCGCACCATCCCCGCCCTTCAAAGCGGCCCGGCAGCGTGGGCACGCTGCTGCGTAGCAGGCGCGGCATAAAGACTTGCCGCAAGCAGGGCACGGGGCCTGGCCGTCCGGGGCGACCAAATGCAGCTTGTCGTCACATACAAATCGCGTCCGACCGAGCCCGGGCCCCGCTTCGCAGAGCGGCGGCTCTATCGCCCGCACCAGGGGATGCCAATCCATCCGTATCAGCCGCTCGCCTTTGCGCCGCTTGATCAGCACGTCGAAGCGCTGGACGGGCATGTAGAGTTCCAGCGCCTGCACCCAATCCACCGTGATCCTCAGCGCATAGTTGTGCCGCAGATCGTCGAGCTTCGCCCGGTATTCCCGCTCAATGGCGGCGACCCGCATGGATTCGCGCCGACGGTCGGCTTCGGCTTTCTCGCTGTCGGCTCCTGCCAAGCCTGCGATCCGCTTCAGCGAGATGCGACGCAGATCGTCGTGATAGCCGTGCACGCGATTGCGATCGCGCTCCAGCCGACGGCGCATGGCGCGCAAGAAGGACTCCAGCTCGGATTTCACCCGACTGTCGAGCAGCGGACGCACCCGCGACGCCAGCGCGGCTTCATCCCAGCTCGCGCCCGCTGCGGCGCGGACTTCTGGGTCGGGGGCCTGCCAATCGGTGTCCTGTGCCAACAGTCGCCGCAGCCGCGCTGCAATATCGTCGATGACAGCGCCGGTGCCGAGGTTGAAGCACAGCCAGACGAGGCCTTCGCGCTTTTCGTCGGAAAGCGCCGTGTAGCGGAAGGCCAGCAGCAGGCAGCGCGTAAAGGTAGCCATCACGCAACGCAGGCGCCACACCGCATTGGGCAGATCGAGAGCATGCTCAAGGATGCGTTCCGGATCGCCGCACGCCGCCGGGCCGCCGATCAGCTGCCGCTCGCTCCACCGCCCGTCCTCGCCGAGAAGGGCGCCAAAACGATCGAGCCAATCGCCTTCGAGTCCGATTGGAATCGAGCTTTCAGGCCGCTGTGAGCCAAATCCAAGCCGCGCCAGCTCCGGCCACCCGAACATGTCCTGCATGGGCTTTGGGGCCAGTACCTCCAGCCCGTCCGGCTCAATGGCCTCGACCGCGCCCCCCCGGCGTTCCAGCACCTCGGCGACGAAATCGCGTAGTTCCCCCATCCACCCGACTCCCGATCACCCGGTCTCGAAATCTTCTCCGAACAAGTCGTCATCGAGGGCCTTAGCGCTCTCGTGCTGTTGGCGCGCATCGTCGAGCCGGCGGCCGAGAGCGTCAAAAGCTTGCGAGCGGGTCGCCTCGGTCGTCTCCAGCCAGGCGTCGAGCACCAATTCGGCGAAATCGCGGTCTTCCTCGATGCTGCCAAGGATGGCACCGACTTCGCCGACCACCAACTCGAACATGGAAATTTTCTCGTCGAGTAGATGCAGCACCTGCTCCTCAAGAGTGCCGCGCGCGACGAGATTGAACACGAAGACCTCGCGCTCCTGGCCGATACGGTCGATACGGCCTATGCGTTGCTCGATCGCCATGGGATTCCACGGTACGTCGAAATTGATCAGCGTGTTGCAGAACTGGATGTTGCGCCCCTCGCCACCGGATTCGGTACACAGCAGCACGGGCACAGTCTCGCGGAACGCTGCGATGGCTGCGTCTTTGTCCGGGCCGCTGAGGCTGCCTTCGAAACGCGCGAACTCCAGACCGTGGCGCTTGAGCAGGCCGGCGAGGTGGTCGAGCGTCTCGCGGTAATGTACGAACACCAGTTTCTTTTCGCTCGGATTATGGCGCAACAGGTCGAGCAGCGCCGCCTCCTTGCCCCCGGCTTCCAGCGCAGCCCATCGCTGCGCCAGCTGGCGCCAGGGCGAGTCATCCGCCTGGCTCGCGGCAAAGCGCGCGACCGCGCCAGCAGCTGCCGCCGGCGATGATCCTGCCGCGGCGAGCAGATGGCGAAGCGAGAGGCGATGCCGCGTTCCGCCCTGCGCCGCTAGACTGCGCACCGCGCCGGCGAGATCCAGATAGGCCGCGCGCTCGCCGTTGGCGCCGTCCACCCGAATGGTGGCGGCATGGCGGCGCGGCAGCTTCAACGCCACCACTGCCCGCGTATTGCGGATCATGGCAGTGCGCATCAGCTCGCGCAGGCGCTCCGGATTGGCGGGTTGGCGCGGCTTTGCGGCCGTCACATAAGCGGCCTTGAATTCCTTCAGGGTCCTGAAGATGCCGGGCTTAAGCAGGGTTAGGAGATTGTAGAGCTCGGTGAGATCATTCTGCACCGGCGTCGCGGACAAGAGCAACAGGAAGCGCTTGTTGAGGCCGTCCACCAGCTTGTAGCCCTGGCTTGTGCGGTCGCGCAGGTGATGCGCCTCGTCAACGATAACGAGATCGAAGTTATGCGCCAGCAGGTGCCGGGCATGCTCGTTGCGGCGCGCCTGCGCAATCGATGCAATTACGCGCTTCTGGCGCCAGAATGCGTCCGGATCATTGCGCAGCAGCGCATCGTGGGTGGTGGCGCACGCAATATCGAATTTGGTCTCAAGCTCTTCCCGCCATTGCCCGACCAGCGATGCCGGCGTGAGGACGAGCACGCTCTCGACCATGCCGCGCAGCAGATATTCCTTAAGCACCATGCCAGCCTCGATGGTTTTACCGAGGCCGACCTCGTCGGCAAGCAACACCCGACCGCGGAACTGCTTGAGCACCTTGCGGACGGTCTCGACCTGATACCAGAAGGTTTCGATGCCCGTCAGATGGGGCAGGCACAACAGCTCGTCGAAGCCTTGGGCGAGGCCCAGATGAGCGAAACGTTCGCGAAGCTTGTACCAGGCGCCGTCGCGCTCCGGCGTGCCGGTGGCGGCCTTGAGGAGCGACGCGAGGTTGAATTCGGTTGCGAGCGGAATGTCGATTTCAACGCGCGGAAGTCCCATCGGTTCGGCGGCAACGTCGTTGACAACAGCGGCTACCAGAACTGCGCCCGCAGCCACCTGGGTCGAGCTCTTAGGCGCCGTCTCTGCGGTCTCGATCGGCGGTTTCGCGGCCTCTTTGCGAGGCGTTTTCAACGCTGGCCCGGCCTTCCCCCGGCCGGCGAGGACAGCCGCGGGCTTGCGGCCCGGCTTTCCCAGGATGTTGGCAAGCCGTTTGTTGAGCCAGTTGCGACGCCACCAGCTGCCCGGGAATGCACACAGCGCTATGCCCGGGGAGATCAAGCTGTGCCGCTCCAGAATGGCGCGCGCCATGGCGGGCTTGTTCTGTTGCTCGAGTGCCAGGGCGGAGAGCAGGTGATAGGTGGCGTTGGGGATGTAGCGCTTGGAATACCGCTTCAGAAACACCAGCGCCCGCTCGGGTTCGCCGTCCAGCAGCGCCGCGGTGGCGGCAAAACAGAGGATGCGGGCTTCTCCCGGGCACGCCCGCAACGCCTCCTCGGCAAGCGCCAGAAACCCTGACGTTGTTTTCTCGTCCGCAAAGGCTTGAAGGAGCCGCTTGTCCCATTCGTCCGACGCGTCCGGTGCGTCGTCGAACGGAAAGGTCATCTGTCGCAAGGAAGCAGGGGGCATGTTGATGCTGTATTCTTGAACCGGGCCGCAGATCGCCAGCGAATCGCATCAACAGGCTACCGCCAGGTATGACCGGATCAAGGCTTTGCAGAATCTTTGTCGCGCGTCTGTGGATGCGCGGCAGGCGCAGCACTGTTGCCACAAATAAATTCACGGGACACCGCGACCTGAGCGCCATCGTTTGTCCGGCGCGGGGATGTCCGCAGCGCTAAAAGACTTGGCTGAATCTCCAGTACAGAAATGCTGACAGCATGATGGCAGCCGGTAGTGTCAGCACCCAGTCCATGGCGATGTTGCGGACGGTTGACCATTGCAGGCCCGAGCCGTTGGCCGCCATGGTGCCGGCGATGCCGGACGACAACACATGGGTCGTCGATACCGGAAGCCCATACGCGTCCGCTGCCGCGATGGTGGCGGCGGCCACCAGTTCCGCCGCCGCGCCTTGCCCATAGGTGAGGTGGGTCTTACCGATCTTCTCGCCGACTGTGATCACGATCCGCTTCCATCCGATCATGGTGCCAAGGCCGAGCGCGGTGGCGACCGCGATCTTGACCCAGGTCGGGATGAACTTGGTCGCGTTATCCAGGGACCTCTTGTAGTTGTTCAGCGCTGCAACGTCGTCCTTGGAGAGGTCATTCTCCTTGTCCTTCATCAGGAAGCGGATCGCCTCGGAGGCGAGATACATGTCGTTGCGGGTGTTGGCGACAGCCTCCGCCGGCACTCTTGCTAAACTACCGTATTGATCAACCTGAGCACTGATCTCCTTCACCAGCATGGCGAGCGACGGATAGGTACCCTCGTTGATCTTGCGTTGCGCGACATAGAGCGTCACGGCCGGGGCTGTAGGCGACGAACAGGAATCCGGCCGCCAGCACACCAAAGAACAGAATCAACGTCAGCGGGTTGATCGGCTGATCGAGTTTTGGTTTCGGCGAGCTGGCTGAACCGATCGTTCCGGTCAACGTGATGTCGGTCATCATAGGCCCCACATTGTGCCGACGCCGCAAAACTCAATGTCGCGAATTGGTATGACAGTTCGATGACGGTCATGGTCTGGGCTCGCCTGCCAGAACTGGTGCGTTCGATCAGCAATATCAAGTTTCATTGGCAGTGACGTTTTCCGCACGTCATGGTCAGGCTCGTTGGAAGCCTTCTCTGTGTCGCTGCCGCGTCGCCAATTTCCCGCATTGCTCGTTGGCCGCGCCGCGTTTCTCAAAACCAATGCAAGGAGATGGTTACAGTCATGCAACCAACAAAAAACCGCGACGAGCCTGTCATACGCGACAGTTAGCTTTGCTCCGTTGCCTCGACGTAACGGAGGAAAATCATGTCGCCAAGAATTTTGAAGCGAAGTCGCCGGCACTGCAGGACGGCTCTGAGCACTGTAGTTCTCGCGCTGATGTCTTGTGGATTGGCGGTGGCCGATGACCGAAGCGATAAGGACGATGCTGCCCACCGCGCGAAGACGGCTACGCCGATCAAGCACCTGATCGTAATTATCGGCGAGAACCGAACTTTCGACCATATTTTCGCTACTTATCAGCCCAAGCAGGGCCAATCAGTCGCAAACCTGTTGTCAAAAGGCATCATTCTGCCAAAGGGCGCTCCAGGACCAAATTTTGCCCGGTCGCGGCAATTCCAGATAAACCAGCCTTTCCCGGCCAAATATTTCATCGATGCGTTTGTGACTGCCGGCAAAACGGCCTACCAGCAGTCACCGGGCACGCCCGTCTTCCCAGCACCGAACACAGACGGCGCGCCGCAAGCGCCGGACGGCCTTGCTCAGGGTCAGGCGCCGTTCTCTCAGGCTGCCGTGCCGGATGCATTGTTGCCGCTCATTGAGCCGTCGCTCGAAAAGGAAGATCTTGGTCTTCTGCGCACTGGCGCAACCGGGCTTCCGGGTGGGTCGACTGACACACGGATTGCCAACGCGATCAATCTTCCCAACGGGGTCTTCCAGATCACCGGCCCAACTCTTCCCTATGACAGCTTTACGGGCGACATGGTGCATCGCCTGTTCCACATGTGGCAGCAATCGGACTGCGATGTCCGCAATGCCACGCCGAGCAATCCCTCTGGCTGCCTGAACGACCTGTACCCGTTCGTCGGCGTCGCCCGCAACGACGATTCCGGCGGCAATTCCATGGGATTCTACAACGTCCTCAATGGTGACGCGCCGGTCTTCAAACGCCTTGCCGATCAATACACCATCAATGACAACTACCATCAACCGGTCATGGGCGGGACGGCAGTCCAGCACATCATGATTGGCACTGCCGATGCCATCTTCTGGGAGACGTTCAATGGCGTGGCGCAGCCGCCGCTGGCGAGCGTCGCCGATCCTGACCCCAAGTCGCCTACGGATGCAGGCTTCCAACGCGATAAACAGTGGACCAACTGCTCCGATCTGACTCAGCCCGGAATTGCTCCGATCGTCAACTAT
>Ga0209465_10000205_pt1 | contig 28430 bp, 28 predicted proteins | sample PanSoiPlot1MoBio_FD_188321 | JGI IMG/M metagenome (GOLD analysis project Ga0209465, IMG submission 188321) | Tropical forest soil microbial communities from Panama analyzed to predict greenhouse gas emissions - Panama Soil Plot 1 MoBio (SPAdes)... | ecosystem: Environmental > Terrestrial > Soil...
TACAGCCTGATGGCGCTGGGGATCACCTTCATCTACGGCATCATGAAGATGATCAACTGGTCGATGGGCGAGTTCTACATGATCGGCAGCTACGTGCAGTACGCGCTGCTCGCCACCGTGCTGGGCTGGGGCCTGTGGTGGCTCGCCCTGCCGGTGGCCATGCTTTCTGTGTTTCTGCTGGGAGTGGTTGTGCAGCGCTTCCTCCTCCGCCCGATGTACGCGGGCGGGGTCGAGCGCCGGGATGAGTACGCCACCATCATCACCATCGCCCTCATGGTGCTGTTCCGGAACCTCGCCATCGTGATCGGGGGACCGAACCAGTTCTCGCCGAGGGACTACGCGCGCGCCACCACCCTCCTTACCCTGCCCATCTCCGGCAATCGCCTGGTGGGGCTGGTCGGCACGGTGGTGCTGCTCCTGCTCTTCTACGTTCTTACGCGCCGGACGTGGATCGGTCGGGCGTTTCGCGGCGCCGCTCAGAACCGCGTAGGCATCCAGACGGCAGGCGTCGACGTGCTCCGTCTGGACATGCTCGCCTTCGGCGTCGGAGTGGCCCTGGCCGCCGCCGCAGGCGCGCTCCTCGCACCCGACTTCCTCGTGTTCCCCGAGAACGGCGCCATCACCACCTTCAAGGGCTTCGAGATCATCGTCATCGGTGGGCTCGGCTCACTGCTCGGCAGCGTGGTGGGCGGACTCCTGCTCGGGCTCATCGAAGCGCTGGGCTCCGTCTTCCTTTCCCCCGCCTACAAGGATCTCTACGGCTTCCTGCTCCTCCTGGGCCTCCTTGCCTTCCGGCCCACCGGCCTCTTCGGAGAGCGCGAGCGGACGGTCTGAGGGCTACCGTCAGTCTTCTGGCCGGCTGACGGGCAGGAGCGGAGCGAGCACGGGCATGCGTCGCGTGAGGGCGCGCCGCGCGGCCAGGCAGAGGCCGAGCAGCCCCGACGGGTAGGCGCGCGCGACCACGAGGACGAGAAGGGCGAAGAGCACCATTCGGATCTCACCCCAGCCACGGAGCTCCTCGGCGAGGAGCTCGATGAAGACGGCGCCCAGCACGGGTCCGCTGAAGGTCCGGAAGCCTCCCGCGATCACCATGATGATGATCATGGCCATCTCGTTGAACTTCATGGGCGTGGGGGAGAGCAGGCCGATGTAGTGACCCTGGAAGCCTCCCGCCACCGCCGCGAAGACGGCGGAGATCACGAACGCCGCCCGCTTCCACTTGAAGGTGTCGAGCCCCATGACGCCGGCCGCTTCCTCGTCGTCGCGGATGGCACGCAGATAGGCGCCCACGCGCGAGTGCACGATCTGCCAGATCACGAGCAGGCAGACGAGGGTGAGAGCGAGGAAGAGGTAGTAGTAGGGCGTGGGCTGGGCGGTGCCGAAGAGGTACGCCGTCTTGAGCCCGAGATCGCCGCGGGTGATCGGATACTCCACGGCCACGAGGAGCCTCACGGACTCCGCGAAGGCCCACGTCGCCAGCGCGAGATAGATGGCGCGCATGCGCAAGCAGAGGGTGCCGAGGCCGTAGCCTGCGACGGCGGCCACCACCACCCCCGCCCCGATGCCCGCCAGCACGGGCACGCCCGCGTAGAGGCTCAGCAGCGCGGAGGTGTAGGCTCCGATGCCCGCGAATGTGTGATGGGCGAGGGAGAACTGCCCCGCGTAGCCGGCGAGGAGGTTCCAGCTCGCGGCGAGGATGACGTAATAGAGGCTGATGATGAAGATGTGCGTGTGGTAGTCGGACACGGCCAAGGGCAGCCACGACAGCGCGGCGAAGGCGACGAGCGACCACACGATGCGGCGGGCGAGGGGCGACATCGCCTCAGGCACCCAGCAGCGCATCGCGCACGATGGCGTGGAGCTGGTCGGCGAAGTCGTGCCGCGTGCCCTGCCGGCGCACTTCGCCGCGCTCGATCATGTAGAGGTAGTCGGAGACCTGCACCGCCTTGTTGATGTTCTGATCCACGAGGAGGATGGTCACACCCTGGTCGCGTACGGTGAGGAGCTGCGCATACACCTGCTCCACGATGCGCGGCGCCAGCCCCGCCGAGGGCTCGTCCACGAGGAGGAGGGTCGGCTCTGTCACCAGCTCCTTGGCGAGGGAGAGCATCTTGGCCTCACCGCCGGAGAGCGTGGTGGCGCGGCGGCGGCGCTTCTCGCGCAGGCGGGGAAAGGCCGCGTAGGCGCTTTCCAGCCGTTCCGCCACCCGCGCCCCGTCGCGCCGTATCACCCAGCCGCCGAGCTGGAGGTTCTCCTCCACGGTGAGCTGGGGGAAGATGTTGGCGCCCTGGGGCACGTAGCTGATGCCGAGCCGCTTGATCTCGAAGGGCGCGAGCGCATTGATCGGGCGGCCGTCGAAGCTGATGGAGCCGCGCCGCGGATGGAGGAAGCCGAAGATCGTCTTGAGGAGTGTCGACTTCCCTGCCCCGTTGGGTCCGATCACGCCGGTGATGGAGCCGGGCTTCACCTCGAGCGTGATGTTGCCGAGGATGTCGATGCCCTCGACGTAGCCGGCCGCCACGTGCTCGAGCCCCAGATGCGCCATCAGGTCCCCAGGTACGCCTCGAGGACGACGGGATCGTTGGCCACTTCCTCGAGAGTCCCCTCGGCGATGCGGCGGCCATCGTCCATCACGGTGACGCGCTGGCAGAGGCGCCGCAGCTCCGCCATCTCGTGGGAGACGATGAGGAAAGTCACCGACTCCTCGCGGTTCATGCGAAGGATGGCCTCCATGATGATGTCGCGGATGGTCGGGTGCACGCCCGCGAACGGCTCGTCCATGAGGATCACGTGTAGCGGCTGGACCATGAGAGCGCGGGCGATCTGCACGAGCATGCTCTGGCCTCCCGAGAGCTCGCGCGCCTGCGCATGGCGCATCCGATCGAGGGTGACGAAGTCGAGGAGCCGGCGCCCGCGCTCGCGGATCTCCGCCAGAGGCCGCCTGCTCCCGCGGTCGAGGGCGGCCAGGGCCGGGAGCAGCACGTTCTCCAGCACCGTCATGTGGCCGAAGAGCTTCGAGATCTGGAAGGTCCGCGCCACCCCGCACGCCGTGATCTGGTGCGGGCGGAGCCGGTCCGTCCGCTGGCCGCAGAGGTGAATCTCGCCGCCGTCGGGGCGGTAGAGTCCCGAGAGCACGTTCACCGTGGTGGTCTTGCCCGAGCCGTTGGGGCCGATGAGCCCGCGGATTTGGCCGCGCGGCACCGCCATGGAGAGCCCGTCCACGGCCACGAGGCCCCCGAAGCGCTTGGTCAGCCCGCGCGTCTCCAGCACGAGGTCGCCGGAGGCCGTCGCGCTCACCGCTTCCGCGTCCATTCCTTGAGGGCGATCTCGTCAACCTCGACGCCGAGCCCGGGCCCGTCGAGTGCTACGATGGCGCCGTCCTCGTAGCGAACGGGCTCGCGAACCACGTCGCCGGTGAGGAGCAGCGGCCCGAAGAGCTCGCACCCCCACGTCACGGGGGCTGCCGACACCGCCACGTGCAGGTAGGCCGCAGTGCCCAGCGACGTCTCGATCATGCAGCCCACGTAGCAACCCATGCCCGCGGCCTCGGCGATGCGGGCAATGGCCATGCTCCCGGAAAGTCCCGCCGACTTGGTCAGCTTGAGACCGAGGATGCTCACCCCGCCCAGTCGCGCGATGGCGAGGGCGTCCTGGGGCGAGAAGCACGACTCGTCGGCCATGAGGGGCACGTCCACCCGGCGGCCGATCTCCGCCATGCCCTCGAGGTCCCACCGCGGCACGGGCTGCTCCACGAAGTCGATGCCATACGGGGTGATGGCGCGGATGGCCTTGAGCGCGGTCGGCCGATCCCAGCCCTGGTTGGCGTCCACGCGTAGGGACATGTTTGGCCCGAGCGCCTCCCGCAGCCGGTGGATCCGCTCCACGTCCTCCGCCACCGGTCGCGCGGCCGTCTTGATCTTGAAGATGCGATGGCCACGCGCGACCTTGGCCCGCGCTTCCTCGATCTCCGCGTCGGGATCGGCCACGGCGAGAGACCACGACAGGGGTACGCGGTCCCGCACCCGTCCGCCCAGGAGGCGGTGGACGGGCACCCCGAGGGCGCGGCCGTTCAAATCCCACAGCGCCATTTCCACGGCGGCACGCGCGAAGGGATTGCCCTGCACCCGCCGCGCCATCTCGCGCGCCAGCGGCTCGATACCCGAGGCCTCGCGCCCGACGAGCCACGGCGCAATGTAGCGCTCGATGATGGCGGCCACGGACTCCGAGGACTCCTCGCTCCAGGTGGGCCCGCCGAGGCAGGCCGCCTCGCCCCAGCCCACGAGGCCGTCCACCGTCTCGAGGCGCACGAAGGCGAAGTTCACCGCCTCCAGGATGGTGAACGACATCTTGTGCGGACGCGCCACCGGGATGTCGGCCTGGATCACCCGCACGCTGGCGATCTTCATGCGGCCGTCTCCTCGGGAATCGCAGCGCTCCCGTCCAGAAGATGTTGGCGTCGGCGTGGACGCGCCCGACGGGAACCGGCCGGGCGGCGATGGGCCACTATCTCCGCTGCTCGCGCGGCCGTCAAGCACCAACTCCGCGGATGACGCGCGGCCGTGCCCCAGGAACGCTGCCCGGGCGCGGGCGGCGTCAGGGCGCTGACACGAGCATCGAGGTGGAAAAAGCGGACGCCTTCTCCTTCACGCCGGTCGCGGCGCCGACCCCTGGCCCACGGCGTCGTGGACCATCCGCACGAGCGTGGTGATGTCGAAGACGGGCAGCCCGGTGGCGGCCTGAACGTCGGCGCGGTACGGAGGCATGTTGGTGCACTCGAGAACGATGGCACCGATCTCCGGGTGCGCCTCCACGAGGCGTCGCGCCACCGTCACGTGCTCCTGACGGGCCATCTCGACGTCGAGTTCGATCTCGTCGTCGAGGAGGACCCGAGTGAACTCCTTCTCCGTCTCGAGGCCGGCCACCACGGTGGCCATGTCCGGGCTGATCCCCGCGCCCGCATAGTGCTCGGGGCGGAGGGACGAAGCGTCCACCGTCACGATGCCGACCGCCTTGCCCGGAGGGAGCATGCGATGCACGAGCGGCACCAGCATCAAGCTCGAGGTGAAGACCGGCACGGAGACAGCGGCCGCCACCTCGCCCTGGAACATGGCGAGGAAGCCGCAGCTCGTGGTGATGGCTCGCGCGCCCTCGCGCTCGAGGGCGCGGGCGCCTTCGATGAACGACGGGAGCAGCTCCCGACGGCCCTGGCGCACCACGCGATCGGACGAAGCGCCGGGCACGCGGTGATAGAGGACGGGAAAGTCGAAGGTCGCGGCGTTGCCGATGTCGCCGGGGATGCGGGGGAAGCGTGTGTCGAGCACGAGAATGCCCACGGAGAAACCGAAGGTGTTCTGACCGCCTCTCAGTCGCATCCTGAAGTCCTCGCGGGTCGAGCCCGTGCCGGCTAGTTCAGCTGGGAGAGTTTCTGGCGCGCCCGGCGCAGGTGCCCCCTCACCACTTCGTGGTCCTCGGCGTCGGGGAACTCGGTCAGATAACGCTCCCAGTCTCCGAGGCCGCGCTGCACCTCGCCCAGGTTGCTCCAAGCGACACCACGATCACGCCATTCGGTCGCCGCCTTGGGGTTCAGGGCGAGGAGACGATCAATAGCGCCGATGACGCTCTCCCACTGCTCGCGACGCCAGTAGGCGCCCTTCAAGTTGGTGAGCATGCGCGTGAGAAGCTGCCGGCTCGAGATGGCGACGTAGTGCTCCGCGGACAGCGTCACCTCCCGACCCAGCACGCTGCCCACCAGCCCCTCGCAGTCTTCCGGCGTGAGCAGCCCGCCCCCGTTGAACGGGTCGAGGAGGATCTGCGAGTCGCCCAGGCGCGCTCCCGCGATGAAGTGGCCGGGCAGACCGATGCCCTCGATGGCCAGGCCGAGGCGCTTGCCCACCTCCATGAGGACGAGGCTTAGGGTAATGGGAATACCCCGCCGGCGATCCAGCACGTCGTTGAAAAAGCTGTTCCGGGGATCGTAGTAGTCTTCGCGGTTGCCCGCGAAGCCCTGCTCCACGAAGAGATACTCGCGGAGACGATGCAGCCGCCCGAGCTCGTCGGTGGAGCGGCGGGTGCCGTCGACGGCGCGGGCGAGGCCGTCCAACCGCTCCAGGTAGGCCTCGGCATCGAGGTCCGGGTACGGCCAGCGGGCGATGGACAGGGCAGCTCGCCCGAGATCGATGCGGCCGTCCGGCCGTGATACCAGCTCGGCGAGCTCCACGAGCGACGGATCGACCGTCATCAGCAACCGGGGGCGTGATGGATGCCCGCCGCCTTCAGGGCGGCGTGCTGGAGCTCTTCGGCGAGGGCGAGAGTGCGGGCGGCGGCGCGCCGAGCGAGGCCTTGCGCCTCGGCGGTGACAGCGTAGCGGAGCAAGAGTGAGCGCCCGAGCTGATGATGGAAGTACTCGTCGGGCTCGATGACATCGCGATAGAGGGTGGCGGTGGTCGTGTCTCCTGCCCGCTCGCAGAACTCGATGAACTGCCGGTTCTTCACCACGGCGATGGCCTCCCGGGTGAACTGCCCCGCGGCCACCCGCTCGACGGTGGTGGGAAGCTGATCGAGGAACTGGAAGAGCGGACCGTAGCCCGTGGCCACGGGATTGAAGCCGCGCGCGTCGAAGCCGAGCTCGCGCAGCCGCTCCGCGATCATACGGTAGTGCTTGGCCTCATCGCCCGCTTGCCGCGCGAAGGCCATCTTCACCTCGACGTCGTCGGTGGCCACCAGCCACCGCGAGGCGATCTCCGTCGCCTCGATCTCGTTCTTCAGAGCGACCTTGAGGAGATTGAGCACGGTCAGCTCGCCCTGGACCTCGGGCTTGAGCGTCGAGTCCGGATCGAGCCGCTTGAGCACGGCCTGGTTCTGCGCCTCGAGGTCGCGGACGAACTCCTCGGCCGTCATGCCGCCACGCCCTTGGTGAGGAGCTCGGGCAGCTCCTGGGTCAAGGTCTCCTTGGTTACGACGCGGGTGCAGCGACCGTGAAGGGGTTGGGTGGTCCGGGCGAGGACGTGGGTGGTGAAGCCGAGCACGGATGGCCGCGGGGGCGTTGTCGCTTCCAGGGCACCGAAGAGGGCCGCGTAGTCCCAGCCAGGGGTGGTGAGATCGACGATCACGAGGTCGGGAGAATCCTGAAGGGCTTGCGCCAGTTCGTCGGGGGTACGAGCAAAAATGAGCGGGGTGCCCACCAGCCTCGCCGTCTCTCTGATCCGGGCTACGAAAAAGAGATCCTTCACCACACCCACGACTCTAATCGTCCTGCTCCTGTATCCCCAGCCAGTACTTGCTCCACTCGGCAAGGTGGGTCAGCGTAGAGAAGTCACGCATGCGGTCGAGGTAGACACGGCCATGGAGATGATCCGTCTCGTGCTGGATGACCCGCGCGAAGAACTCCTTGGCCACGCCGTCGATGCGCGTCCCCTCGCGATCGTAGCCTTCGAGGCGGACCGTGGTGAACCGGGGGACCATGCCACGCATGTCGGGGACGGAGAGGCAGCCTTCCCATCCGTCCTCCATCTCCTCCGTCATCGGCGTGACCACGGGGTTGACGAGCACGGTGAGGGGGATGGCCGGCGCGTCGGGGTAGCGCGGATTGCCTTGCACCTCGATCACGCAGATCTGCTTGAGCACGTGCACTTGGGGCGCGGCCAGCCCCGCCCCGTTGTACTCGCGCATGGTCTCCACGAGGTCGTCGATGAAGCGCTGCGTTTCGGGAGACCGGATCTCGTCGAGGGGCACGGGCAGCGACGGCTGGCGCAGCACTGGATGTCCGAGGCGAGCCACCTTGAGTATGGCCATATCAGGGATCCTCTGCCCGCGAGTGTAACACGGCCTCCCTAGCCCGACCGGAGGCTCAGGACGTTGAAGGCGACCACGGGCTGGGCGAAGCCCTTGAGGACCAGCTCGCCCATGGGTTCCACCGTGACAAAGTGCTCGAGGGCGGACACCAGCGGCTGCGAAATGAGGATCTGCCCGGGTTTGGCCTCCGCGCAGAGGCGCGCGGCCAGGTTCGACACGGAGCCGATGGCGCCGTAGTCCCAGCGGCCCTCGAAGCCGATGGCCCCGATGGTTGCCGGACCGTGGGCGATGCCGACGCCGAAGTGGAGGTCGTAGCCGCGCTCGCGCCAGCGAGGTACGAGGCTCTCCACCCGTTGCCGCATGGCCACGGCCATGCGCACGGCCCGCTCGCGCGCGTCCGGCACTTCCACGGGATCGTTGAAGAACACCATGAGCCCGTCGCCCGCGAAGTGTTCCAGGGTTCCCTCGCGCTCGAGAATGAGCCGTCCCATCTCGCGGTGGTACTCGTGGAGCACCCCCATGACCTCCTCGGGAGGCGCCGTCTCCGCGAACGCGGTGAAGCCGCGCAGGTCCACGAAGACCACCGAGATCTCTCGCCGGTGGCTCTTGAGGGGATCCTCGGCGCCGCCGCTCACGATGAGCTCGGCGAGCTGGGGAGAGAAAAAACGCTTGAGCCGGCCCAGCCTCTCGAGCTGCGCCACCTGGGCCTGCACGCGCTGCTCGAGGTTGGCGTTGAGATCGGCGAGCTCCGCGGCCTGGGTCTGCACCGTGGTGTAGAGGTCCTTGATGCGGAGCAGCGAGCGGACGCGCGCCACGAGCTCCGCCGTGTTCACGGGCTTGGTGAGGAAGTCATCGGCGCCCGCGTCCAGTCCCTTGATGCGCTCGCCGGCGGGATCGAGGGCGGTGACCATGACCACGGGCAGCATGGCGTGCTCGGGGTTGGCGCGGATCTGCCGGCAGACCTCGTAGCCGTCCATGCCCGGCATCATCACGTCCAGGAGGACGAGGTCGGGGCGCTCCGTCTCGATGAGATCGAGTCCTTCTTTCCCGGAGGCGGCGGTGAGCGTCGCGAAACCCTTGGCGGAGAGGAGATCCACGAGCATCTTCACGTTGTGAGGCGTGTCGTCGATGACGAGGATCTTCTTCGATGGCATGGGGCGACGCTAAGCCTCCGCTTGGCGGGTGTCAAGTTTCCGACGCCCCGTTCTTGACTCATTTGGGAGCGGTTGCTAGCATGCCGTCCGTAGTGCCTTCAATGCCTCCGCACGAAGCTGGAGTGCTTGCCGATCCCGCGGCCCGCTCTCCCCTGGCCGCATCCGGGCTGGGCGACCGCATCTCGCGCCTCCTCCTCACATACACGCCGCTGGGCCGCCTCGTGCGTGGAGTGGCCCGCCTGCGGTCCTCCGTACACTTCAAGCTCCTCGCCGCCTTCCTCCTCGTGGCCCTCCTCGTGGCCGTCATGGGGGCGATCAGCCTCGAGATCATGAGCCGCATGTCCGCGCAGAGCGACGCGATGCACCGCGCGCATGAGCGCGTCACCTCCGCGGGCGAAGCCCAGCACGCGCTGGCCATGCAGATGAACTACACGGCCATGGCCCTCATCCTTCGCGACGAGGCGACCATCGGGAAAATCCTCAAGGAGAACAATCGTCTCAACACCATGCTCGCGGAGATCGAGGACGCCGCGCCCCCCGAGGAGCGTGGGATCATCCAGCGCATCCGTGCCGCCCAGGGCGACGTCATGGCCACGGTGGCCGACGTGGCCAACCTCGTGCGCGACGGCAAGATCGATCAGGCCATGGAGCTCCAACTCGCCTCCGGCTATCCCCTCTTCCAGCAGGTGGAGAACCTCGTGGAGCAGGTGGTACGCCTCGAGGAGCGCAACATGGCCCAGCAGCGGGAGGCGACCGCTCGCGCCAACCGCCACGCCTTCTACCTCATGGGCGGGCTCGTGGTCGCCTCGCTGCTTCTCGCTCTCTTCCTGGGCTTCGTCACCTCGTGGACCTTCATCCTTCCCGTGCGTCACGCCCAGCGCTTCCTCGCCCGCGTGGCCAAGGGAGACTTCAGCACCACGGTCAACGTGGACAACCGCGACGAGTTCGGCGAGCTCGCCGCGCAAATGAACAAGATGAGCGCGGAGCTCAATCGCCTCTACGAGGAGCAGCGCACGGTGGCCCGCCAGCTCGAGGGGCTCAATGCGCAGCTGGCCCGGGCGAGCCAGGCCAAGTCGGAATTCCTCGCCAACATGAGCCACGAGCTGCGCACCCCCATGAACGCGATCCTCGGCTTCACCGAGATGATCCTCGACAACATCTACGGCGAGGTGCCCCCGGCGCTGCGCGGGCCCATCGAAGATGTGCGCACCTGTGGCCAACAGCTCCTCCGTCTGATCAACGACGTTCTCGACCTCTCGAAGATCGAGGCGGGTCGCATGGAGCTCTCCCTCACCGACTACTCCGTGCCGGAGGTGGTGGAGACGGCCCGCACCTCTCTGCGCTCCCTCGCCGAGGAGAAGGGCCTGCTCTTCACCGCCGAGGTGGCGCCCGACTTCCCCGTGGCCCACGGGGACGGCAAGCGCATTACCCAGTGCCTGACCAATCTCGTGGGCAACGCGCTCAAGTTCACCAAGCAGGGGCAGGTCACCATCACCGCGCGTCTGGAGGGGAACGAGGTCGTGTACAGCGTGTCCGACACGGGCATCGGCATTCCCGCGGACCAGCTCGACCACATCTTCGCCGAGTTCCGCCAGGTGGACGCCAGCATCAGCCGCGAGTTTGGCGGGACGGGTCTCGGGCTCAGCATCACCAAGACCTTCGTCGAGCTCCACGGCGGACGCATCTGGGTGGAGAGCGAGCCCGGCCGCGGCTCGACCTTCTCCTTCGCCGTTCCCCTTCGAGTGGCGGAAGCCAGGGAGGCCGCATGAGGCAGAAGAAGATCCTCCTCGTGGAGGACAACGAATTCAATCGGAAGATCGTGCGCGATCTCCTCGCCCGCCAGCCCTATGACTTGCTCGAGGCCCACGACGGGGAGGCGGGGGTGATGGCGGCTCGACGCGACAAGCCGGACGTGATCGTCATGGACGTGCAGCTCCCCAAGCTCTCCGGTCTCGATGCCACGCGGGCCATCCGGGCGGAGCCGGAGACCGCCAAGATCCCCATCATCGTCGTCACCTCCTTCGCCCTCTCGGGGGACGACAAGAAGGCCATGGCCGCGGGCGCCTCCGCCTATCTCGCCAAGCCCTACAGTCCGCGGCAGCTTCTCAACACCATTCGCCGGATGGCGGGCGACGCCTGACCCAGAGGAGACGAGAGCCATGATTGGAGCGAGCCGCTGGATCATCGCGGGAGCCGCCATCGCCGCCATCGTGGCGCCTGCTCCCTGGGCCTCGGCAGGCCAGGAGGAGCAGTTCACCCCGGAGTACAAGGAGCTCCGCAGCGCGGTCGACCCGAAGCACACCCCGAAGATCGTGGCTCCCGACACCGTGAAGCGGGGGCAGTGGTTCGACGTGACCATCACGGTGGGAACCGGAGGCGAGCATCCGTCGTTGGGAGAGCACTTCGTGCGCTATATCGCGCTCTACATCAACAGCGCGGAGATTTCCCGGGCGTATCTCCACCCGGTGTTCTCCTACCCCAAGGTCACCTTCACCATTGCGCTCGATGAAGGCGGCGTGCTTCGCGCGGTGGAGGAGCCCACTCACTCTGCGGCGTGGGAGTCGAGCAAGCCCATCACCGTCACCCCCTGAGGGCGGTTACTTCTTCCCCATCTCCACGGTGAGGCCCGTCGTGTCCTGATCGCCTACCGTCACGTCACGCGTGACGGTGCCCAGCGTCTCGTGCCAGACCTTGAGGGTGTACTTGCCCGGGGGCACGTTCTCGAGCACGAACTCGCCCTGCGGGCCCGTCACCACGAAGAACGGATGGTCGGCCACCACCACCCACGCGCGCATCCACGTGTGGAGATCGCAGTCGATCCGCACGATCTCGGGCTTCTTGAAGACCACGGGGATGGTCCGTCCCTTGGGCTGGGTGCGATTGAAGGTGGGGTTCTCGCTGCTCGCGCTGTGAAGATTGTGGAGAAGCCGGTCGCTGTTGAGGAAGTCCACCGTGCCGCCCACGGGCACCACGAGCACCCGCGGAATGTAGACGCACTGCTGCTGATCCATTTGCACAGTCTTGGCCGGCGCCTCGGTACGGGAGCCGGGCGGCGGGCTCTGCAAGGACACGACTGCCCACTGGATGCCGCGATTGGGCCCCACGACGAGCTCCTCGCTTTCCTTGCTCTTGCCGCAGACGTACTGGTCGATGTTGATGGGAATCTGCTTACGCGGGGGCGGGGGTCCCGCGTTCAGGATGGCCCCGCGGATGGCCGCGCCCGAGGCGGCCTCCACGTCGAGCCAGGCGACCAGGATCAGGACGACGACGCCGCTGGCCAGACGGCGCGCACGGCTGCTCATGCGCGATCTCCACGCGGGCCGCGGCGGGCGCCGTCGGTCCACTTCGGTCCGTACGCGTGCGGGACGTAGGATTCGAGATAGCGGAGCAGGGCGTCCACGTCGCGGGCAGGATACCAGAGGTCGAGGAATTCGGGCTTGATAAAGGCCTCGTCCACGCCCTTCTGGAACTGGGTCCAGAGCGGGTCGAAGAAGCCGTCGAGGTCGAGGATGGCGATCGCCTTGCGGTGATAGCCGAGTTGCTTGAGGGTGAGGGCTTCCAACACCTCTTCCATGGTGCCGATCCCGCCCGGGAGGGCCACGAAGGCGTCGCCCCGCTCGTCCATGATGGCCTTGCGGTCGCGCAGACCGTCCGTGACCACGAGCTCGCTCACCGCCGTCTCACCCACCCCGAGGTCGAGGAGTGCACGGGGAATCACCCCGGTAACCAGGCCGCCGTGCTCGAGCACGGAGCGCGAGAGCGCGCCCATGAGCCCCACGCGGCCCCCTCCGTACACGAGGCGCCAGTGTCGCCTGGCCATCTTTTCGCCCAGCTCCACGGCGATGGCGAAATACTTCGCGTCGACGGCGTCGCTAGAGCCGCAGAAGACCGTGACCGCGCCGATCATCAGGCGGGCTCGTCGGGCGAGCGGACGGCTCGACCGTGCGCGATGCCCGCGTTGCGACGGAGCCCAGAGGGCTTCGCGCGCAGCAAGGCGGTGCCTCGGAATCGCTCTCGCAGCTCGTCGTCGCTCATGGCGATCATCCGGGCGGCCCCCGGATACGGAACGGCCGGTTGGAACGCATCTTCCCGCGTGACCGGCGCCTTGCGATTCCAGGGACAGACGCTCTGGCACGCATCGCAGCCGAACTGCCACGGCCCGAGCCCGCTCTCCAACGTGGGATCGATGTCGCCACGGTGCTCGATGGTCAGGTACGAGATGCAGCGTCGGGCGTCGAGCACGTAGGGCGCCACGAAGGCCTCCGTGGGGCAGGCATCGAGGCAGGCGCGGCAGCTCCCGCAGCGGTCGGGCAGCGACTCGTCCGCGTCGAGGTCCGCGGTGGTCAGGAGCACTCCAATGAAGAACCAGGAGCCGAGCTCGGGATGGAGGAGCATGGTGTTCTTGCCGATCCAGCCGAGGCCCGCGCGCGCGGCCAGATCGCGCTCCAGGACCGGGCCCGTGTCGACATAGCCTCTGCTGACCGCGCCGCATGCCTCGGCCAGGTACGCCGCGAGTTCGCTAAGCCGAGGCGTCATGACGGAGTGGTAGTCGCGTCCCCACGCATAGCGGGCCACCGGGGCCCAGGAGGCGTGGCCGGCCGACTCGCCCTGATAGTAGTTGAGCGCCACGCAGATCACGGAGCGCGCGCCGGGAAGCACGCGGGTGGGATTGAGGCGCTCGCCGGCGCGGGCGGCGAGATAGCCCATGGTCGCCCCGTAGCCAGCTTCCAGCCAGCGGGTGAACGCGGGCCCATGCTCGGGCGGCGTGGCGGGCCCGATGGCCACGCGATCGAAGCCCAGCTCGAGGGCGCGCGTCTTGACGGATTCGCTGAGGGCGCCAGCGGCGAGCGTCACGATCGCCGCGCCTTGATGATGAGGTGCGCGCGGGTCAGGGTGCGCCCACCCTGCTCGAGGAAGGCGATGTAGCGAAACCAGCGGCCGTCGGCTCGCCATTTGTCCTCGAGCCCCACGGCGGCCGCGAGTCCCTGCTCCACCGAATCGAAGCGCGACACCTCGCGCTCGACCTCGATCGCTTCGGGAACGAAGCCCGCCGCGCGCAGGACGCGCTCCATGCGCGCCTCGTCATAGGCGAAGCGCGAGACCTTGCCCGTTTCCCGCCACTGGTCGACGTGGAACGCGACCATGCCCAGGCAGTGGCCCGGCGCGAGCGCCCGCCCCGCCCGCTCCACGATGGCATCGGAGGCGCAAAGGTACGCGGTGATGAGCTCTGGCTCCCAGGGGGTGTACTCCTCGCGCTCGACGTCTGCCGCGTGAAACTCGAGATTGCCGAACCCCGTCGCCGCGGCGAGCCGGCACGCTTCGCCGATCGCGCGCGCGTCGCGATCGAGGCCGATGGCATGCTTGACTCGGGGCGCGAGCCAGAGGGTGAGCCGGCCCGATCCGCAGCCAACGTCGAGGACCCGCTTCGCCTCCAGGCCCTCCGCCTCGAGCAAGGCAAGAAAGCGCGAGGAGAGCGACACGCTACCCGGCCTTGAAGTACTTGGCCTCGGGATGATGGAAGACGAGAGCCGACACCGAGGCCTCGGGATCCATCATGAAGCCTTCGGTCAGTCCGATGCCGATCTGCTCGGGCTGGAGCAGGTCGAACAGGATCCGCTGATCGGCGAGGTTCGGGCAGGCTGGGTAGCCGAACGAGACCCGCAGACCACGGTAGCGGGCCTTGAGCCGGTCGTCCATGGCCAGGTCCGGCGAATCGGGGAAGCCCCACTGCGTACGCAGTCTCGCGTGGAGCATCTCGGCGAGGGCTTCGGCGAGCTCGATGGCGAGGGCCTGGATGGCGTGGGAGCGCAGATACTGCCCCGCCTCCTTCCACCGCTCCGCGAGCTCGCGCACGCCCGCCCCGCAGGTGACGGCGAACATCGCCACGTAGTCGGGCTCGCCGGACGCGAGGTCCCGCACGTAGTCGGAGAGGCACAGACGCTCGCCATCGCGCTGACGGGGGAACCGGAAGCGCGCCGCCTCCTTCCCGTCCGCCAAGACGATCAGATCGTCGCCCGCGGAGCGCGCTTCGAAGAAGCGATAGACGCCGTTGGCCTCCAGCCACCCACGCTGCGCCGCCTCCCGCTCCAGGTCCTCTACCACGGCGAGGATCTCGAGGGTTTTCGGGTCGCCCTCGGCGAGGAGCCGCGGCACCGAGCCCTTCAGCCCGAGATGCTTGCCCAGGAGCATCTGGAGGTTGAGGTAGGGGTGGATGCGGGCGAGGGGCACCCGTCGGAGCACGTGGGGATCGAGATCGGGCGGCCTCGGGATCGGCACCGTGCGCGAGACGGCGGAGCGCACACCCTCCGAGACCGCGGGGCCGGGCGCCGCAACCTCGGCCGCCCCTGCTCCCGCCCGCAGCCCTTCCTGCTCGACGCGCAGGCGCTCCAGCATCGCCTCCCGTGTGGTGGCGCCGAAGAGCCGGTTGGCGAGGTCGAGCCCGTCCATGGCGTCCTTGGCGTAGATGGTCGGGCCGCCGTACTCGACGGAGATCCGCGTGGCGGTGAACTTGCGCGTGAGGGCCGCGCCGCCGACGAAGAGCGGGATGTCGATCCCCGCCGCGCGCAGGTCCTCGGCGGTGGTCACCATCTGCTGGGCGGACTTCACGAGGAGCCCGGAGAGGCCGAAGGCGTCGGGCTTGTGCTGGTGATAGGCCGCGATGAGGTCCTCGGGCGGCACCTTGATGCCGAGGTTGATGATGCGGTAGCCGTTGTTCTTGAGCACGATCTCGACGAGGTTCTTGCCGATATCGTGCACGTCGCCCTTCACGGTGGCGAGGATCAGGGTGGCCCGAGTGGCGCTCTCGTCCTTCTCCATGAACTGCTCGAGATGGGCCACCGCCGCCTTCATCGCCTCGGCCGACTGCAGCACCTCGGCCACGATCAGCTGGTTGTCGTTGAACAGTCGCCCGACCTCTTCCATGCCCTTCATGAGGGGGCCGTTGATGATAGCGAGCGGGGCCAGCTCCTGGAGCTTGCGGTCGAGATCCTCGATCAGCCCGTCCTTGGAGCCCTCCACGATGCAGCGGGCCAGCCGCTCGTCGAGGGGCAGCGCCTCGGCTGACTTCGCCTCCTTCTTTCGCCCCCGGAAATGCGCGGCGAAGGCGGCCACCGGATCGTCGCCGCGCCAATAGATCAGGTCCTCGGCAAGCCGACGCTCCTCTTCGGGAATGGAGGCATAGCGCTCGAGCTTCTCCGAGTTGACGATGGCGTAGTCGAGCCCGGCCTTGGTGCACTGGTAGAGGAAAACGGCGTTCAGTACCTCGCGCCCGGCCGGGGGAAGCCCGAAAGAGACGTTGGAGATGCCGAGCACGGTCTTGCACTCCGGGAAGCGCGTCTTGATGGCGCGGATGCCCTCGATGGTCTCCACGGCGGAGCCGATGTAGTTGGCGTCACCCGTGCCCACGGGAAAGACGAGGGCGTCGAAGATGAGGTCGCGCGCGGGCAGCCCATACTTCTCGGTCAGGAGCGCGTAGGAGCGCTCGGCAATGGCAAGCTTGCGTGCCCGCGTCACCGCCATGCCCTGCTGCTTGTCCTCGTCGATGCAGCCCACGATGACCGCGCCGCCGTAGCGCTTGAGGAGCGGCACGACCTTCTCGAAACGCTCCTCGCCGTCCTCCAGGTTGATGGAGTTGACGATGGCCTTGCCCTGGCAGGCCCGCAGGGCGCTCTCGATCACCACCGCGTCGGTGGAGTCGATCATGAGCGGCACCTTCACCTTGCGGGTGACCTGGGCCATGAAGCGGTCCATGTCGGCGTGCTCGTCGCGGTCGGGGTTGGCGAGGCACGCGTCCAGGACCTGGGCCCCGCCCTTGACCTGGGCCCGCCCGATCTCCGCGCCCTCCTCGAACTTCTCCTCGACGATGAGGTCCTTGAAGCGGCGCGAGCCGATCACGTTGGTCCGCTCGCCCACCAGCACGGGCCGGTTGTCTTCCGTGGGATACAGTGCTTCGATGCCGCTCACCGCGGCCGCGCGTGTGGTCGCGGGGCGGCGAATGGGCTGGCCCTCCGCGATCCGGGCGAGGGCCGCGATGTGGGCCGGGGTCGTCCCGCAGCAGCCGCCGATCGCGTTGACCCAGCCTTCCTGCACGAAGCGGCGCATCTTGAGGGCGAGACTCTGCGGCGTCTCCTCGTAGCGTCCGCGATCGTCGGGCAGCCCGGCGTTCGGATACACGGTGATGACACAGGTCGCGATCTCGCTGAGAGAGCGAAGATGATCGGTCATGAACTCCGGGCCGGTGGCGCAGTTGAGTCCGATGGAGAAGAGGTCGAGGTGCTCCAGGGAGGTATAGAGCGCATCCACCCCCTGCCCGGCCAGCATGGTCCCCATGGGCTCGATGGTGCCGCTGACCATGAGCGGCAGCGTGCGCCCGGCCTCCGCGAGAGTCCGCTTCACGCCGATGGCCGCCGCCTTCACGTTGAGCGTGTCCTGGCAGGTCTCGAGGAGCAACGCGTCGACCCCGCCCTCGATCAGGGCTCGGCTCTGGCGATAGTACGCGTCCAGGACCTGATCGAAGGTGACGCCGCCCGTGACCGTGATGGTCCTGGTCCCGGGTCCCATCGCGCCCAAGACGAAACGAGGCCGATCCGGAGTCGACTGCCTGTCGGCTGCCTCGCGAGCGATGCGGGCGGCGGCCAGGGTTACTTCGTGGCAGCGATCAGCGAGCCCATATTCTGCGAGCACATAGGGCGCACAGCCAAAGGTATTGGTCGAGATGCAGTCGGCCCCCGCCTCGAGATAGTTCCGGTGGATGTCCCGGATGACCTCGGGCCGCGTGAGATTGAGGTGCTCGTTGCAGCCCTCGAGGTCTCGGCCGCCGAAGTCCTGGGCGGAGAGATCGCGCGCCTGGATCATGGTGCCCATGGCGCCGTCGAAGATCAGGATCCGCTCGGCGAAAGCCCGGGCGAAAGCAGAGCGCTCAGCGTGCTGCGTCATGCGCTCATTCTAGCGCACGGGCTCGGAAACCCGCAGGGGCCGTGACGTCCCCCGTGGGTGATCCGGGCCCGTGTGAAAAGCTCCAGTTTGGCTACGCGGAACGTCCCCCCTGGGCGAGCACCTCGGAGGCGGCCTTCTCGACCACGGTGCCCTTGAAGAAGTCGGGGTCTACCTCGCCCCAGAAGCGCACGGCGTTCCCGAACATGAAGTCCCGGAAGTCGCTGTCGTCCATCAGGCCATCCTCGACGAGCTCGTAGGCCTCGGGAACGACCTCGGTCATGTCCGGCACGTCGAAGTGACCCACGTCGGAGCTGAAGATCGCGTTGAGCCGAGCGCCCATGGGGTTGGCCTTGCGGTTGAACGCCCAGGCATTGCTCGGGTCGTCGGCCTCGCAGCCGAAGTAGAAGCGCGGAACGAACAGCTCCTTGATGTCGCTCTTCGTCTTGATCTCGCAGCGGAAGTAGTCGTCGAGGTTCTCGAGGCCGCCGGTGAGCGTGGAATGCGAGTCACCCTCGAGTCCGTCGCCACGACCCACCGCCTCCGCCACCGCGCCATTCGCGTACTTGCGCGCGTAGTCGAGCAGCTTGGCCCGATCCAGCTTGTTCGGATTCGTGCTCTCGATGGCCTGGCGATTCCGCTTCTCCCAGTGCCCGATCAGGTCGGCGTAGAGCATGCATGCCCAGCCCACCCCACCCTCGAGGAAGGCGAAGTTGAGGCCGGGGAAGCGGCGCGTCACCCCGCCGAAGAACATGGCCTTGGCCACCGCGTGGCCGGCGGAGGCGAAGTGGCCGATGTGGTTGTAGCAGAAGTTCGAGGGCGAGTTGCGCAGGAGAATGGATCGCGCGCCGTTGTGGAAGCTCGGCGCCACCTTGAGCTCGAGACACTTGGCCCACACTGGGTCGTAGTCATACGGGCTGTCGAGGCCGACCACGTCGTACCACTCGACGAACTTGGAGGCCTCCGGCTGCTCGGTCTCGAGGACGGGCACCCGGCGCCGCATCATGCCGCCCACCATCACGACCTTGTAGCCAAGCTGTTTCACCGCGAACTCCAGCTCCTCCAGCCCCTCCTCCGGCGTGTACATGGGAATGATGGCGGCGGGGATGATGCGGTCGGAGAGACCGCGAAACTGGTCGGCGGTGTAGACATTGTAGGCACGGCAGATGGCGCGCCGGAGCCGTTCGTCCTGCATTCGGTGGAAGGAGAGGCCCGCCGTCGGATACACCACGCTGAAGTCGATGCCGAGATCGTCGAGGCGCTCGTACATGAGGCGCGGGAACATCGCGGTGGCGCGGTCGAGGACGTTCTCGCTGGGCGACGACCAGAAGGCCTCCATCCCCACCCGCTTGCGGGCTCGCTCGGTCACCGACATCTTGAGCGCGGTGGGCACCCGCGTGGTAGCGGTGTCGAGGGCCTCCACCGCGGCCGCGCCGCCGATGCGGCGGAACTCCTCGCGCATCACCGGCATGTACTCGATCCAGTGCCCGTCGGCGTCGACCACTGGATGGTTCAGGCGCGAGTGGAGGGTCCGGGCGTTCATGTGGCCATTCGTGGTCATGGTGGGCCTCCCCGGGTGAGGGTGACGTTTCTGGCGTGCCGATCATACCCCAGGTCGCGGGAGCAAGGGTCGGCCTCCCGCCTGGAGCGGTGACCGCGGCCGCTATCGAGCCTTCGTGACTTCAGAGCGGACAGTCCGCCTTGACGGCGGTGAGCGCCGGCGACCTTGCCCACGTGCCGCCACCTCGTCGGGGGTGGGACCGCTCGGCCCGAGCGCCTCGTCGATGCGATGACGCAGAGCGCGCATGCGCTCGAGCAGCAGATGTCCCGTCTCCGTCAGCTCCATCCCACGCGCCATCCCGCGCCCCGCCCGGTTCCGTACGATGGGCGTCTGGAGCGCGCGCTCCGCCCGGCGGAGATACCCCCAAGCATGTCGGTAGGACCAGCCGATCTCGCGCACGGCCTGGGCGAGAGAGCCGTGCTGGAAGATGCCGCCCAGGAGATGGATGCCGCCGTCGCCCACGAAGAACTCGCCACTCAGCTCGAGCCAGACCTTCGTCTTCACGCGGGCGGCGATTATGCTCTCGTGAGCATTTTGAAGTGCCGCTTGCCGCCGCGTACCATGAGGCGTCAGTGGAGAGCTGACGGCGGTATTTCGTCGCGAGGGTCGGCTCGTCATGATGGACGCGGCCCCACAGTACCACGAGCAAGGACCGGCTCAGGAGGTCATCGAATGCGGTTCGTGAAGGCCCTCGTCGTCGCCGTCGCCGCCTCACTGCTCGTAGCGAGCGGCGCCATCGCGCAGGAAGTGACTCTCTCTGTGGCCATCAGCCTGAAGGAGGCAACCGAGGACCTCGGGCGCATCTTCATGGCAGCGCACCCCGGGGTGACCCTTCGCTACAACTTCGGCGCCTCCGGCGACCTGCAGAAGCAGATCGAGGCGGGCGCCCCCGTCGACGTCTTCCTCTCTGCCGCCCAACGCCAGATGGATGACCTCGAGAGGCAGAAGCTCATCGTCGCATCGACCCGCCGCGCCTTCGCCCGCAACGTGCTGGTGGTGGTGAAGCCGGCCGACTCCACGCTGGACATCTCGAAGCCGAGCGATCTTCTCGAACTCAAGGTCGCCCACATCGCCATCGGCAATCCGAAAACGGTGCCGGCGGGGCAATACGCAGAGGAGAGCCTGCGCGCCCTGGGCTTGTGGGATCGTGTTCAACCCAAGCTGGTGTTCGCAGAAAACGTGCGCCAGGTGCTCGACTACGTGGCCCGCGGCGAGGTCGAAGCCGGCTTCGTCTACACCACCGACGCGGCCACGCGCGCCCAGGGCGTGAAGGAAGCTTTCCGGGCTCCGGAGGACAGCTATCGGCCGGTGGTCTACCCGGGTGCCGTGGTAGCCGTCTCGAAGCAGCCGGCGCTGGCCCAGGCATTCCTCGATCTACTGGCGAGCCCTCAGGGGCGCGGTGTCCTGGGCCGCTTCGGCTTCCCGCCCCCACCGGCGGGCGCCCGCTGATCCGCGCGGAGCAACTCTCCTGAGTACGGACGCCTCCCGCGACAGCCGCCCAGGCGTCCGCTGGTTAGGAGCGCAGCGGCACGTCTTTGCCAACGATCTTACCGGGCATGTGGCACTCGAAGCGCTCTCGGCAGCGGCCCATCTCTACGCGCTGGGCCCGCTGGAAGGGCTCCGAGGTGAGGTCTCGATCTTCGACAGCACGCCGTCGATCGCTCGCATCCGTGACGACGAGATCATCACGGAGTCTACCTGGAAGGCGCGTGCCTGCTTTCTGGTGTGGGCCGACGTATCCGCCTGGACATGGCAGCTCCTCGATCCCGTACCGCTTGACCTGGAGGCCCTGGAAGGTCCGCTCGCCGTCCTCGCGCGCGAGGCGGGGCACGATGCCGAAGAGCCGTTGCCCTTCCTGGTCACGGGTACGGCCGCCGAGATGACCCTGCACGTGCTCGACAAGCGCGACGGCCTTCCCCACGATGCAGAACGGCACGAGCAGGCCAAGGTCCGGCGGACCTTCCGGAAAGAGCCCGTCGAGCTGATCGGCTTCTGTTCACCGCGGCATCGCGGCATTTTCACGCCGAGGGAATCGAACCTGCACATTCATCTGCGAACCGCGGACGGCCGGATCTCCGGCCATCTCGAGACGATCCGGCTCGCGCCGGGGGCACGGTTCGCCGTCCCGGCACGAGGCTGGCGTCAGTAGGCCATCATCACGCCAAGGGAGACGACCATGCGTCTGAGCGCGCGGAACATCATCAAGGGCAAGATCCTGGAAGTGAAGCGCGGCGCCACCACGGCGCACGTGAAGATCGACGTCGGCGGAGGCACCGTCATCACCTCGTCCATCACCAACGAAGCCGTAGACGAGCTCGGCCTCAAGGCGGGCGACCCGGCCTACGCGGTGATCAAGGCCTCCGACGTCATGGTGGCCAAGGACTGAGCACGGCGCTGTGCACCTTTTCCTACGACGGCGGAGACATTACCAGAATCGGCAAGGAGTACGGTCGCTCCACTGTCTCCTCATGGCGCAGCGAGAAAGTCGCCACGGAGCGCGCTGGACGCCACCGCGAAGCGCTCGGCAATCTCCTGGATGACGACAGCGGGACGCTCGCGCTCGACCAGAGCCGGATCGAAATTGAGCCGCCAGTCCGTGGGGCCGGCGGCGAAGACGATGCGCGAGCAGCTCTCGGACAGAAGGGGCTGCAGGCTCACACCAAAGGAGTCGTGGAACATCACGACACGGAGTCGTGAGGCGGTGGAACGCTCCGCCGCCGAGAGCCGTCCCTGAGGATCGAGCGGGCGTGCCCCTGGATCGGCCGCGCGAGACACGCGAGGGGGCGCGAGGAGCAGCGGGTCCTCGCCGATCCGACCCTCCAGCCCCAACATGGTTGCCAGATCGCCGCTCCATCCCCAGCGCACCCGGACGATCGGCACGGCCGGCCGCGCCTCGACCTCGGGATACCAGGCGCGGAGCCGTGCCACGATTTCGCGATGGAGGAGCCAGGCCCCGGCGTCATTCCAGTGCGTGTCCGTCCGAAAGTAGACCGTCCCGCCGGCCTTGGCGGATCGAAGGGCCGCGCGCGGATCGAGGATGGCGACGCTCGACCGCTCTCTCATGTGTGAGACGATCTGGTCCAAGCGCGTGGTCTCCCGCACGCGGTTCAGGCGCGCCGGCATGTACTCCGGGTAGATGGTTTCCTTGTTCGGCGCGATCACCACGAGGAAGCGGATGCCGCGCTCGGCCAGCCAGGCCTGGCGCCGCTCCATGCGCCCCTGCCATCGCGTCAGCTCGGCCTCCGTGAGCGGTTGCACCGCCCGATAGGAGGCGAGGGCCTCGTCGCCCGCGAAGAAGAGCCAACCCGACTTGCCGACGATGACGCTCGGCGTGGAGGAGACACCGAGGGAGAGCAGAGCACGGCTGTATGCGACCACGAGGGAACGGCGGAAGCCGAAGCTGTCGTTCCACCAGGACTCGAAGGCTCCCGTGTAGGACACTTCGATGGGCTGGCTCAGACGGCTCACCGGCGCCGGAGCGAGCCGCCGCTTTTCGGAAAGCCGCGTCGGATCGAGATCGAGAAGGGCATCGGCGGCGGGCAGGCAGATGGCCACGAGAAATACGACCATGACGCCGATGTCCGACACAGTTCGCACTCGATTCAGGCGATCGCCCGGCACCGGTCAGAACCTGAAGTAGATGAACGGGTTGTAGGTTCCGGCGGCCATCAGCATGGCCGACGCGACGAGGAGCAGGGCGAGTCCGGCCAGACGTCCCGCTTCCACCGCGACGCGAAGGTTCATGGTGGCGATGTCTTGGCGCCACTGGCCGAGGCGGGGAAGAACAGGAGCCGAGCCGATGATGCCCGCGCCCAGGGCCAGCCCCACCACGGCGTTGAGCTGGAGCCCAACGTGATGCTCCAGCCCCGTGCCGGAGGCGAAGCCGGCCATCGCCGCGAGATACCTGCCTGCCTGCGGGAGGCTTTCGGCGCGGAAGAAGACCCAGCCGACCATCACGGCAAGCATGGTGTAGGCGTGGCGCGCGGGCGCCCAGAGTTGCTCCAGCCAGCGCCCGGCGCCCAGCCGCTCGAGCACGAGGAAGCTGCCGTGATAGAGCCCCCAGGCCACGAAGGTCCAGGCGGCGCCGTGCCAGAGGCCGCACAGGAAAAAGACGATCCAGAGGTTGAGGAAGGTGCGGGTGGGGCCGCGTCGATTGCCGCCGAGCGGCACGTAGACGTAGTCTCGGAACCACGTCGAGAGCGAGATGTGCCAGCGGCGCCAGAACTCGGTGAGGGATCGGGCCACGTACGGGTAGTTGAAGTTCTCGGGAAACCGGAAGCCGAAGAGGAGGGCGAGGCCGATGGCCATGTCCGAGTAGCCCGAGAAGTCGAAATAGATCTGGAGCGTGTAGCAGACGATGCCCAGCCAGGCCAGCCCCACCGTGAGCTCCCAGGTGGGCAGCGAGAAGATGGCGTCGGCGGGAACGGCCACCGTGTTGGCCACGAGCATCTTCTTGGCCAGGCCGATCACGAAGCGCTGGACGCCGAGAGCGAAGGCTTCGCGCGTCACCACGCGGCGGATGAGCTGGCCCGCGATGTCCTTGTACCGGATGATGGGCCCTGCGATGAGCTGGGGAAAGAACACGATGTAGAGCCCCATGGCCGCCGGTTCTCGCTGGCCGTCGGCGGCGCGGCGAGAGACGTCGACCAGGTACGAGAGCGCGTGAAACGTGTAAAAGGAGATGCCGAGGGGGAGGCCTAAGGCGGGCACGGTCACCGGGCTGGCCCCGATGAGGGTGAGAGCGGCATTGGCATTCCCCGCGAGGAAGGCGGCGTACTTGTATGTCACGAGGAGGGCGAGGTTGAGGACAACCGCGGCCCCTAGCAGCGCCTTCGCGCCCGGCTGGCCGCGTCGGCGATCCAGCCAGAGGCCGAAGCCGAAGTTGGCGGCAATCGACGCCAGCATGACGAGGACAAAGCGCGGCTCGCCCCATCCGTAGAAGACCAGGCTCAGGCCGAGGAGCCACAGGTTGCGGAGCCGGCCGCGAGTGACGAAGTAGCCGGCGAGGACTAAGGGCAGGAAGATGAAGAGAAAAATCGGCGAGCTGAAGACCACATATCGAGCCTAGAGGGAGCCCGTCTCGGGTGTCAATTTTCCTGGACATCCCCTGCCACCGCCGGCCCCCGTGCCCCAGACGGTGAGCTAGAAGACCGTCCTTTAGTGGCAAACTGCCGCTCGTAGAGGTGACGCAGCTCGCCGAGCGTGGTCGCCTGTCCCGGCGCCTTGTCCTCGCGCACCCGGGCAATGCGGGCGAAGCGCAGGGCTAGCCCTGAGGCATACGTCGGGCTCCGCTGGATCTCGTTGTAGTCGACCTCGACCACGACCTCGGGGCGCACCCTCACCGTGTAGCCATCGTCACCTACCGCTAGGGCCTGGAGCCGCTCCGTCATCTCCGTGAACTCGCGGTCGGTCAGTCCCTTGAAGGTTTTCCCGACCTCGGCCCAGCCCTCGTCATCCCGGACGGCGAGGTGATAGTTGGAGAGCCATCCGACACGGCGGCCGGAGCCGCGATCGGCCGCCACGATCACGCAATCCACGGTGAGGGCGGCCTTGAGCTTGAACCAGCGCTTCCCTCGTCCCCCCGGCTCGTACGTGCTTCGGAGATCCTTGGCGATGACGCCTTCGTGACCCGCGGCGAGCGAGGCGGCCATGAAGGCCTCGCCGTCGTCGATCGACGACACGACCCGGCGCTCGGCGAGCCATCGCCCGCCCGACACGCGGCTGAGCGACTCCCACCGCGCCGTGGAAGGCTCGTCGAGGAGCGAGCGGCCGTCGACCATGAGGCAGTCGAAGAGATGCAGGGCGAGGGGCAGCTCGCCCGCGGCCGCCTCCACACCGCGCTTCCTCCGGAACCGCCGCATCAGCTCCTGGAAGGGCAGCGGGCGCCCGGCCCCATCGAGCGCCACCACCTCGCCGTCCAGGATGAAGGGCGTGCCACGCAGGTCACGGCGGGCGATCTCCACGATGTCGGGCAAGCTCGGCGTCACATCGGAGAGCCGCCGGCTCCAGATGCCCACGCGCTCGCCGTCGCCATGGAGTTGGATGCGCGCCCCGTCGTACTTGTACTCGAGAGCGGAGGAGCCGCCGTGCGCTTCGAGCGCCTCCGCCACGCCGTCCGCCACCTCGGCGAGCATGGGGAGGAGCGGTACGAACACTCGCGGCTCGGCGGCGGCGAGAGTCTCCGCGCCGCCGTGCAGCGCGAGGCTCGCCACGGTGGTGAGATCACCGGTGACGAGGGCGGCGCGGCGGACCGCGGACGGGACGGCCCCCGCCGCCTCGGCGATCGCTTCGAGGACGAGGCCCTCGGAGAAACCCATGCGCATCTCGCCGTAGATGACGCGCTGGAGAAGCTCGCGTTCCGCCTCCGTGGCCCGCTCCGCCAGCTCCCGGAGCCGCTCCTCACGGAGACGTCGCGATCCCGGCCCGCTCGCGTCTGCCACGGCGCCGAAGGCGGCCGCCACGTCGGCGAGGGTGAGCGTGGCCGAGGCGGCGCCGGAAGAAGCGGGAAGGCCACGGACGTTCAGCACCCGCGCATCCGAGGCGGGGAACGCGCGGCCGCTCAGATACGTGACGGCTCGAATCAGGTCATCGGGCGAGAGTCCGCGGAGATAGTCCGCGACGAGGCGTCGCTTCTCGAGGCGGCCAGAGCGACCGGCGACCTGCGCGCGGAGGGTGACCAGATCGGAGAGGAGCGCCATGGGACGATCGACGGCGGTCTCCCGCGGCGCGCGGGCGCTCGCCTCAGCCGGTGACGGCGCCCTCGGAGGCGTTGGACACGGTGATGGCGTACTTGTGAAATACACCGCTCGTATAGCGCGGCTTGGGCGCCTTCCACTTGGCAAGACGCTTCTTCATCTCCGCCCCCGAGATCTCGACATCGACCCGCCGCTTCTTCACGTCGATGTGAATCATGTCGCCGCTCTTCACGGCGGCGATGGGTCCGCGCTCCGCCGCCTCGGGCACGATGTGCGCCATCACGAAACCGTGGCTCGCCCCGGAGAAGCGCCCGTCGGTCATGAGGGCTACGGTATCGCCCAGGCCCGCGCCCTGGAGCGCGCCGGTGACGTGGAGCATCTCGCGCATGCCCGGCCCGCCCTTCGGTCCCTCGTAGCGGATGACGATGACGTCGTTGGGCTTGATCTTGCCTTCCTTGACCGCCTTGAAGGCGCCTTCCTCGCGCTCGAACACGCGCGCGGGGCCGCGATGCTCGGACTTGCTCTGGCCGGAGAGCTTGATCACGCAGCCGCCGGGGGCGAGGTTGCCGCGCAGGATGACGATGCCGCCCGTGGGTTTGAGGGCCTGCTTGAGAGGCTTGATCACCTCCTGGCCCGGAGGCTCGGTGGCGGCGGCGATCTCCTCGCCGATGGTGCGTCCCGTCACCGTCTTCTCGCCCCCGTGGATCAGCCCCGCCTCCACCAGACGCTTGCCCACCACGGCCATGCCGCCCGCCTCGTGCATCTCGGGCGCCGTGTAGGTGCCCCACGGCTTCAGGTCGGCGACCACGGGCGTCTTCTTCGACAGGCGGTCGAAATCATCGATGGAGAGCTTGAGCCCGAAGTCCTTCGCGGTGGCCGGCAGGTGCAGCACGGCGTTCGTCGAGCCGCCCGTGGCAAGGACGCCGGTGATCGCGTTCTCGAAGCTCCGGCGTGTCACCAGCGAGCGTGGCGTAATGCCCTTCCGCACGAGCTGCATGACGAGCTTGCCGCTCTCGAACGCGACCTCCTCCTTGCGGGGATCGGTGGCGGGAATGCCGTTCCAGCCCATGGGAGACATGCCCAGCATCTCGTAGGCGGTGGCCATGGTGTTGGCGGTGAACTGGCCGCCGCAGGCGCCCGCCCCCGGGCACGCGTGGTCCTCGACGTCCTTGAACTCCTCGAGGGAGATCTTGCCGGCGTTGTAGGCGCCGAGAGCCTCGAACACGTCCTGGATGGTCAGGTTGCGATTGGCGAAGGGGCCCTGGGTGCCCGCGCAGCGCCCGAACATGATGGAGCCGCAGTACAGCATGAGGCCGGGGATGTCGAGACGTCCCAGCACCATGGTCATGGCCGGGATGGTCTTGTCGCAGCCGGAGATGGTGACAAGGCCGTCGAACATGTGGCTGCGCGCCACCAGCTCCACCGAGTCTGCCACGACCTCGCGGCTGATGAGCGAGCCCTTCATCCCCTCCGTGCCCATGGTGATGCCGTCGGTAATGGAGATCGTGTTGACCTCGATGGGAGTGCCCCCGGCGGCCCGGATGCCCTGCATTACCTTCTCGGCGAGCTTCCGGTGGTTCCAGTTGCAGGGCATGGTCCCGATCCAGCTGTGGGCGACACCGATCTGCGGGCGCGCGAGGTCCTCGTCGGTGAAGCCGACGGCCTTCATCATGGCGCGGGCGGGCGCGCGGTCGGGACCCTCGAGGAGAACACGGCTCTTGTGGCGGGCATCGGTGGCCATGACTGGACTCCCTTGTCGTGACGGCGCTGGTGGTGTCGCGGTTTCGAATCTTACAGCACGTCGCGGGGCGGAGCCAGAGCATAGCCGTCGCTCCACAGGCTCTCGATCATGGCGGGAAGCGCCTCCCCGAGGCGTGCTCCCAGCACGCCGTCCGCGTCGTCGAGGTCAAACGTGAGGGCGGTGTTTCGGCCCGCGCGCTCGCCGCGCCAACGACAACCGAGGGTGAGCGCGTGCGAACCCCAGGTGTATGTCGCCCCCAGCGCGGGGGCGGCGAGGAGCGCCGCCGGGGTCACGACGCCCGTTCGCGCGCCAGGCTTCCGTCGCCGAGGACGAGGCCCACGATCTCCTCGGCCGCGTGCACGCGGCGGTAGAGCCGGATGCGGTCGCGGATGCTCTTGAGGAGTCCAGGGTCGCGGAGGGTGGCCACGATCACCCGTTGGAGCTGCGCCCCCGAGCCCGCGACGAGACCGACGCCCGTCATGGCCGCGAACCGCTCGTTGCGCTGCTCCTGACCGGGGAGCGAGCCGAAGCAGATCACCGGCAGTTCGGCGGCGAGG